>JAEEGK010012976.1_pt1 | contig 18848 bp, 24 predicted proteins | sample 8958771 | NCBI WGS metagenome assembly JAEEGK01 (sample SAMN16246547, study PRJNA631951) | gut metagenome | biome: gut microbiome; feature: rumen; material: SC-attached | host: Bos | place: Iran: Karaj | collected 2018-10
TCTTCTGCCATGTCCATAAGAGTTTTTCCATAGCCCCTGTGTTGGAATGAAGGCAGGACGAAGAGTCTGTCAATTTCATTGTTTGTAAGAGTAACTGTTCCCACCGGAATTTCTTCGTCACTTATGAGCAGATATACAATTCCGGCTCTGATATCCCTTATAATATTTTCATCTGAATGGTGCTCCGCAAAGAAAAGTACAGCGCCATGCGGATAGTACTTGGGATAGATTTCCATTATCGTTTCCCGGGTGATTTTTTTTACATCATCAAAATCTTTTTCTTCCGCTATCCTTATATTCATGACACATTCCTTTCCCATGTTAAATTCCGATTTAATGCACTAAGGCATCCGTCCGAAAAACTGCTTGCACAAATAATTATCTTTCTGCAAGAACATACTCCCCATTCTTATACCTTATCTTGAATTTGCTCATCTTAAAACCTGCTTTTCTCATTTCAAGCAATAAGGAATGCATATAGAATCCGTGGGTAACAATTAAACAGTCCTCATTTTCCTGCAAAAGATATTTAACAAATTTACATGCCCTTTTTCTGGTATCCGGATACCCTTCCTTTTGTCTCGAAATACCTAAGAACCATTGAATCCTTCCGATAGTATTCCAAAACCATAACGGCAATCTCATCATTGTATCAAAGCCGGACCTAAGCGGGACTTCATTTATCAATCTTGTTTTCTTATAATGTGAACCGGCAATAATTTTTTTTGCCGTATCGCGACTTCGAGACAATTCACTAATATATATCTTTTGATAATTAATATTAGGGATTTTGATATTTTCATCCTTAATTGGAGCAATATCATACTCGCTGCACTCGTTATCAAATTCTATCGATGTACAGTAATTACTCCAACAATAGTTTACTTTTCCATGTCTGATTATAACGATTCTCATTATTTTGAATTAATCTCTCTAAAATTTGCGGCATTGGACTTGTATAATTTCTTAAACACCTTGTAATTATGCTCATAAATATCTTTATTCGCCGCATTCGGAAAATATGAATGATTAACCTTAACAAGCCTGCGTGAAAGTTCCAAAACATCCGTACCCTTAATTCCTGCGGCTACGACCAATGCCGTTCCGACTGCACCAACCTCCTGCGTGTTATTCACTGTCTCAATCGTTCGCCCTGTAATATCCGCCATCATCTGACAGGTAACCTGCGACAAGGCCCCGCCTCCGACAAAACGAACCGGATCGGATGTTTTCACTTTTGCTTCTTCACTTTCCAACAGCCAGCGCAAATGATAACAAATCCCCTCCAAAACGGCACGAATCATATCCCGTTTTCCGTTCCCGACACGAATATTAAAAAACATTCCACCTGCATTGGAATCTTCGAACGGGCAACGATTGCCGTGCAGCCATGGTGTAAATATCACACCGTTTGCCCCCGGCGGAACCTTGCTGACTTCCTCTGACAGATAATCATAAAGACTTGTATATTTGCTCTCCAAATCATCCGTGATCTTTTTTTGATTCAGATAAATACCGACCTCGTCCAAAGCAAGGTGATTTGCCACCCAGTCAAAACATTTACCGGCAGTTTCCAGCTCGGCATAATAATTATAGTATCCTTTTTTTGCAGACAAAACACCCGTTATCATGGAATTAATATCAACAGTCTGATAATTAAGATAAGTGGATACCCAGCCGGATGTTCCGATATAAATGTGTGTATCTCCCGGGTTTGTACAACCGGCACCGATATTTACAAAAGTAGTATCACCGCCTCCGGCGAAAACCGGTGTTCCCTCTTTCAGTCCGAGTTCACCAGCTGCCTTTTTCGTTAATCCGCCAGCTAAATCCGTACATTCAATAATATCCGGCATATGTTTCGGATTCACTTTATACATTTTTAACAGGCCCTTATTCCAGCCTTCCTTCCCTTTTCGCGTATCATAAAGAAATGTCGCAAATGCCGAATCCGGTGTTCTGATAATTCTACCCGTACATCTGGCTACAAGATAATCATTGATATCAAGCCATTTGTAAATTTTGTTAAATATCTCCGGTTCATTATTTTCCACCCACTTATATTTCCAAACCGGATCTTTTGCACTGGTTGAACCGGCATAATTAACAATCAGATTCCTTACAAGTTTATACAGACTGCATCCGGAAACTTTAATGATTCCCGTTCCCATGCATTCCTTATATTCCTTGAATCCTTTTTGATCCAGATAGCTCATCGGACGTCTTAGGGCATTTCCGTTCTCATCCACAAAAACCGAACCCTGCATCTGCGAACAGAATGCCATTCCTTCAATATTTTCCGGCTTAACCACAGAATGCTTAAACAGATCTCCGGTGGTTGAACATATTGCATTCCACCATTCTTCGGTATCCTGCTCGGCACCTCCGTTATCGGAAATATAAAGCCCATATTTTCCCACAGAACTTGCCACAAGATGAATTTCCGAATCTATATCAAATAAGCAGGTCTTAACACTGCTGGTTCCAAAATCATAAACGATAATATTCCTTTAATCATCCTCTTTAAGATGAATATTCCATCCGGTATCTATCTTCTTTCTAACTTTTCTCATTGTTTCCGAATCCAAATCCGGCCAGTCTGTCACTGTAGTGGCCTTATTTGTTACCAAATGAGCTTTTTCGGCGCATAATGCAATCGGCGTATCGGCTAAAGAATCCGAATAAAAATTCTCAATTACCGGAAAACCATGGTCCGTTATGTACTTAGCCTTTTCCTTTGCGTACATAAGATTATTCGTAAAAACCCCGAATTCCCAATCATATTCCGTAGCCATGTAATTCACGCCGAGCCGCTTTGCTATCGGCCCTATAATACAAGACGGTGATGCACTGATAATAAGATCATCCGGTCTTTTCTGGGCAAGATACCAGTCGGAGATTTTCTTTTCATATTTATCCCAGTACTTCTCAATCTGGACATCAAAATCATCTACCATGGTTAAATAGCTGAACATTTTCCGTTGAAGCTGATAATTAGGGATTTTTCCCTTTTTGTAGCGAATCAGTGTCTTAATAAGTCCCGGAAAAAAGGTAAACCAAAGTTTCGGATGTCTCTTCATACACCAGAACGCAAATCCTATCGAACAATCGGAATAAAAAATCGTTCCGTCAAAATCGTATACATTCATCCATTCACCTCCTGCTATTCTTTCCCCTTGTAGAATCGAATCATATTCCGGTTATATCCGGTGGTTACAAGATAGGCCTTTTCTTTATGGCTTTCCATCAGTCCGCTGAGTATGAACCCGCTTAATCCTTTTATCGGGATATCCGGATCGGTTAAATCAAACAGCTCCCCGGAATCTCTTTCTATGATAAGAACCGAATCTTCTTCAAAGAATAACGAAAACTCTATCAATGGCGGCTTTTTCTTATGCCTGTTCTTTTCAAGAATTGTAAGTCCGATTTCCTCCACGAAAAGAGACGCCCGATTGGATTCTTTCTGTGAAAAAGCATGCGAAACCAGACTCTTTCCAACCCGCTCCGAAAGTTTACCTGCGATATCACCGGTCAGCGTATCCTCTATGACAATAATCTCCGAATCAATATTTTTAAGCAGGAAGGGAAAATTGTCTTTTCCAAAACGAAGAAATACAAAACCTAACGCGGTAATAAGTGTCAGAACCGGGGCAATAACAAATCCTGCCCACATACCGTTTTTGCCAAAAAGGATCGATCCCGCAATCGGTAAAAGAATATAAAATATACCATTCTGCAAACAGGCAAAACAGGTTGCCATTCCGATTCTGTCTATGAGCATATAATAAGATGTCATAAGGGAAACCGCACTGCAAAATGCAAATCCCAGCGATACAATTCGAATTGCCAAAACGGATGCTCCGAGTACTTCTCCGCCTTTAATCCCAAAAAGTCCACAGAACTGTCTGGCAAAAATACAAACCAATCCGGTTGCGATGACACCTTCTATAAGTGCCACCCTGACAGCTGTTTTCGTGAGCCTTTTAATTAACTTATGATTCTTTTCTCCGAAGTAAGTTCCGATAAGCGGCTGCATTGCCATACCAACTCCATCCAGAACCACACTGAACTCTATCAGGCTTACGACCACTGCAAGTGTAATAAGTGCAGATTCTCCGTAATTTCTTGAAACATAACCAATCATTACATAGTCCATCAACCCCCAGCAAAGATATACCGACGAATCAACAATACTGTATCTGGATGTAAGGAAAAAATCTTTCATGGAAAAGTGCCATACAAAATGAAGCGTATTGCACTTGCGGAAATAATGCCAGCAACAGGTAAGGATGCCCAATCCGTTTCCGATGACAGAGCCTAAAATAATACCCGTCATGCCAAAGGACTTTGCCAGTATAATTGAACACACAATATTTCCGCCAATCTGGAAAACATAACAGATATTATTGCAAAGCTCGTCTCCGTCGCTGTATACCATCTGCTCAAGATAAAAGATGACAATCGTAAGAAGTGCATTAATCGGCACTAGACGATAATACTTAAGTGACTGTTCAAGAATATCTCCTGTAATTCCATTTGCACTAAAGTAGATATTTCGGATAAGAAGAATCGTGATTGCGGAAATCAGTCCGATGGAAATACTTATGATAAGGCCCTGACTATAAATCTCATCTGCCCGCTTCTTCCGCATCGCCCCCACTTCTCTCGTATATACGATTCCGACACCGGTAGAAACCAAATCTCCGAAGAACGTGACGATTCCTGTTACTGGGGTAATTGCATTAATTGCCGCCACCCCCGATTCGCCGATAAAATAACCGGCAATTATACTGTCACAAAGAAGCATGATATACATAACCGCCTTTGTAAAAGTACCGGATAAAAACATTGAATAAAACTTTTTCTCACAAAAACCCTTCATTTCAAAAAACCTCTTTATTTATGCTGAAAATCAAAAGCATTATGAAGTCAAGCATACTCCATTTTCGGCCAAATGAGAAAGTGTTTCTTCCGATACATGACCTTTGTTCGTTATTGTTTTAGACTTTCGATAGTAATGGTTGCTGGTGAAGTCTAATCCATCTGGAACACGCTGAAAAGTATATTCAAATTGTTCCGGATAAAAAATACGATCCGGGATCATTTGCCTGACTATATTCACCGTCATCTGCATTGGATATTTCTGAAAATCCTTAAAACACCATGCATGAGACAGAACACCACTATCATATTCATAATATTCACTGTTTATGATGACATCATCCGTAGGGCTTCCGCTGCCTCGGAATATTTCCGCACTGATAAGTCTGCCGGTATCATCATATTCATACCACTCAAAATTATATAGTCCGGGTATTATTTCACCATTCGAACCATAATCAAGGGAATACCCGATGGTTAGCTGGTTTGATACATAGACAAAAGCCATATCATTGACATGATTTTCCCCCAAGCGGGCGACCTTCAAATTCCCGTCAGTGTCATATTTTAACATAACGTAATTCTCCGGATCTGCATTTTTTGCAAGTTTTATGGAAGGCTTTTTAGGAAAGGTATTTTTACGGCTAATAAGCCTTGGAATCAAAAGCTTTTCAAATGGGTTCAATTCCCGCCAGGCATCATTAAACCTTACGTACTTCGTAGTCCCATTAATCACTTCAAAGTCCGGCTCATAGTGAGCAATATATTGCTCATAAATATCTATATATTTTTTTAATAGTTTCTCTCGTGGGAATTCCATACCTATTGTCCCCTTTCAGTCCTTTATCCCAATTGCCGTAAACTCTCCCGGGAGATTTTCATTGACCCATGACGGATGTTCGTCGAACTGTTTTATCGCAAAGCCATTTCTGATCATTGAATTAAGTATCTCGCTGATAGTGTACTTTCTGTAACTGCACTTCGGCATAGTTTTTCTTATCTCTTCGTCATAGAACCTTGCATGAGCCATTTCACCCTCATATATCTCTGTAGAAAAATAGCTCATTGTCGGTGTTTGGAAATTCAGGCTGTCATTTATCTTTGTAAACGGATGGAAATCACTGCAGATGATCTTTCCGCCCTTTCTGAGAATAGCGTTCATAATCTTCATGAATTCGTCTATATCATGGAAATAGTGGAGTATCCCGCCCTCCATAAACACTACGTCAAAGAATTCAGAATACTTTGATTTATCTATCTCCAGCACATCCCCGACAACATATTCTATTTTGGTATTTGCCGCCTGTGCTACTTCAATTGCATATCTTTTGTTATCCTCTGAAATATCGAACACTGTGACTTCCGCGCCAAGAAGAGCCAGTGGTATTGCTTTCTTTCCGCATGATCCGCAGATATTTGCGACCTTAACTCCTTCATAGGAATCGAAATATCTGGAATATTTTCTGAGCATTTTTACCGGATCTTTGATATCCTCAGCAGCTCTTTCCTCCGGGGTCCCGGATTGTTTTACCCAAAAATCATACGCATCGAATTCCCATGCTTTTTTGTTTTGAACACTGTAATCCCTCATATATAGTCACTCCTTCACATCACGATCTATCATTTCAAAGACATCACATAAATCTGACAAGGGTTAGCCTCATCCCAGTAAAGAGGAAATATTTCAAACTCCTTAAAACCACATTTAATATAAAAATTATTTGTCTTATCATAGTCCTCATACATGCCCATCTTTACGGTCTTGACCTGCATAAACTCATAACCCGAAGACCTAGCGATCTCTTTTGCTTTTTCAACGAGCTGATGACCAATTCCATTCCTGTGATAATCCTTAAGAACTCCCATTACGGCCAGCTCAACCGTGGCATTCCCTGTTTCCTTTAGACATAGGAATCCCACGAATTTATCTTCTTCCTTTGCTGCAAGGAATATCCAGTCTACGCAGTCTCTGATGTACCCTTCCCGGCTCTCTTCGACCTCAAACCATTCTTTCAGACCCTCAAGCACCGTTCTTGCTATAACTTTTTTTTCTTTTGAATCCTTTATGTTTTCAATCACTGCTATATCTCCCTACTGTTTCCTTTAATTATTTTTGATTTTCCTCCTTGCGGACACATTCCTTCATAGCATCGATAGCTTCTTCATCCCAAACCTTTCTTTCCGGTCCGAGAGTTCCATACATGGTGTTCTCAAATGAATAGCTCATATTTCCGGTTCTGATCAGTTCTTCATTCTTATAATCATCGCTGAACGTCCCAAGCTTGTCATATATTTCCTTTGTTATCTCATAATCATACTGTTCTCGGCCTTCCCTGCTAGTATATATGATCTCCGCAAAATACCTGTTTTTGTCAGAATCATAGTAAGCTGTCCAATAATTGCCCTCTTTTTTGTTCTCCATCTTTACCTCCACCTTTCATCCATAATTATCCTATTCTATATCCAGTTAAAATCTCCTCCTGTGATCGCAAGGCTCAGGAGCGTATCATATTCTTCGATCTCTTCTCCCTCCAGCATCTTAATCAGCTTTGCACTCTCCGCGGTATCAGGCATCTCATCATCAGGTCCGAGCTCCATATCGGGTTCTTCACCGCAGTACGGGCAGACCAGAGTCGGCGCTATCCTAACATCAAGAAAACGGTTGCCGCAGCAGCTGCACTCATAAAATCCACATTTATCTGTTCCATCAGGCACGTAATACATTTAAATCACCAGCTCCTTTCACAACCCTCTCTCTTTGTCGGTCCTTCTGCTCCCGACACATACCTTGCATTGAACGACATATTGATATCACGGATCTCTCTCTTACCGTCTATATAATCTTGGTACATATCTGCCAGCCCGGACATGCAGCCATCGCACTGACCGTCAATGTTCCCCAGAGCCTCCCTTACTATCTGCTCCCGTTCCTCTCTTGTTGTCTCACTTATAAGATATCCCATCTCCGACTCACCTTCTGTCTCTGTTTTTATGTACTTATTTTCCTTCCGTGCATATAAACTTCTTAGTCTTCTCCATCACGTCCAGGATCGTATTAAGATCGCTTATAGTATCTCCGCTTTCCAGTGAATGATTGCAGCCATGATATACAGACAGAGGAATCCCGCAAGTATTTGCAAGTTCTTTTACCTTGCTGATATCTGACCACGGATCATTATCGCCTATAAATGCTTCGATGTTGCCATCTGCATAATCGAAAGTAGCCTCTACCGGGGTATACCAAAGCTGTCTTGCACCGAGCCTGTGCTCAAGGTTATATTTCGCAGCTACAACAGTTCCTATGCTTTTCCCGATTAACAGTATCTCTTCATAACATGACAGATCCACCTCTGACAGCTGCTCTGTCGCACAGGTATATGCCCTCATTCCTGCCTCAAGTATGCGTTTTTTATCGCCCTGTATTTTCTGTGGCATGTCATGATACTCTATATCGAATAATTCAAATCCGAATGCCTTTGCAATCCTGCAGGAATAGTACAGCAGGGGCTTGTCCTTATGATATCCCATACCCGGGAATATTATGGCAATTTTTTTTACAGATTCCTTTTCCATAATTCAGATTACCTCATATTCGAACGCTTCATATTTCAGCTTTGTTCCGGCATCTATACCGTCGGGAAGTAATGCTCTTGCTACAAGCTTAAGCTCATCCGTATCAGCATCCGTCCTTTTAAGATTTGCATAATCTCCATCTATGCTCTCGACTACATAATATATTGTATCCATAACCCTTTATTTCTCCTGTTATTTAAGTATTCTGCATTACAAACCATCCGAGGACTGCCCATGTCGCAAGAGAAAAAGTGTTACCGTATTTATCTTTCCCGGATTTGTAGATTTCTTTTGCCTCATCAACACTGACCAGTTCAAAACCGTTGAACAGTTCCATTCCTACTGCTCCTGTCTGGTTGAGCATGGAAGTGTCGGAAAGTGTTATATCAGCACTCAGGAAAGCATTGCTCTCATCCGTCATGCCGGGAGTTGAAAACGCACAAGGGTTCAGTATCGTGATCTTATCGTTCTCCGAAACCTTTATGCCGGTCTCTTCAAATATCTCTCTTACCGCCCCGCTTCTTAAGGGATCGTCACACTCACTGTCCTCAGGGTCCAGAAGCCCGGCTATGGGACTGAGCAGGAACCTGCCGACCGGATATCTGTATTCATATGAGAGAAGCAGCTTAGGCTTTTCGTTCGGAAGATGTAAAACAACTGCAATTGTAACTGCATCAGGCAGCATGTTTTTGAATGTTTCGTCTGATTTTATTGCAACCAGGTCTTCTGTATTACGCCTGCTCGAACAGTAGTAATGCTTTCCTTCAAGATATCGGTAATCGTAAAGTTTCAGAAATTTTGTCTCACATAAAGTATCCACATTTTCTTTGATCATATCCGGCTTATCCATTTTTATTCCTTATACCTCGTATTTACTTTTTCAATCTTATTATCACATCAGTTTCGATTAAATCTTCGTCCTGCGACATTTTAAAATACGGTGTATTATCCTTGCGGAAATGCACGCGGCGGATACCGTCACAGCGCAGATGACTGTTTATATCCGTCTCGCCATGATATGCTATCATTAACTCACCGTCTTCATTTACAAAAAAAGAATTATGACCGCAACCGTACTCGCCCTTTACGGAATAGAAATCGAGCACAGGATTCTTGCTCTTTGTCCAGTTGTTTATATCGAGCAGATTTTTATCAGCATCAGCACTTAATAACCCAAGAACATATGTAAACCCGTTAGCTGCTCCGCCGGAATATGTAAGGAATACTTTCCCTTCCCGAATGAACGCATAGGGACCTTCGTTATTGATGGTTCCTGAAACATTTTCCCATCCGTACAGCGGTCTTGTAAGAAGCACGGGATCGCTTGTGAGCCTCCATGGTTCATTTTCATCAATAGTAGCGATAAATACCATAGAGCCTGTATCCTTAGGAGTACCTATGCCCTCTCGGTATGACCAGCTGACATATGACTTTTCACCGGCCTTGAAATATGTCATATCAAGCGTTATGGCTCCCACTGCCAAAGGAGTGCCATCTTTCCTAACGACGCGTACAGGGTCTTCCCAGCTGTCAGCGTCTATGATAGGCTCTCCCGGCTTTAACTTCATCATATGGCTCTGTGGCCCCCACTGATGCCCGCTGACCGCAAACAGGATATATAACTCCCCACCGATCACATGGAACTCCGGAGCCCAGAAAGTCTGCTCAAAACCACGGTCTGCATCAAAACCCAGTATAAGATGCTCTTCATAACCCTCTTTAAACAATCCGTCTATATCATCTGATTCCCTGACATAAATGCCTATATCGTTCAGATTGTCATTAGTTGAAATAAAGTACCATTTGTTTTCCCAGTGAAAAATAACAGGGTCTCCATATCCTTTTGACAGAGGGAATTTAAATGACTGCTGATTTATATGACCCTTTACTTCTGTTAATTTGTCAGAAAGCGTTATGCCATCCTTTTCCCATACGATCTTTTTCTTGCGTTCGGAACCGTCACTATATTTCAGGGTTGCATCAAACTGATCAACACTGTCTATGGATTTTACAATTGCAGCATACGGTGAAACGATTTCAATAAGAGTTATAGGGCCATAGTAATTCTGTGCGTCCAGTATCAGAGTATCACTCACTTCGATGCTCTCGGACGGATTATACTGTGATAACGCCGCTTTTTCTATCAGTTCTTCTTCTGTGAAATCGATCAGATCCTTCGTCTTCCAGAAAAGCACCTTGTTTTCCTCCGGTTTATATGCCTCACCACTTTCAAGTATCCTCTCGGCACTGATACCGATGTATCCGTCATTCATTATGAAAATATTCGGATTCTTGACGCCCAGTGGCAATAATGTATTGTCATCCAGAATAACCGCTTTCGCAAAAAGGATGCCATAATTTCTGTTCAAGCACTGCTTTTCATTACTGTCCAAAGCGAACGAAAAATGTATGCTGTTCGCTAATCCTGCAGGATAATATTCATCCGTCGCTCTTGTATAAACATATAATCTGCTGTTAAGTTTTTCCATTTTTTTCTCCCAATATATTTTTGTATAATTATTTTTGGTGCTTATTAACCATTAGAGTATAAGCAATCATTAATCCAATGGAAATGAAAGGAATCCCAAGTCCCGGCAAAAGAAATACTGCGGAATTCTGCTCATAGAACAACAGCGGCAGTCCGAGCAATTCGAATAATACCGCATATACAAACCACAGAACCGCCACGCTGTGATTATACTTTCTAACATCCTTTATTTTGGGAGGATTCACGCCTGCAAAGAACCCAACTGCTTTCTTTGAGTTCCAGGACCAGATTCCTATCCCGATTATAACCAATGCTATTATACTCCAAACGATAAAACCTATTAACATAGTTTACCCCTGTCTCTTGAAAGCGATTTACCAGTGTACAAATTCTCCGCCGATCACTCCACGCACACTTTCGTCTGCCAGAATACCATATTTTCCCGGGTGCCTGTACTTGTCCCCCATGATATCCTCGCTTCTGTGGGTCCTTAAGGTATCCAGGTCCAGTTCTGCAACATAAACGCCCGGAGCCCTCGGTGCCTCAAATACGCACATATCTCTGGGCCCTTCACCGTCACGGAGCCATGGTACGCCATCGAACAGTGTTGACCTTCCGTTACAGTCAGGATGGCCTTCAGGATAGTTGCAGGTGGCGACTGCGACCATGTTCTCGTATGCCCTGGTTCTCAATGCCGATAACCTGTTAATCTCCATCGGACAACCATTTGGTGCCAGTATGAGTTCAGCTCCCTTGAGCATCAATATCCTTGCGCTCTCAGGAAATTCCCTGTCAAAACAGATCATTGATCCGATCTTTACTTTTCCTCGTCCAAAATCAAGCTCAGCAGTACAAAAATCTTTACCTCCGGACAGGACTTTTTCAAGATCAAACGCACAGGTATGTACTTTTGAATAATGCAGAACCTCCTTACCGGTCCTGTCAAAAATTATTATTGAGTTCAAAGGCTTAGTATCATTTTTTTCAAGGAAAGTGATACCGATCGCCATCTCAAGTTCGACAGCAAGATCGCGAAACCCGGTTATAAAACAGCTATCTTTCTCTATGGCAAGCTTATTAAGCTCCTCCTCTTCCTGCGGCAAGAAATACCCGTCACTCCACATTTCTGGGAACAGTGCTATGTCTGCCCCTTTGTTCTTTGCCTCGATACAGGCTTCCTTTCCTATTGCCAGATTCTCTTCAAGAGATTTTCCCGGCAGGATCTGTATAAAACCGATTTTGAAATTCATCATGATTTTCTGTTTTCTCCGGTATTTTCATACTATTCTTTTCCCTGTAGCTGTACAGATGCTATTTCGCGTGTCGGCCAGAAAGCACATAGATGCAGTCTTGTGATCCGAGCCATAAACGGATGAAACGATTTTACCAGAGTCCTTAGTGAATCATTGACAATCTGCGGTTCATCGATGAGTATTGTCACATGAGGCGTCCAGGGTCGTTCATCAGTACTTTTTATCTTTACCGCATCATGAAGCTGCAATAATCCTGAGGGATTCATGTCGGGGCCGCCAAAAAGTACTCTTCCTTCGGCAAACATGCCAATATGGCTGATATGTACTGGTATTGGAGAGAATATACTACCGAGTCTCTGCATTTCTTCAACTGCCACGTTCTCTTCATCCAATGGGAATGTTGCCAGGCTTATATGAAACGGAAGTCCCGGTGTCTGTACTCCCTTAAATCCTGCATCCTGCAGTTCTTTATACCATCCGGACATTAGCTTCTGTGAATCATCATCCAAGTCCGCCATCAAAGTTAAAAACTGTTCCGCCATTAGAAAATTCCTCCTTGATATAATACATCTCACCATCGGTCTATTGAACCTTGTTCAGGTTACGATACTCACTTGGTGTTATTCCTTTCAGGCTTTTGAAAACCCTGTTAAAACTCGGTATGCTCTGGAAACCGGACTGCATGGCAATATCCGTAAGGCTCATGCTATCAATCGGAAATAGGGCTATGGCCGCATCTATTCTTATCATGTTAAGCCACTTGTTATAATTTATGCCTGTAAGTTCCTTAAAAGCTTTCGAAAAATACTCCTTGCTGAAGCCTGCCATATCTGCAATCGTTGATTCTGAGAAATCTTCATCTGTAAGGTTGTTCTTTATATAATCAGTTACTTCCATTATCTTTTTGACGGTCTCTTTCGGAACCGTACCTCCGGCCCCCGAAGGTTCCGGCCTCAGTTCATACCTGTAATCATCAAGAATCACCAGCATCTGCAAAAGAAGCATACAACAGCGGCTCTCCCGCGTCCTTCCCTCAGAGTTATATATGGCTGCCATCTCATCAGTAAGACTTGAAAGCTTGTCTGCCAGCTCAGGATGATGACGCCGGCTTATCACATGGATATCGTGATAATAATGCATTATACGCTCAAAGTCAAAAAGTGATTTCACAAAAGCACTTGTAAACTGGATAACAACCGCCTTTTTTCTGTCCGCATCCACTATCTCATGCTGTTCCATAGGCCAAACCAGGACAAAATCCCCTTCCTCAAGCATATAATTTGTCTGGTTCACACGGTAAATATTCGGAGAACCTTCGCCTACGCGTATGATCTCACCGTAAGTATGCCAATGATTCTGATAGCTTCTGCCTTCATATCCCGTTGCCACGTTTATGGCATGGCTGTTATAAAATCCATAGGTCTCATATTCCTGATAATCCATCTTATCCCCCATATAAAAACTAAAAAATGATAACACCTAAAGTTAAAAAATGATAAGATAAATCCCCCTGCCGGTAGTATATTATGATCAACAAAGAAAACAAAGCACACTTTAAGGAGGACAAAGATATGTTTAATTTATTCCAGAAAAAAACAAAGCTTGTTGTATACAATGAAGCACAGAAAGATGAACTCGTAGAGAAATTCGAGCAGAAGAAAGTTGCCTATAAGCTGAGAATGATCGAGGATGAATTCTCAATCGGTAAATCGGTATATGAATTCACTCTTGCACAGTCAGATTTGGCAAAAGCAAGTTAATCTGTTCATACGCTCACTTATTTACTTACGACACCCTTAACAACAAATTTTCTCTTTGCTATAAGTTCTCTATCCGTTTTATCGGGAACAAAGACCTCTTTTTGTAATTCCCCGCATGTTCCGATGTCTCGGACGATTAGGAACGTGGCTATGGCGGTACCATGCGTCAAAGTCACCTCGAAAACGCCTTCAGCGTTTCCTCGGTAACAAAACGATGCTCCGCATCTCATTTCAGTCGGGGCTTGAACCCCGCCTGAAACGAAGATCTCTCCCCACCTTCGCTACGCTAAGAGGTGGGGGATATCTTCTGTTTTGTTATAATATGAAAAGGCGCTTCATCTCTTGCTGATGAAACGCCTTTGTTTCTTTGGTTTATATATGTATTATAGCATAGGAAATACAAAATTGCAATATACTACTTTATTTGCCTAGTATACAAAATATAAAATGCAGAAACTGTTATGGTTCACCATACCCGAGGAACCTTAGCAGTTTTTTACTCATTTAAAGTGCATGGGGATTTCGGCAGTTTTTGCAATTTTCTGCCGAAATATCTGTTGACAAATCAAACAAGTAGTATTAATATAATATCACAAACGGAGATTTCGGCAGTTTTTACCAAACACTGCCGTTTTATCCGTGAAAAAGGAGGTATTTATGACAGCTAACGTTTTAGACTCAAAAAATATGAATATTATAAATCCTTTTTCACGTGATATTTTCATAGATCACCTTAAGAAGAATGGCTTGTTTACTACTGACAGTGCAGCAAATCATCTTATTGACAGGATGGTTTTATCCGGTCGCATTAAAAGAGTTGGACGTAACCAATACATGATCGATTCCGATCTTAATGAGTACTCTTATCCTTATTCTGATACTTCCCTTGAAATTGCTGCAAAGATAAAGACTGTACATCCCTACCTTGACTTCAGGATTTTCGAATTAGTACAGCTTAATGAGTTTGTGAACCACCAGATTGCTCATAACATCATTTTTTTATATGTAGAAAAAGGACTTGAAGGAGATGTTTTTGTTACTCTAAATGAGAATCATTCCGTCTCCGTACTGATAAAGCCTGATGCTGATACTCTTTTCCGTTATCTTTCAAACGATACAATAGTTATAGGGAGCCTTCCTTCAGAAAGCCCTAAAGGCATTACCGATTTCTGGGCAACATGTCTTGAGAAAATGCTTGTAGATATCGCTGTAGATAAACTCCTCAGCAAAATTGTATATCATGGCGAATACCCTGAAATATACCATGAAGCATTCAAGAAATATCGTATTAACAGAAACAAGATGATGCGGTATGCAAGAAGGCGTGGAGCAGAAAAGAAATATAACGACTTTCTCGTACATGAAGCAAATATATCGGAGGAGAGTTGATCACATGATAACAAAAGAAAACTACCTAGAAGAGCATATAAGGGAAATACAGTTAAGAAGCCGGAAAGACCCTCAACTTATCGAACGGTCACTATATGCTCTCGGTTTGCTTGAAGCCTTATCATCAACAGGCATGAAATTCATTTTTAAAGGCGGGAGCTGCCTTATGCTTCTGCTTCCGCATGTAATGCGATTATCAACAGATATCGACATTATTGTCCCTCCCGGAACGGATGTCAACAGATATATCATGCAAGCAGCCGAAATCTTCCCCTTCGTCAGATTTGAAGAACAGAAACGTATCGGTAAAAACAATATAGAGAAACAGCATTTTAAATTTACATACTATTCACCAGTAAGGAAGTCTGAATTCTATATACTTCTTGATATCCTTTTTGAAGAAAACAACTACGAAGAAATCGTCAAAAAGGAAATCAAAAATGAACTATTGTTAACCGATGGCGATAATCTTGTCGTCGAAGTTCCTTCCATCGATTGTATACTCGGAGACAAGCTTACCGCATTTGCACCTCATACTACAGGCATCCCTCTCCGTGTCAATAAAGATATGGAAGTCATGAAACAATTCTATGATGTTTCAACCCTTATCGGCGAGCATTCAAACTTTGAGAACATACTAAAAACTTTCAATAAGGTAGCAACTTCAGAGATAAAATACCGTGGAACAGACATAACTCCCAGTGATGTTCTTAAGGACACCATATCTTCAAGTATAGTGATTGGATCGCGAGGCAAGACAAATACCGAGGATTTTCCTGTATATTTTCAAGGCATCTTAGCAGTTGCTACACATATATTTGCTGACAGTTTCAACGGAGAAACAGCTTCTTATAGATCTGCAAATATTATATATATGGCATCATGTTTATTAACCAATAGTAAGTATGAAAAAGTGTCTGATTACAACGATTATACTAGCGAAAATCTTTTTCATCCAAGTTTAAAGCCTCTCGCAAAAATGAAGAAAGCACAGCCTCTTCAGTATGCTTATCTCGTAAAAGCAGATTTACTATTGACAGAAAACAACATATTGTTCTAAACAAATTTGTTCTTGCACTTTCCATCCTCTTCTGTTACAATCACTTTTGCCAGATTATCATATTAAATGCTGAAACTGTTATGGTTCTCCGCAACGGAGAGCCTTAGCAGTTTTTTGTTTTCTTACTGCCTTGTTTAAGCCTGCTGTACCCGATAATGCAAACCCCGGGATCTGGGGTTTGCTCGGATAGCAAGCATGACAAAGGTGGTCGCCCTTTGTCGGAAACCGCCCGTTTTCACTCCGTAAAAAAGACCGGTTTCAGCTTGCAGGGGAGTTCCCCTGTCCCCCGGGTTTTACAATCCCGTATATCACACAAAAACAATTGGAAAGGAAACAAACGTCATATGAAGGTTCTGAGGCTTTGTGTAGTTTCCTTCAACACCATTATCCCTTAGCAATGACTGTAGATTGCAAAGAGAATCCACTGTACTCACGTCAAAATTCAAAGAAATAAACACTCTCGTATTTAGTCTGCCCCATATATGCCCTCAATAGCATTATGGTTCTTCCACAAACAGATCATTAACCTGCCCTATAACTTTAAGCTGCTTTCCGGAACCAAAAGCATTGCCTACCACCTTACCAAGACCTATGTACACATTGTTTATCGGATCAAAGGTTATCGGTTTAAGCTTAGCGGGATCTATCATACCATCTGTAAGGACTTTCTTGTCTGCACAGACATTTACTATCTCTCCGATCAGGATGCCGTCCTCGAAGCTCTTGACCTTACACTCCAGAGCCATAGGCAGTTCAGCAATCAGCGGTGCATCGACAAAATCGCTTTTGATGGCATGGAAACCTGCCTTTTCAAATTTGTTAGGCACTTTATTGCCTGATACTATACCCACATAGTCACATGCCTCTACGTAATCCTCAGTAGCCATGCTTACGGTAAAAGCCTTCTTTACTCTAAGATTCTCTGTTGTCTTATGCTCTGAAAGACTGATACTGATCTCCTTAAAATCACTTATCATGCCCCATGCAGCATTCATAGCATTAGGTACGCCATTCTCATCATAGGTTCCGATGATCAGTACCGGCATCGGAAACAGATTAGGTTTTGCTCCAAAATTAACTCTGCTCATCATTATTCCTCCATATTTTTCTCTAATTTTTCAGCTACGCTCTCCATCCCCATCTTCTTCACAAGGTCACCATAAGACTTATCATACTGAAGCTGGCTGATAGCCCCTGTTTTAAGGAATGAATCAAGTGTCTTCTTCTGATTCAGAAACAGTTGTTTCTTCTTTTCGTATTTTATATCGTTTTCCGGCTCCATATCAAAAATACCCCTCTATTTTATTTTCGCTCCCATCATAGCCTTAATAGGGTTGACCTGCTTAGCCATAGCAAAGATAGTATCCTGTTCATTATCGATGTAATCTTTAAGCTGACGTATATCTTCATCCGTGAAACCTTTATTTTTTACCAGCTCACATCCCGGAAGCGTAAACTCAGCAGTCTTATCCCCATCCTGGAAGAACACATATACTGCTTTCTTGTCTCCCGTCCTAGTCATAGACGATACACTCATTTTGATATCTTTGTTCATAGGCAACCTCTTATTTACCACATCTTGATATATATTTTCTTTCTCTTACAGGTTCATCTTTTGCTATATTTACCTTAGTAATTAATATATCACATAAACCGCAAATTTGCTATATTTTCAACAAAAAACTGACTTCAATATACCCATAAAATCCAAAGTCAGTTCGCTCCTCACATCTTCATCAATTTCCTGCTTAACGACCTGTAATAATAGATATTGGCCGGTATTCCACCCGTATGTTCCGTAAATCTATCTGCAACTGACTTGTTGTAATCACTCAGTTTCTGAAAGCTGCCCCACTTTTTGTTTTTAGGAACTACAAGCACAAATTCCCTGGTACCTATCATCAGATAATAATCTCCGTTCAGCTTTTTTGATACCTCTTCCAGGAAATCAGGTAACAGGATCACACTCGCGCCACACATCAGATCAGAATAAAGCACATACATCGGAACATGTGCGGTTTCCATCTGAACAGAATCCGCTCTTGTTTTGTCTTCCCCACCATATAATTCATCGACTTTATCTTTTAGGCCTTCAGGGCCTTTTGGCTTGATATTCTTTACTGAATCTTCATAAAGCTGTTGTTCTGCTACGCCCCACTTTTTAGCAAGCTTATCTGTAATAGTATATGCTACCTCGCCATCTATGTCCATATAGCAGTATACGATAGTATAATCAAGATATTCCCTGTTCGGAACCTTCTTGAGATACTCTTTGATATTGGTATTATCCATGAAAAATGGTGAAATCTTTTTTCTGACATCTTCATACTGTCTCTTTTCAAGCTGTTCCAGACCGTCATCAATAAATTTTTGAATTACTGCTATACATTCAAATGCTAATTCAGTCAGCGACTCAACATCCTTTTTAGCCAGACCTAAAGATA
>JAEEGK010012978.1_pt1 | contig 18847 bp, 13 predicted proteins | sample 8958771 | NCBI WGS metagenome assembly JAEEGK01 (sample SAMN16246547, study PRJNA631951) | gut metagenome | biome: gut microbiome; feature: rumen; material: SC-attached | host: Bos | place: Iran: Karaj | collected 2018-10
TATCTTTGCAGTCCGCCCCCGTGGCGGAAGTTTCGCCAAACGGCTCCCGGAGAGGTGGGTGAGTGGCTGAAACCACCGGTTTGCTAAACCGACGTACGGGTCATTCCGTACCACGAGTTCGAATCTCGTCCTCTCCGCTGAAATGCCTTGCAGAACATTCTGCAAGGCATTTTTAGTAAAAAGTATCCCAAAAAATATCCCAAAAGTCTTTTTTTTGAACTAAAAAAAGGTGCTCGCAGGTCGGCACCTTTCGGAAAAGGATGTCCTTTTTGTTGGCATGGTATTCTGCCAATTTTACCCATGTTGTGAACTATCTGCTAATTTGTTTCTCTAAGATGCTGTAGAAATCTTTCTAAAAGGTTTCTATCACGATAATCGCATTGACTTGTACAGATTATACTGAAATTGTTATTATTAAACATCAGTTGTACTTTCTTATCATTCATCTCCCGGAGTTGACGGAGAATGGATAATCGGGAAGAATCATCATATGTGAAAATGGTTACTGTTTTACGGTCTGTTGCCTTATTCTCTTCCCTGCAGAGGCTTCTAAAGAAGGTTTGGAAATAAGAGTAATCTACTTCCCCAAGAGAATGACCAAAGATAACAATCTCTTCTGCTTCTTCAAGATCATGCCTTAATCTATTAGATCGATATCGAGGGTCATAAACCTTATATAAGAAATCATATCCGTCAAGAACATCATTAATTGCATCTATTCCAAGAATTATTGACTCATCATTTACCGCACCATGAATATGAGTGTACTCCACTCTATTGATATGAAGCCTATCCGCTATCTCGCCAAGATCTGTATAGTTAAATGAGTATGTTAAAAACCCGCCATTCTTACTAACGGCATCCAAGACCTTTGCAGCGATGGAGTCGGTCTTTATCCTGGTTTCATAAGGAATGCGTTTTATATAGTCATTGAGATGACGAGTCAACTTCTCAAAAGCGTCTTTGTCGGCTTCAACGGGCATTCTGTCAGAATCATTTATTGTTCGTACGCGCGGTTTCGGTTTAGCATAATCTAAAAGACACCGCTCAATATCAAGCCACCTTTCTGTTTCTGCTTTTCTAAATAAAAAACCGGCTAGTCCTATATCATTAGGCCTAAAAGGCCAGAATTGGCCGCAACTAGCGAAATTACGATAGCGGGTCTTAAACCCCAAATCAAGATCAAAGCCATTTCCGATAACAAAGACTTTCTTCATATAGATGACACTTTTTAAAACTAATTGTCAAAGAATAGAATCCCTTTTACATCCACGGTGGAATCTGAAAAGAAAGCAAACCAACGAAATAACCGTACTTCCTTGTCACCGCAAAGCTCCCTTTTAGAAAACAAAAGATGAAGTTATAGAGATTTAACTTCCCCCAAGAGGCACTGTTCTCTTTCTTTTCGTTCCTTTCTTTTCTGGCGATACTCTTCCTGCGCTTTTTTTCTTTCTTCCCGGAAAGCCCGGTAGCCTTCCCCGTTCCGGACGATTTCGGTAGCGACCTGGTCAATGGTCTCATCAAAGATTGCCTTCTTCAGCTGACATTCCCAAACGATGATGACGCTCCAACCTTTAGCCTCTAGCTTTCGCCATACTTCCTGATCCCGCTCCTGGTTCCTCGCCACTTTAGCTACCCAGAATTCCGTGTTGGTCTTGGGGACCGTATAATTCTTACAGTCTTTGTGACCATGCCAAAAGCAGCCATGCACGAAGATGGCGGTCCGATACTTGGGAAGGACGATATCCGGCCTCCCGGGGAGGCGCTTGTCGTTTATCCGATACCTGAACCCCTGACGCCAGAGTGCGTGACGCAAACTAAGCTCCGGACCAGTATTCTTGGCTCGGTTATGCGACATGCACTTGAATCGTTGCTCAGGAGTCATCACAGTAATGGTTACCCTGCAAATTTACACAGAATCGAATGAAAATGATTAACTTTGACCCAAGCATCCCTTTCATCTATGATTTTCAATTATGACAGGACCGACAAATGGTCCATTCTGGAGTATAGTAAGCTGCTTCTTGGAAAGACCTTAGAGCAAGCCATATATCCAGATGTCATTGAGACCCGAAAGGGTAAAGGGCGTCTTGGCCAATTGGGCGAGGAATACTTTTTCGGATATGATGTCAATTCAAACCCGGATGCTGATTTCTCCGAGGCCGGCCTAGAACTGAAAGTTACACCTCTTAAGGAACTTAAAAACAGAGTCTTGGCCATCAAGGAACGGCTGGTCTGCACAATGATTGACTACGATGTTGACCAAGGCAAGTCTTTCGAGGAATCACACGTCTATCTCAAATGCGCCTTTATGCTGATTCTCTTCTACCTCCATGAGGCAGATGTCCCTGTTCAGCAACTGTTATTCATCTATGCTGTCCTGTGGCAGATTCCTGAGAAGGATTTGCTTATCATGAAGCAGGATTATGAGAAGATTATTGCCAAGATTCGCGCTGGTAAGGCCCACGAGCTTTCCGAAGGAGACACAACATATCTAGGAGCCTGCCGGAAGGGACAGAAAGGAGATGCGGACGTTTCATACAAGCTTCCAGACGGAACTCGCGCAGAGATTCCTGCGCCCAAACGGGCTTTTTCCCTTAAGACGCAATATATGCGCACCATCCTCGAGTTCGCAAAGAAGACAGGTGGTCAGGGAACCTACAACACATCAGCCCTCGTACACGGATATGGGCCTCACCTAATCGAGGAATCCGAGCTGCGGGAGAAGAGTTTTGAAAACATCCTCCTAGATCGATTCAAGCCTTATTACGGGATGTCATATGAGGAATTGGCGACGGTGCTTTGTGCGCCAAGCAGCGGAGCAAAAAGCAAATACTTCCTTGTGGCTAACGAAATCCTCACAGAGAGTCACACCCGAGGAGACGACGTGACTAAATCTGAAGAGTTTGTCAAGTCTGGCATTGTCATCAAAACTATCCGCCTTAATAAGAACGGCCGTCCAGCAGAGGCCATGTCCTTCGAGAACATCAACTACTTCGACATCCTACAAGAAGAAGATTGGTTTGAGTCCCGCTTATATGATATCTTCACCGGGCGCTTCCTTTTTATTGTTTTCAAGGAGGATGAGAATGGAGTCATCCGTTTGAATAAAGCCTTCTTCTGGACAATGCCCGTTAAAGACCTTAATGAAGCTGCGGCATACTGGCTCAACATCAAAAACGCAGTCAAAAATGACCAAATTTCGACAGAATATTTCTACCGTGAAAGCGACCATAAGAAGTTTCATGTTCGCCCAAAAGGAAAGAATGCGGCGGATGTCACAGCAAATCCCAATGGTGGCACAGCAAAGAAATACTGCTATTGGTTCAATCACGATTACATCCAGGCGATTGTGGAAAATACCAAATAGAAAAAATGCGAGGCTCCACACCTCGCATTTCATTTATCCTTTCAATCTGGCTTCAAGCTCTTTACCAACTCGAGTAATAACTCCGCACACTAGTGCGTTACCCATCAAAAAGGCCCTCTTTCCATCATCAACGCCTTCCAGTTTAGTATGATCTGACGGAAACATATTTAGGCGCTCCAACTCAACGGGGACTAACCGGCGCAAACGACCCGTCTGGTCTTGAATAACGTGCCTGCAACGATCCGGGCTTTTACCTCCTTCAGAGGTGATAATTGTCCGAGAAGGCTTGTCGATCGAATCCGGAAAATCCATACCTCCTTCAGTATAGAAATACTGGCCTCCATCTTTTCTTGTCCGTAGCTCGCGTTTCGAGCCTTTGTAGTACATCCAGCGATCGACTTGCTCCTCAGGAATATAGAATTCTGCCGGTACCTCTTGGGGTGATACCATGATATCCCGAATGGTCATTGGTATTTCATGACAAACCGGAATCGTGTCCATTGAATAGGCGAAGCCCTTAATCATTACCCCACTATTCTCGAACGGACTGACAGATGTCTTTTTCCCTGAATCTGTTTTCGGTTTGTTAAAATTCTCCGTGATATCTAATAGGCGATCCTCATATTTCTTCTTTCGAGATAAACGAACGGCACGAAGCGTTGTTTTATCCTCTTCTACTACAGGAAAAGCCTTCGCAAAAACGCCCAAATTAAGAATCCAATCCAGTGGCGAGGTAAAGCCACGAGCGATGACACAATCTTTTTTATAACCAACAATATATGTGCGACGCCGCCTCTGAGGCATAGCATAGTCGGCCGCATTAATAACTCTCCATTCAACAATATACCCCAACTGATTTAGACACTCCAGTATTATGGCGAAATCGCGGCCGCGTTGGGTGGCAGGAGACAAAAGAAGGCGGTCAACGTTCTCAAGGAAAACGATGGACGGACGTTTCTTCCCCTTTTTTTCTTTCAAAATCCGATAAATTGACCACCATAGGACACCCTTTTTCCCTTCAATTCCTTTGGAGTTGGAGAGTGTTGTTGCTACTGAGTAATCTTGGCAAGGGAAGCCTCCGACAAGCATATCGTGGTCAGGAATGCTCTTGGTTTCGACGAGGTTAATGTCTTCATTTAAGACACTACCGACACCATAATTCTTCTCGTATACCATTGCAGCGTGCTGGACTTTTGTAGCCGGCTCCCATTGATTAGCCCAGATAGTCTTGAAGAAATCCGCGTCGGCCCTGTCAAGACCGACTCGGAATCCACCGACGCCTGCGAATAGCTCAATAACTCTGACCTCGTTCATATGTTTTCTTTGCAAGTTCAAAGTTACAGAGTTTTTTCTTTCGATCCAAATTTTTGATATCAAAGATTCTGACCAACATTGTCTCAATTATATCGACCACCCGCCGATTCTCATTATTAGACGTAACAACTCGTCATAGGTATCTGCCTGCATAATGCATTAATTCTCATTAAAGTGCGACTGTAAACACATTTGCTTCGCTTTTTTTGCTAACTTTACTTGTTTTTAGAAAGCAAGCCTTTATTCAGATTCAGCTGGTCGTTTACTCTAATGGCAATATTATGCGTTGTTGTATGCCATGATGAAGGCCTGAGCGACAATAATAGTATTGAATCGGAGCTGTTGTCTTTCTGTTTTGCATTATTAACCAGTAACCATTTACATTACAATGGGAAAAAGAATTGTCAAGAATTATCCGTCCCCAAGATTGATGGAGACTATCGGCGCCACAAACCAATCTCCGCAGGAGGCTATTGGAGAGCTTGTGGCAAATTGTTTTGACGCCCGGTATAATGATGAAAAACTTGATATTTCCATTGACCTGAGGGATAATCGCATCATTGTCGTGGATAATGGAAAGGGAATGACCTCTGAGGTTTTGGAGAAAGCGGTATGTATCGCGGAAGATATGTCGCAACATATTGAGAGAGGAGAAGGAGCAAAAGGTCATTTTGGAATGGGCTTTAAAACTTCTTGCTCAACTTTGGGCTACTTCTTTGAGATTTACACAAGACCTGTTGGCAAGAATGTGGAGTACCATACTGAATTTGATATCAAAGATTACAGTACAAGACCTTCTGGCTCTAACGCCTGGGACGTTATTATTGAAGATGGTAAACCATCTGCGTCGTCGCCCCTAAAGAAGGCACCACATGGTACAGCTTTCGTAATCAGCCATCTGAAGATTAAGGATTTCCCTGTCAGTGCAGTACTTGAATACATTGGAAATGCTTTCAAAGGACATATAGAACAAGGTGATATTATCACCGTTATAGATGAAAATGGTAATCACCAGGCGACGCCCAAGAAATACTCTTTTCTCAAGGGGACTAAGGTCAAGATTGACGAAAAGTTTGGCCCCAAGGGTAAATACCATATCACAGGGTGGGTAGCGATTGATTCTCAGACCCACAATGATGGCTTTTATGGTTTCAACATTTATCGTAAAGGACAATTAGTCCTTACCCATGATAAAACATGGTTCCGGGCGCACTTGATGACTAGCCGCATCATAGGAGAGGTGAATATGGATTTCCTTGATGCAACTTTCTATAAACAAGGAGTACAGCATTCTGAGGATTGGGAATATGTGGCTATCCATATGAGGGAATTCCTGAAGGGGGTGGTGGCGGCATCATATGATTTAAGTAGAAAAGGCAATATTAATAAGCCCACTGAACGAAAAGCGATTATTTCCCAGCTAGATAAAGATTATTCTATTGAAAAGGAGAACACAGGGGCTTCTGAAGCAGCTTCGGAGAATACCCCCGTCGAAGAATCGAAGCCGACCACCAGTATAAACAATACAGTAAAAAGTATTGTAACAGAGAAGTCTTTGCTATTGGAAGATGGCAGCGAAATCCAGATTACGTTTGTTGAGAAAGAAGAAGATGGGCATGATGTCGGTCCATACGATTATATTTTTGACATGATGCAGGAACCGCAAGAGCTACAAGTCCTTGTATATAAGAATCACCCTCTTTGGCGGAAAAAGATTGATGGAGAGGTCCGCAGAATAATAGCTACTTCCGATGCCATCTATCGTACTCTCGTCGTTGAATTAGATGTTGATTCCAGGAAGGCGTTAACGATCAGGAATGAATGGGTCTCACAGCGGACAGAATCTATGTAATAGCTATGGATAAATTAGAAGCGCTAGAAATAATCAAAGATGCTTGGAATAGTGACAATCTGAGCCTTGCAGATAAGATTATCACAATCTCGAATGCTTTTTATTCGGTCGGCCTTGATGTTGCAACAACGGCCAACTATATAAAAGCGACGCCGGCAGAGTTTGATGCATTCTTATCGTTGAGTGACCTTGATGATGATATGATTAGGATAATCTCGGAAGCCAATCCCTCCAAGACCACCTGGCCGTTACTCGCAAGCGGAAATGATGATGAGATAAAGAAGGCCCTAGCGGCTCTATCCGCTTCCTCTCGGTCAAAGAACGAGTCTGTCAGCGAGTTTATTTTTCAGCAAATGATAGAAGTTGCCGGTGATACGCCCGAGCAATTAGTTACTCAGTTGACCGGAGACGAATTATTCTACTTGGCTAAAAAGGCTCAAAGCTTCAGCTCTGTGAATCAAGGCCAACTAAAATACCTTAATAGCTTTGCCTCGCAAAAGAAAAGGGGTAAAGTATTGAGTGAGAAGCAGGTGGCGACATTGATCAACATCTTGAACAATTTAGCAGACAATAATGTCATCCAACGAGAAAGCATCGATGGGGATAAAGAATTGTGCGACAAAGTGCTGGATGCTATTGATAGGTAATTATGGGGCTCAGAGACATAGACATCAAGGTTAGCTATGCAGGAAAGGGAGGAACTATCCTTAAGAGTTTCCTGTTACCGTCAATAGACGCGAGCGTTCGTTATGATAGAGTTACAAGCTTTTATACTGTCGAGTCGCTGCTGGCAATCTCCCAGGGAATCGACTCACTCTATCGGAAACAAGGAAAGATGAGGCTAATCATCGGAATCCACAGTTTCCCCGGGGAATTCCTTGATGCAGTTACAAGAAAGAAATACCTCGAAGACCAAATTGAAGAGATTCGGAAAAATCTTAGATTAGGTATAGAATCCATTAAAGATAGCCTGGAAAGGAAACGACTGGCCACGGTAGCATGGATGATTGAGGATGGTCTTCTTGAAATTAAGACGGCAGATGTAATTGGGGAGGGTATTTTTCATCCTAAAACCTTGCTACTGACCGATGAAAACGGCGATAAGATTGTGGCAATCGGAAGCCCAAATGAAACTAGTTCTGGATTAGGAGGCAACTTTGAACAAGTCATGGTTGCAAAGTCTTGGGAGCAGCCTGATGCTGTGGCCGTTCAAGAGGGGTTCTTTAATTCTCTCTGGAATAATGAACTGGAAGATGCTATTACCCTTGATGTTACTGAACGTACGGCGGCTATCATTAAACAAGGATTAGGAGCTCATTCAGTCGCGCCCAAATCAAATCACTTCGTAAAGAATGATTTGATTAAGGTGTCTTCGGCAATGTTATCCAACTTCTTTGTCTCAGGAGATATACCAGCGCTTTATGTTCACCAGGAACGTGCGGTAATAGATGCCCTTTCCAGATGGCCTGTTAGGGTGCTATTCTCTGACGAAGTTGGCTTGGGGAAAACCTTCGAAGTAGCTGCTACCATGTCTTTCATGGTGAAATACTGCGGCGTGAAGAGGGTTTTAATTTTGACACCGAAATCTGTCTTAAAGCAGTGGCAGGATGAGCTGAAGGAGCATTTTAAGTTGAATGTATGGAGGTTTGACTCCGGGAGCAAATCTTTCGTTGACTCTTTTGATCATGAGAAATATTGGGGAACTAAGAACCCTATCGGGAAAGGGTCACCGGACATAATCCTGATGTCTGCACAATATGCACGAGGAACCGGGGATAATGGTGACGTTTTCTCACGAGAAGGTGCATGCCTCCCGGAACTGATTATCTTGGATGAAGCTCACTCGGCAAGGGTAAGCAAAGATATCTCTGGAAGTAGTAAAAAGACTCAAATCTATTCTATGCTAGAGAGAGTTTCCGGAAAGATTCCACACATGATATTGGCGACTGCGACTCCTATGCAAAAGGAGGCTGGCGAGTATCATTCGTTGCTGAAGCTTCTGGGACTACCAAAAGCGTGGCAGAAAAACCCGGTCTATATGAAGTCATTAGACTTGATTGGGTGCTCCGAGTATCCTAGCCTCACAGATTTGAACAATGCGGCTAACATGCTCTATAGGACAATTGAAGACATGAAGCCATCCATTGATCGTCTTAACGATAAACAAGCCCAGGTCCTAAGCCGACTAATTGAACTTAAGGATGGGGAAATTACTGTTCTCACTGACTTCGTCCGAGACAATTGGCCTGTTGTTCGCCAACTTTTGGTCCTTTTGCATCCTGCCCATTTGTTGACGGTCCGGAACACCAGGCGTTCCCTGTCCGAGAAGGGTTACAAGTTCCCAAATAGGAAACTTACCCCAATTTCGATCCCTGATTCCATGGAAATCGAAATGTTCTATGATAAGGTGAATAATTATCTCTCTAAAAGATGTTTCTCAATCGAAGAGGTGCTTTTCCCGGACAGAAAGATTTCTATCGGCTTTGTGCGTGTGAGTTACCAGCAAAGGGTTGCCTCCTCCTTGTATTCTTGTAAGAAGAGTCTGGAAAGACGGTTGGAAAAGATAAACAACCTGAAGAAGACCCTAGAACGATATCTCAATGCCAATGGGGCTTCCCTTTACAACCCGACGGGACTTGATGACGTCGATCTTGAAGATTTACTTGACGAGGGCTACGATGATACGTTTGATGTAAATCTATCCAACGTGAATATTCCGGAGCTGCGCCAAGCCATCGCTCTTGAATCAACTGCAATTTCGCCACTCATAAAGCGAGCCGGTGAACTGTTGGATAATCGCAAAGACCTTAAGATTAAGGAATCGATTGCCCTCGCAAAAAAGAGCCTGGACGCCAATGACAAAGTCTTGGTCTTTTCCAGGTATACTGATACAGTTGATGCCCTCCTTGACGAATTTAATCTTCTGGGACTGCATAGATTTTATAAATACGGCGTGTACACAGGGGCAACGTCATGTATCGTCTGGAATGGGAAAGAGTGGCCTTGCGACAAGAATGACCTCAAGCGGGGTCTATTCTCAGGAGAGATAAAAATCGTATTTTGTTCTGATGCTGCTTCAGAAGGCTTGAATCTTCAGGCTGCAAGAGTCTTAATCAATGTTGATGTCCCTTGGACTCCAGCCAGACTTGAGCAGCGAGTTGGCCGTATTGCCCGTTTGGGCCAGGTTGCGGATGAAGTCGTCATTTACAATGTATGGTATCCCCATAGTATTGAGGCGCGCATGTACCATAGGATACAGACTCGCCTTGAAAATAGCAACCTCGCCATAGGAGAATTTCCTGATGTTGTCGCCAAAAAGATTAGGGCGGCAATCATGGAAGATGCCGATAGTGACAACCTGGGCCTTAATGAGTTGCTCGAGATCCGTAATTCTAAACAGGTGGCCGCTCTTGAAGAACTGTGGAGTCAAACTGGTAAAGGGACCGAGAGTGACTTGTTTAGAGAGCGCCTACTGAAAATCTGTTCAAGGTTCCTCAAAGAAGCGGACACGGAACTGGGAGGAATAATCAAAGTGCTTGTGGCAACGGACGGGACACTATTCAAGTTGTCAGCAAAAAGTGGCTTAGCAGAAAGTATTTCTCTAAAGGCCAGAGTCTGGGAACACATAAAGTGTTTTGACGATTCCGTATCCGTAGTGAAGGATAAGAATCTCAGACCTGCATATTTCACCATCAATAATGATGGAGTGACAATCGAGTTGAAGCATTCAAGTATTTCCAAAGTCATCCTAAAGGAAGAGCTCGGCGGAGAAGATGTGTTGATGGGCTATCCTCCGATGCTACCAAATAGCAAACGGTTGGATTTATCCTATGCAGTCGAATGTGACATAAAACCTGCACCCGCGTACTGGGTTGAATAATGCCGTTATTATGAAAACAAGATTATTGGCAAGCCCTTGGACGAAACCTCAGCTAACTCGTGAAACTGCAGAAGCAATCGAACTTCTCCAGGACGATGTGTGGAAAGAAGCCTCTGTATTGTTTGCTGCTGAGCGTGATGCGAAATTACGGTCCGGTCAGAGCGCCCCCAAGGGAATGCAGCGGTATTTGAATGACGTCATTACTAAGCGCTTAACATCAAATGGATGGATTGGTGAAGCTGGATACTTCTTCAAAGAAAAGACCTGGGTAAGAGTCACATTTAGGCACCAGATGAGTTTGGGAGCAGATATTCTCGATGCCATCAAAGTGTGTAAAAAAGAAGGGATGCAACAGGCTGTCATCCTTGCAGCAAATAGAAAAACGCTGGATCTGATTACACCTAATGACGCCGCAGCGATTGTGTCTTTTGAGAAGTTGGAAAGGGAAATCATGAGTCTCAATGGCGCACTTGATATACCCTTGTTGTTCGGTGAACTTACGCCGATGTCCAGTGCATCAAGCGACATCAATGAAGAATTAAAGAAGGCAAGGCCGAGAGACATTTCTGTGCCTCGGCACTAGAGGGGATAGCTTTGGCCGATAATCTCGGCGTGCTCTGCTTCTGTCGCCTTGGCATTCTCTGTTTGAGACAGAAGAGGCGACCAACTGGCAGTTATAATTATTGTGACAGGCAGAATCTTACGTTTCTTCTCCTTCATTGACTATACATCTGATAGCCATGTGCCACAAACGGGTGCTTGTTTTAACACTACCTATTGAAGACATCTGACACGATAATCTTAAAATACGCCCATAACCGCTTGATGAGACAAGGGCGAGTCTTACTCACCCCGGCTCTTCTGTGGCTTCTTTTTCCCCTTTTAATTGTTCTATTTCCTCAGGCTTATAGAATGTTTCTAAAGGTAATCTTGGTAATGCCTGCCTTTGTATATACAAACCGTATCGTTCCGTGATATGTCTGATAAAGGGAGGTAATATCCTACCTATTTTACTATCCTTCACCTTGTCATACTCGCATATTGTTGTTGAGTGAAAAAGAATATTGTAAAACTTTTTCCCGCAAAGAGGACCTACTATGGCTTCATTGTTTTTCTCTGTGAAACCACCAAAGTCCTTTTGAAAAGACTCTTTTGCTTTGACGTTGGTCATCTGATGCGCTTCGACCAAATACACATTGGTATCCTTGCCTCTCGCCACACAGTCACAGGCCGGCCTGATATTGACATAGTATTTTGAACCTATTTTGTAGAAGTCTCCCGTTGTGGACGTTTCTTTGTTCACTCGCCCGTCAAAACGCTGCACCGAGAGCACATCCAACAAGGTCTCATTGTCTAAATCCGCTGCATCATCTTTGTCCAACTGATTCTTTTCTATGCTCACAGGAAGCATTCTGCCAAACACGTTTTGCGTGAGCAGCTCCATCATTTCCTCACTCTCCGGAACAGAATCATCATGGGCCGTATTCCACATAATGACGGGCCAGCTATGCGTATGTGCAAGACTTTTGAATGTTTCTGTCTTGGCGCGAGCCACGCCATTCTCCCATTCTTTCAACACGTAGATAGGTGGCATTTTGTCCACCCACTCACGAATTTTGTCCATCACCGTCACCACGCCTTGGGCGGACACCAAGTCAGCCTTATGTTTAATCAATATTGGCAGATGATTCTCTTTTATCTTGATATCAGCCTTGCGAAGTTCCCTGTCTATATCCTTCGAGGGCCTATTGCTGAATATAAAGATAGGCAGATAACACTTGTCCAAAACCTCTTTCATAAAATTCACAAGCCCTTCCTTAACCGTATTCGCCGCCTCCTGTGCTCCTTGTATGGGCATTCCAGCCTCGTCAGTCACACTCACCAACTCCCAATCCAGCAGGATAAAACTGAAAGCCCTGCAGTTTTCTCCCTTCAAATCCAGGACAGTGTCATACTTGGCCAATGGATAACCCAACGACTCTAGATAACTCACAATGTTAACGATGCTGTCGCCAGAACCATCAAAGACCTTATCGTCTATAACAAGGCCGGGGCCTTGAAACAACTTCTCAATCTCCATTGTTGTCACTATTGATGAATGATACCACGAAGTTTGCTCCGCTCAGTACAGTTTCTTCTTTTACATCTGCCAAGTCTATGGCATACCCGTTCCGCTCCAGCAGTTTTCTTGAAATATAAAGACCCAAGCCTCTCCCTTCTTCACCCTTTCCTGAATAAAATGGTTCAAATATGTAGGGTTTGTCATCAGAGTTTACGCCAGGACCGTTGTCCGAAAAAACCAGTAGACCTTTCTGCCCGTCAAGTGTTATTTCAATCTTCCTGTCCTTTGTCCACTCCAGCCAGTATATCGCATTGTCAAGCAAGTTGATGAGCAACTGCAAAAGATCGGCATCCGTACATTTTGCCATAAGCGGTGAGCCAATAACATTTATCTTGCAATCAATGCTCTTCTCGCGAAGTGTACGCTTGTAAATGGCAATCACCTTATCCAGAATCTCCTTCACCCTTAGTTGTCTGCGACGTTGCTTGGAGCTTGTAAACAGCATTTGCATATCTTTCATCTGATGCTGAACGTATGAGAACACGCCCAGCAATTTCTGCAAATCTTCCGTCAAATGGCTATTGTCGAAATTACTATATTGACTGTCTTCAAATAATGTACGTAGCTCTTCAACGCCCTTATTAAGCATCATCATTATATCATGGCTCGCTGTTTCAACGGAAAGCCCTACGGCAGCGAGTGATTCAGTCTGGTCAGCACGAGAGTAGAGGTATTTAGTCTCTGTCTTATAGGTCTTTTCTAATTGAGCAAGTATAGCCAGCGCAGTTTTATCGTCTTTTAACCTGTCTTTCAATCGGTTTATCTCACTGACAACAGCGTCTCTCTTCAAAGTTTCAATTTGCTCCTGCTTTTGCTTGTTCTCTAAATAGACAGAATATGCTCCCTTCCTCAAGAACGACAAGAAGGTCTGTATCACGCAAATAAAGTCTTCTGTATAATAGCCGTCTTCTATCAGCCCCTCTCGATTTGTTTTATCCTTCAAGTGGGGATTACCGAACTTGCTGATTTTCACCCGACCCACTACTTGGTCGTTGCTGAGAAAGTCACCGGCTCTCACAGTACCACGGCGCACCTCTATTTGGAGCCAGTCATCATTCGGGTCGCCGTAGGGCATCACGCGGATGTCATCGCGCAGCAGGTAGATTCGGTGCTCTTTTATGATAGACTTGGCTTCTTTAGGCAGCGCATACCGCGAAGAGCCCTTTGCCGTAAAATCAAAAACAAAGAAATCAAAGTGGAAATCGCCAAAATCTGAGACCTCCCGGTAATCTTTTGTCTTTTTGTCTTGGAATCGCGCACGATACACTGACGTACCTTTCAAATCATCACTGTCCAAGCTGATTTCTTTTTCAGTTCCGTTCTGTTTATAGGTGAACTTACGAGCCTTTGATTCATAATGACCATCTGTCACTTGAAGCACGCTCATCGTCTCCAGCAGGTTATGCAGCGATATGTCGCTTGTCTTGTTTTCAACATTCTGAGGCACACCATTCAGATACAAGCCTATCGTAAAACTCTTTTCTGAGCTTTGCGTGCCAGTCAGTTCAGAAAACAAATCTCCAAATCTCAGGAAGCTGTCTATAATTGGTTTCAACTTCGTTTCCGACCATGTCCCAGTCAGATTAGAGATTTCAATCCGAGTCCCATGATTGTTCATCTCACCTTCATATCTCCGACCTGCAACTACCACATCACGTTCAATAAAATACGACGGAGCCTCGTCAGTCAGGTTAAAGCGAAGTTCATCAAGATACATCCCTTTGGCGTCGTCCCCTTCAGTAGCGATGAAATTTTCATTATAATCACTCAGGTCAAAATTTAGGGTGTACTCTTTTGCACATTGCTCCGCAGAAAAGTTGAAAACACTGTTTGCTGATGGTCGGGTCGTCATTTTCACCGTTCTTCCCAATTTCAGCATGGCATACCTACCGATGCCTTTCTCTCCCTGTATGATTCGTCGGTAAAGAGGGGTTCTCCTCTCACTGCCATCTACCGAGAGTTTGTTGGGGGTCGCTGGGTTCATCCATGAATCTTCTATGATGCTTGCCGACATTCCGCAACCGTTGTCCTCAATGACAATCTTTGAATCCTTTGTTATTTCAAAAGATTCTGTAAAGCCTTCAAACGACACCTTCACCCAGTCGGCATCAGCGTCGTATGCATTCTTTATCAGCTCTATGACGGCTATTTGCTCATTCTTGATGAGTTGATCTCCCAGCATCGTAAGCAGCCGGGCAAAGGGTCTGATTGTAACTTTTTTATATCCCATACCTACTGTTGTTTTGCAAATACCACAAATTCCTCCGCATACACCTTTTTGCTGCTTGCATCAGGCATTGCGAACTTGCCATTTGCATCGCGGTAGGGTGTGAGAATTTTGTTTGATATTTTTCTTCTGTCAACACTTACGTCTCTGAAGCCTTCAGCAAACAGGCACTCGACAAGATGTTTAGCATTGTCTATCCGCACGCCTTTATACTCAGTGTTGCCAATCACAAAAAGACATGCCCCACCGGGCAGAAGCATCTTTTTCACCTTGTGGACAGCCTTTTGCATGTCATTATAATATTGCGCCACTGCTCTACTCTTCTTTTTGTCCACAGAATAGATTTTCATTACTATCTCCAGGCCGGTTTCATTCAGCATCTTCATGTTCTCGGTAAAATCATCTGAATGGTGCAAGCTGCCTATTGTTCCTTTGCGAAATGTTCTGAAATCATTTGTATAACCCAGCCACAACGTTGAAAGCTGATGTAAATCGGCATATTCGTATGATGTCACATAGGGAGGGCTTGTTACTACTAAATCCACAAAAGGCCCCTCTATCTCTTTCTCCAAAAAATTAACCGTTTCCACGTCCGCCGTCCCTTCCATGCTCGAGGTGTTTTCTGCATTGGCTTTTCGCATCATCTTCACTTGTTCCTTGAACGCGACCGCAACCGTTTTAGGGGTTTTGATGGGATCCACTTGCGGCTTGATTGACTTCGTCAACCACCGGGAACATGATTTCAGAATATTGGAAAATGCACAAAGGAAGAACTCCAGATAGGGTTCATCGTCGACAGCCGTTTTGATAGCTGTACGCAACCGCAGCAAGTCTGATATGTGTTGTTCGTCAAACCAGTAGTTGATACGCTCATTCTGAAACACATCATCTTCTTTGTCAACACCAATGTCGTCAAATGCTGTTAGAATTATCTTAAAAAACATCTCCAATCGACCATCATCGTATTTACGACTTTTAGCCCGAGCTATCAGTGTCGCTACGGGGTTAATATCACAACCCCAAAAATGCTTACCGTTGCTAACCGTCTCAAAAGCCACCGTTCCACAACCACAAAAAATGTCCCCAACGGAAGTCACTTGGTGTCCCCCCTCTTCTGCTATCTTTATGGCTTTTGTTGTAATAAACGCAGGGAATTTAGCTGGATAAGCGTGAATGCTATGCATTCTGCATTCTTGCTTCTCCGGCATATTCCATTCTGGCCGAATAGCTATCTTATCAAAGTTGAGCCCTCTGAAGTTTGACGGATTCACATTCATAAGATGTTCCTTTCGAAATGTTTAATTCTCATATTCTCTACAAAAATAACGATTCCTCTCCAGATTTGTCGCATATAAACACATTGTACCCCTCTTTTTTTTTTGCATCTATATACAAATGCCAGTTGGGCCTCTGGTCGGCCGTAATCATCTCAAAGACGTTGTATTCTTGCATTAAGGGGCCTGCTTCCCTCCAAAGGGGATACTTTTTTCTCGGCAGGCCAGAGCGTTTCCGTGATAATTGATGTGACACCTATGTAAACTTCGCCTTCGTCCAATAGAATACCACGACGCCAATCACAACCAACAGAAGTTCGAATACAACTAGTACTACAGCCAGGGTCTTGGAAGAGGCCAAAGGCCCTGCCCCGCCGCAATACTCTTCAGGTCATTCTTATATTGGGAAAAGAGTTCCTTCTGCTCCAGCTTGTATTCCTCAAGGGCCAGTTTCTGGTTAGAAATGAGTTCGCGATGAAGGTCATTGACCGTCAGAACGGACTTGTCGTCAAGCTGGACCGTGTACTTCGTCTCATTCATCCTCTCAAGAGCAAGGTCTATTCGATCCAAGGCCCACTTGATCTTCCAGGAGGCTTCCTGAATGGACGCCGCAGTTTCGTCCATCCCGAAAGCCTCGATGACCATCGTCTCAGAGACCAGTTCTGGATCGTATGTTCGAAAGAGGAGGCTGAAAAATGGTTCGTCCCGTTGCTGAATGAAGAGAGGCAAAAGTATTATCACGATGTGCTGAGAATGAACCTCGATCGGAAGCGACAGGATCCAGAGAATGCAGCGGCGTATGAGAAGATGGTTAAGCCCATCATCCTTTCCGTCAGTTTTGGAATGGCTATAGCCCTTTTTGTTTCTGCGATCATATAGTTATTGATACTCCCGATGAGTTTAATCGCTAACTTTGAAAAAAATTACACTATGATCCCCCTCACCAACAATGAAAGAAAACCCTTCGCCTCGATGAAAGTAGGCGATGATCTGACGGTAAGTCTACTCAATGTATTTTATGACAAGGCGCTGCTTTGCAAAAAGGAGTGCGAGAGTCTGGATGAAGACGAGGAAGGAAGAAAGTACTGTTCGGAGGGGACAGTGTTTGATATGCGCAATTATCAGACGCGGGCGCTGGTGGTGGAGTATCTGTGTGAGTTGGCTGCGGGGGCGAAGGACAGTGTGTGTTTATTTGAATACAAGTTCAAGGTAATTGACAATGAGGGATTCATCCACGAGGGACATATGTTGTGCGAGATGATGGACTATCCTCTTCGGTTCGTGAAGGACGGGCATGCGCTATTCGGTGGCACAAGGGCGTATTGTGTTCTCTTTTACCCGGATTTTCCCAAGGACATGCGGGTAAAGTCCATAGTGTTCGACTATTATACCTCTACCGGGAGGATCGACCTGGAGAACATCTCTTTTGCCGCGACGCCGGCAGCGGAGACGCCACGGCCGGCCGTGGCGCCGCCCGCGAGGGATGGGGGAGTGGCGGAGCGACTGAGCTTGCTGGAGCGGCGCGTGAGCTTGCTGGAGGAGCAGGTTCGCCAGCTTTCGGCGGGCAGGCTCGCGTCAGGAGCGGTGCCGGAGATTGAGCCATCGCCATCGCCATTGGCTGCACCAGCGAACAAGCCGGCGAGCATCAAGACGGTTTCGGAGCTTGTCGCTCTCGACGACCGCGCTTTCCGCGACATCGCCGTTCAGGTGCTGCAGCAGCAAGGCTATCGCGACCTCGAGATGCACTCCGATCCTGAAGTCGGCTATTCATCGATGCTGGCCTCCCGCTATGGAACCCAATACGCCGTATTTGCCGTTCCCGCCACGAAACAAATGCCCCAGATTGAGCCCAACCGCATCGACTGGCTCCTCAGCTTCCAGCGCGTCCACCATGCCGAAAAAGCCATCCTGATCACCTCCGGCAAACTGTCTCGCGACGCCGAATCTCAGGCCCGCATCAATAACGTCGAAATCATCGACAAAGACCGAATCACCTTCCTCCTCTCACTCAAGGACGACACCTTCGGTTATCGGCCGCTATAGATTGCCTTATCATTTTGCACGAATGCCGAAAAAGAAATCATCCTTAGGCCCCATCTGGGCTGTCGTTATCGCCGGCGCGCTGCTGCTGGTCGTAGTCCAATTCCTACCCGACAAAGCCAGAGCGCAGAAACTGGCGCATTTCTTTATTGCCATCGCACTGATTGCTGCGCTGGCCATCGGGTTCATGGATCGCAAGAAGAATAAGGAAGACGAATAGCGCATTCAAAGCCCGCCGGAGGGAAGAAACAATTCTGGAGCGAATTGGCGAAAAAAGGACGTGTGGGGGCCTGTGCAGGGAGCGGTGGCCGTAGGGGAGGGACGCCGTCCCTTCCAAGGCCATGACGGCGCTATGTTTGACGACCGTTACGGGACTTTAGGCCCGTAAAAGGGAGGAGTTCGCCGTCAAGCGACCGATGCCGCTCCCTTTTTCGCCATCTGAGCGAAGGAATGTTTCTTTCCGACAAGGGCTATGATTTGGGGATAATCATTAACTTTGTTACAAATAACCTGACTATGATCCTTACAACTACTCCCACCATCCAAGGACGCACCATCGTAGAATACAAAGGCGTCGTTTTCGGCGAAGTGATCGCCGGTGTCGTATTCCTGAAAGACATCGCTGCCAGTTTCCGCAACCTCGTCGGCGGCCGCAGCTCGTCGTACGAAGATGAACTCATCCAGGCCCGCTCTGCCGCCATGGGCGAACTGCTAGAGCGCGCCGAAGCCCTCGGCGCCGATGCCGTCGTCGGCATCGACCTCGACTAT
>JAEEGK010012985.1_pt1 | contig 18838 bp, 12 predicted proteins | sample 8958771 | NCBI WGS metagenome assembly JAEEGK01 (sample SAMN16246547, study PRJNA631951) | gut metagenome | biome: gut microbiome; feature: rumen; material: SC-attached | host: Bos | place: Iran: Karaj | collected 2018-10
GGTCCGATTTGTCCTCTTTTGTTCCTTCGCTTGTTTCTTTTGCCGCTTCTTCGGTGTTTTCTTCAACCGTTTTTTCGGTGTTCTCTTCGACCGTTTCTTCGGCAGTTTCTTTTACTTCTTCAGGCTGTTCGTTATTTTCCGCCTTGTTCTTGTCTTTAACATTTCTTTCAAGATCTTTGGCTTTCAAATCATATTCTCCTTTCAGCTACTTCTTTATAAGATCATCGATCTGATTTTTGATCGTTGTCAGCGCCGATACGACTTTTTCATAATCCATACGCTTCGGTCCAACGATACCAAATTTTCCGTACATACCGTCCGACAGTTCATATGTTGCGGTAACCACCGAACAATCCTTCATGGACTCAACGGTCACTTCGTCACCGATATATACCTGAATGGGATTACCGTTTGCATCCTCCTTCTTCATAAGTTCGGCAAGTTCTTTCTTTTCCTCGATCTCATAGAGGATGTCGGATGCATTGTCACCCGCCGATAACTCGGGGTATTTCAGGATATTCGTTGCGCCGCTCGTGTAAACCCTGACCTTTTCCTCTTCGCCGAGAGCCTGGGCCACAGCATCAAGGACATCGTTTACAACGCTGCCGAGGCCTTCGGACTGTTTCTTCATTGTTCCTATGATCTCAAGATTTATCTCCGAAAGATCAAGTCCCTGAAGGAAGGTGTTAAGCATCAGGTTAAGCTTTAACATTGTTTCGGGTTCTATCCTTCTGGGCACATCGATGAGTTTGTTCTTTATGATGTTGCCTTCGATAAGGATGACTACCAGCAGCGACTCCTCACTGACTTCCGTGAGCTGTACGAATTTAACCTTTTTGCTTCTGTACATCGGGGTCGTGACCATCGCGGTGTAATTTGTACTTGCTGCCAGAAGCTTTGTTGCCTGTTCAAGAAGTGTTTCCATCTTGTCGGCTTTATCGAGGAGCATCGTCTTGATCTCTTTGATCTCGTTGTTCCTGCTCTCCATCATCTTATCGACATAGAGCCTGTAGGCTTTGTCTGTCGGTATTCTTCCGGCTGAGGTATGGGGAGAAGTGATATACCCCATCTCCTCAAGGTCACTCATTTCATTTCTTATGGTGGCCGAAGAAAGGTTCAGGTCCGTAAACTTGGATATTGTTCTTGACCCGACCGGTTCACCGGTTTCGAGATAGTTTCTGATTATGGCATTAAGTATGATCCATTTTCTGTCATCTAGTTCCAAAGCCCTGGTTCCTTTCTGTAAATAGATTCGGTTTTTCGTTGTTAGCACTCAAATAGTCAGAGTGCTAATTACTGAAAATAAAATAGCATTAGCACTCAACTTTGTCAAGTGCTAATGCTGTATTTTTTATAAATAATCGCTAAAAACTATTTCTGTTTTAAGTATTCATCGATAGCGGCAGCCGCCTGCTTGCCTGCCTGCATTGCAAGGATGACGGTAGCGGCACCCGTTACGGCATCACCGCCTGCGAATATGCCTTCACGTGAAGTCTTACCGGTGACCTCTTCCGCTATTATGCACTTATGGGCATTGATATCAAGTCCTTCGGTGGTTGATGAGATAAGGGGATTGGGGCTTGTTCCGAGAGCCATGATGACCGTATCGGTTTCAATGGTGAATTCCGATCCTGCCTTCTCAACAGGTCTTCTGCGGCCGGAAGCATCGGGCTCGCCGAGCTCCATCTCCACGCAGGTAAGGCCTTTTACCCAGCCGTTCTCATCCACAAGGATCTCCTTGGGATTGGTGAGGAGCTTGAATATGATGCCTTCTTCCTTTGCATGGTGAACTTCCTCCGCTCTTGCGGGAAGCTCCGCCTCGGAACGTCTGTAAACGATATATGTTTCGGCACCGAGTCTGAGCGCGGTTCTTGCGGCATCCATAGCCACGTTTCCGCCTCCTATTACAGCAACCTTCTTTCCTCTGGAAATAGGTGTATCGTAATCATCTCTGAAGGCCTTCATAAGATTGTTTCTTGTAAGGAATTCGTTTGCAGAGAAGACACCGTTTGCCTGCTCTCCGGGTATGCCCATGAACTTGGGAAGGCCGGCGCCGGAACCGATGAATACTGCTTCGAAGCCTTCTTCTTCCATAAGCTCGTCGATCGTAACCGACTTTCCTACGATAACATCGGTCTCGATCTTAACGCCGAGGCTCTTTACATTTTCAACCTCCGCCTTAACGACGGTATCCTTGGGAAGTCTGAACTCGGGTATTCCGTAGACCAGAACTCCGCCTGCCTCGTGAAGCGCTTCGAATATGGTCACATCATAGCCCTTCTTTGCAAGCTCTCCGGCACAGGTAAGTCCGGAAGGACCGGAACCGATGACTGCAACCTTCTTATTATTCTTTTCAGCCGCTCCGACGGGTTTGATATTGTTCTCTCTTGCCCAGTCGGCGGTAAATCTTTCAAGCTTTCCGATCGAAACCGCTTCGCCCTTTATGCCCCTTATGCACTTAGCTTCGCACTGTGTCTCCTGAGGGCATACACGTCCGCAGATAGCGGGGAGTGCGGAATACTTACTGATCTCGTCATATGCACCCTTGATATCTCTGTCCTCGATATGTCTGATGAACTCGGGGATATTGATCTCTACGGGACAGCCGGTCCTGCACTGGGGATTTTTGCACTTGAGGCATCTGGATGCTTCGTCGACAGCCTCTTCGAGACTGTAACCCAGACATACCTCATCGAAATTCTTTGCTCTTACTTTTGCATCCTGTTCTTTCACAGGCACACGTTTCATTTTATCTGCTGCTGCCATATGTCCGTCCCCCTTAATTGCAGTTTCCGCATCCGCCGTGATGGGTGTCGCCTTCCCTCTGCTCGAGAAGTGCTCTTCCCTCTTCGGTCTTATAGAGCCTCTGACGCATCATTGCATTGTCATAATCAACGAGATGACCGTCAAATTCGGGTCCGTCAACACAGGCAAACTTCACCTGACCGCCGACCATAACTCTGCAGGCGCCGCACATTCCTGTGCCGTCCACCATGATAGGGTTCATGGAAACAACTGTAGGTATGTTGAGCTCCATTGTAAGGAGGGATGCAAACTTCATCATGATGAGGGGACCGATGGCAACCGCATGGTTATAGGTCTTGTGTTCCTCGTTAACAAGGTACTTGAGGCAGTCGTTTACATTGCCCTTTCTTCCCTTTGTGCCGTCATCCGTTGTGACATATACGTTTCCGGCAACCTTCTTCATTTCCTCTTCAAGAATGATCAGGGAACCGGTTCTCGCGCCGATGATAACGTCGGCATCGATACCCTGCTCGTGAAGCCATTTTACCTGGGGATATACGGGAGCGGTTCCGACACCGCCTGCCATAAATATGATCTTCTTCTTTTTAAGTTCCTCGATGCTTTCGTTGCAAAGCTCCGAAGGAAGGCCGAGAGGGCCTGTGAAATCAGCGAATTCATCTCCCTCGTTGTAAGCAGCCATCATCTTTGTGGATGCTCCGACCGTCTGGAAAACTATTGTAACACTGTTTTTCTCCCTGTCATAATCGCAGATGGTCAGAGGTATCCTTTCACCTCTTTCATCCGGGCGGACAATGATGAACTGTCCGGGAAGGCATTTATGTGCTACTCTGGGCGCATATATGTCCATAAGCACAATATTATCCGATAACATGCTTTTCTTTAAAATCTTAAACATACAGATCTCCGTTGGTTTCTCCTATGATATAAATACTACTGGAAATTAATATCATATATATTTACCACTTTTTCTCGGATTTTACAACACTAAATTATTAATGTATGGAATTAGAAATCTTTATCGAACTCCTATCATCCCGCTCTGCCTCCGCAATACGATTAATTCGATTAATTTTATTTTAACTATTTACTTTAGAATTGTGTAGTGCTAAAATATAAAAGTAAATGTACTTTTGCCTTTATGGCAAGATGGAGGATATAGAGTAATGAGTATAAACATTAAGACACCTGCTGTCGATTATTTTTTTGACGCAGTATTGAGTTTGAAAAACCGTGAGGAATGCTACAACTTTTTCGAAGACATATGCACGGTTAACGAGATCCTTTCTTTTGCGCAGCGTTTTCAGGTTGCCGCAATGCTCAGAGCAAAGAAGACATATCTCGAAATTGCCGAAGAGACCGGTGCTTCAACCGCTACCATCAGCCGTGTAAACCGTTCCCTTAATTACGGAAACGACGGTTATGATATGGCATTTTCAAGAGTGGCACCCTTCCCCGAGGATCCGAATAAGAATTCATGATCTGAAACATAAAACAAAAAGCCAACTCAGGGTTGGCTTTTTTTATGCTTATAATATGAAACGGATCAGTGCTTAATCGACCTTTTTGAGGTTTGCGAAAGCGGAAAGCATCTTCTTTACGCCGAAGTTGGGGAATTCCACCGTAACTTCGTAGTCTTTTCCGCCCTTGACGATGGAAAGGACCTTTCCCTTGCCGAATTTGATATGTGAAACAGTATCTCCTTCGCCGTAAGAAAGCTCTGTCTCCGTGCCTTGTGAAACGATCTTGTTGTAGTTGAGAGCATAAGGCTCTGCCGCAAGGCTCTCACCGTCATGTCTCTTGTAACCGTCGTCTCCGTTTGCCTTTGTGTAAGCAGGCATCGGTTTCTTTTCTTTGATCTCGCTATCCATGTAATTATCCCTCCTGTTATTAAATGAATTGCTCATGTCCAATAAATATCTCGGTATTTCCTTCAAAAATCTTGACGGCGTATTGAACTGCTGCTCGCCGTACAATCTCCTCATTTTTGCTCCCGAAAGGAACAGTTCTTTCATTGCTCTCGTGATGCCGACATAGCAGAGACGTCTTTCCTCTTCTATCTCGGACACCGGATCGTCGGCATGTATCGAAAGTCCGCTCGGGAAGAGTCCGTCCTCCATCCCGACAAGGAATACATAAGGGAACTCAAGCCCCTTTGCGTTATGAAGCGTCATAAGGGATATGTAATTTCCTTCATCCTCCTCTTTTTCATCGGAAGCCGCTTCTTCGGCATTAAGTCCGCAATACTCCAGAAAGCCCGTAAGCGACGGATCCTCTTCCTCGGTTTCATACCTGTCGGCATAAGAAACAAGCGCTTCTATATTCTGTCTTCTTTCATCCGAAGTTTCGGGATCGTCTTCAACAAGGAAATCGATATATGCGGTCTCATCAATAAGATACTTTATGAAGTTCTTGATGGACGGATCGTTGTTTTCCTTTTCGTATCTGAGGCTTTCTATAAGTGATACGAAGCTTCTGACCTTTTCTCTTGAGCGCTCCGCACCCGGAACATAATCTATCCTTGCGAGGCCTTCATAGAACGAAAAGCCTTCGTTGGCGGCATATGCGCCTATCTTCTCCATCGTGGTGTTTCCGATGCCACGGCGCGGGACATTGAGTATCCTTCGGGTCGCAATATCGTCTCTCGCATTATCAACGGTTTTGAGGTAGGCTATGATGTCCTTGATCTCGCGGCGTTCGAAGAACGATACGGCACCGATCGTCTTTGCTTTCAGGTCGAAAAACCTCATCGATTTTTCGAAGGAAAGAGACTGGGCGTTAGTTCTGTACAGAACAGCGAAGTCCTTATAATCGGCTCCGGTATTGTTCATTATCTCACGGATCTTTAAGGAAACTCCGTCCGCTTCCGCTGTCTCATCGTTATACTGATTATAATGTACCGATGATCCCTTCGGGTTTGCAGTCCAGAGTTTCTTATCCTTACGCTCCGTATTGTTGTGGATCACGGCATTTGCAACTTCAAGGATGTTGGGCGTGGAACGGTAATTCTGCTCGAGCTTTATGACCCTTGTTTCCGGGAAATACTTTTCAAAGTTCAGTATATTCTTAATGTTTGCGCCTCTAAACTTGTAGATCGACTGATCGTCGTCACCCACCACGCAGAGGTTTTTCTCTATCTCCCCGTCCTCGTTCTCATGCTCCGCAAGAAGCTTGATCAGTTCAAACTGGGCGGTGTTGGTGTCCTGATACTCATCAACCATTATATATACGAAACGGTTTCTGTAATATCTCAGAACATCGGGGCAGGTTCTGAACAGTTCAACCGTTTTTCCGATCAGATCGTCAAAATCGAAGGCATTGCAGACCTTTAACTGTCTCTGGTATTCGCTGTAAACCGATGCGATCTTTTTATCGATCGGATCCTTTGCCATTGCGGCATAATCCTCGGGGCCGATCAGCTCATCTTTTGCCTTGGATATCCTTCCGAGTATCGCCTTTTCCTTATATTGTTTTGTATCCAGATTCATCTGCTTCAGAATGTTTTTTACAAGCGTCTTCTGATCGTCCGAATCGTAGATCGTAAAGCTTCTTTCATAGCCGATGTATTCGCAAAAACGTCTGAGTATCTTCACGCAGGAGGAATGGAAGGTCGAAACCTGGATAAGGTCTCCCCCGTCGCCGACCGCCTTTATGACCCTCTCCTTCATTTCCTTTGCTGCTTTGTTGGTGAAAGTTATGGCCAGGATCTGATAGGGAGAGACTCCGACATCGTTTATAAGACGAGCGATCCTCTGGGTAAGTACTCTTGTTTTTCCGCTACCTGCTCAGGCAAGTATCAGCAAGGGTCCTTTGTCGTGAAGGACTGCTTCCTGCTGTGGCGGATTTAGTGTTAAGGTGTTATTCATAAATTTCCTTTTCAGTATAAAAAGTGCCGACCGCAATAACCGGTCAGCATTATTTCAATATTAATTTCAATACGTTCTGATCATTCGGAAGCCTTTTCGTCTTCTTCCTCGAACTCTTCTTCGTCATCATCAACGTCTTTATATGCGTTGCCTGACACAAGATTGCAGAATGAATAGATGAGCGCGAAAGCAACGGTAAAAGCGCCGACGATAGTCAAAGCAACCACAAGCGGATTGCTCTTTTTGCGCTTTTCTTCCCTGCTTTTCAGAATATCGGCAAGAACTCTGTCATCTCTAAGGATATCCTCAATCTTCCCCGAAAACATTATCATCTCTCCCTTGATCGATAAGATCTTTTCAAACAAAACCATGGGAGACTATGCTCCCACCTTCTCTTGATTTATTATTGTACGGCTTTATCCCGTGGCTGTCAACCTAAATCTTCCGTATCCGTGTCGTTTGCTTCATCTTCGGAAACAGGCGGTTTGAGCGCGGAACGCCTTCTCTTCATAAGTGCCTCTCCGCCTTCCTTCAAGAATACGCCCGTGAATTTTTTCAGCATATTTCTTGAGTCTTTGCTGAGTCCGTTGTATTCCTTGATCATACCTGCAGCGCTCTTTATGACATCCGCGCCGATATCGGTCGTGGTCTTTGCATTGTTAGCGGAAAGGATCTTGAACAGCGCGTCGATAAAGGTTTCACGCTCTTCCACAGTCATCTGTCTGAGCCAGTTCTTCATCGTATCGTCAAAGGCTTTGCTACGGTATTCCACCTCATCGGCCGTAACAAAATGAGTGCCCACTATCATCCAGGAACCCGCATCATGCTGCATTATGTTCCTCTGTGTGCTTCTTACGACAGTATAATCCTCCACATGGTTTAAGAGCATACCGACGATCGACTCGCTTGGCGTGTAGCTCTCGGTCTTCTTGAGCATAGCTTTCGCATCTTCACCGAGCACGATGCTGTCGCCGAAGCCGGGTCCGTCGAAGTTATAGACCTTGATTATGCGATCGCGTATCTTCTTATCCGCAAATACGGATGAGAATACTGAAAGATTTCCGCCTTTGGAATGACCGCATACATAGAGTGAGCCTCTCTGCTTTCCGGCTGCTTCCTTAAGGTATTCCAGAGCCTTCTTCTGTGCGGGGACTTCGGGCATTATGCACATATTGAAGTCCTCTTTCCAGCCTACAATGGTATCATCAGTTCCTCTGAATACCACAACTGTAGTCTTTGGGTCGATCTGCAGAGTGAGTGCCGCAAACTGGGAATCGTTGCCGTAATCGATCTCGTTTCTGAAGCCTTTTATCTTAATGGATGCAAACCTTTTGGTGTTTGCCGCTTTCTTAAGGGCAAGACCGGATGTTCTTGTAAAGGAAACCGATTCGGAAAGTATCCTGTCAAGATCGAATTTCTCCAAAAAAAGCTCGGAGGCCTTTTTCAAGGTCACTCCGTTACTGAAATCGTTAGGTACTATATCCTCATAGTTTACATAAGACAGCCACGAAAACAAAAGGCAGTCGACCTCGTTAACAGGGGACATATCAAATGTGATGTCTCCTCTCCAGTCAAGATAATCGAATAAATTTGCCATGGCCTTTCCTCCAATGAGTATTTAGTTTTCCCCTTTATATCCGAAGGTGATGTTTATTACTTCTTCGACATATTCACCTTCAACAAGCTTTTTAACCGTTACGGTACCCTCGCTGCCGCCCTGTGTATATGAAAAGATCTTTTCGTATCTTTCCTGGGAGTATACCGTTTTTCCGTTAACTGCGGTGATTATATAACCGGCTCTGATACCTGCCGCTTCCGCCGCGGAATTGTTCTTGACTTCTTTTACATATATGCCTCTGGGCATCTTATAGAGCGAAGCATTCTCCGCAGTGATGACCTGGCCTACTATGCCGAGGCAGGCCTGCTTTGATTCGGGAAGCGCCACTCTCGTCATAAGTTCGTCAATGATCGGGATCGCCGTGGATGTCGGGATCGCATAGCATATGCCCTCGACCGAAGATGAAGCGATCTTTGCATTGTTTATGCCGACTATCTCTCCTCTTGAATTAAGGAGGGCTCCGCCGCTGTTTCCGGGATTGATCGCAACGTCCGTCTGAATGAGGCTTAAAGTATAGTCATCCATCTTTACTTCTCTGTTCAGCGCACTGACATAGCCGACTGTTACGGACTGTCCGTAACCGAGAGCATTTCCGATGGCGATGACCATTTCGCCGGGAACAAGATCGTCGGAATTACCGAAAGTTGCTATCCTTATGGCTGCAAGTGTTTCTGCGGGAATGTCGTTTAAGAGTACAGAAATGACAGCAAGGTCTTCGCTCTCTTCCGTGGATCTGACTTCCGCATTTACGGTGGTTCCGTCAATAAAAGTAACACTTACCGATGAAATGTCACTTACAACGTGATTGTTCGTAACTATGAGCAGCTCGCCGTAATTCTGGGCTGCTATTATGCCGGAGGCATTGCCTTTGCTTTCATAGGAATACTGCCTTCCGAAGAAATCCAGTGTTTTGGAGACCTGAGTAACTGATACGGATACGAGTGCGGGCATTGCACAGCCTGCAGCGCCGGATACATCATAGACCACGGTGTCCGTGGGATCCGGATATCCGTTTTCATAAGACAGGCTCGCATAAACCTCCTGTTGTTTTTTGAGTGCGGCTTCGATCGCTTTGTTTTTCCTGACGTTATTGATATAAAGGACGCCTGCGAAAACGGCGACCGCCAAGACTCCGGTAATTAGAGCACATATAATTGTTTTTAACAGTGTTTTCATATTTCTTTCCTCGTTAAAAACCCCCTGATACAAAGTTATTATATCAGCGAAATATGTACTAATTGTGTATTTTTAACTCTGAAAAGAAATTCCTTACTTCGGATGCCATATAAAGTGAGCCGAGGCATAAAACAATGTCGTCTTTTCCCGCTCTCTTAAGGCCGGTCTCTATGCCTTCCGGAACAGTTCCGCCGGCTGTGACCTTAACGCCCTCTTTTTCGCAGACCGAAGAAGCAAGATCATAAAGATCCTCGTATTTCATCGCCCGCGGGTACTGCGGCTGAACGCATATGATCTCATCCGCAGCCTCTGCCATGATCCGAAGTATGCCTTCCACGTCCTTGTCAGCCATAACGCCGAACACGCAGATGACTTTCGGTTCTCCGGGTGTCCTGACCTTTACGCAGCTCTTTATCGTATCTATGGTCGCTCTCATTCCCTGCGGGTTATGGGATCCGTCCACAAATACCTTCGGATCGTCGGAAAGTTTCTCGAGCCTTGCTATCCATTTTGTGTTTCTGATGCCCGAAAGCACAGCATTTCTGTCTATCTTCAGGCCGCGGCGTTTGAGCATTTCCACGGTCTCGATAACGACTGCGGCGTTTTTCCTCTGATATGCGCCGATCATAAGCATATCGATGTCGTAGCCGCCGTATGAAAACTTCTGGCCTCCGAGGTCCGCGGACTTGAGCTCTATCCTGCCGAAATCAGGAATAAAAAGATTGCTTCCCGTTTCTTCGCATTTATGTCTTATCTCTTTTTCGGCTTCTTCGGATTCACCGTAGAAAACGACGTCCGAACCCTTTTTGATTATGCCGGATTTGGTCCTTGCGATCTCGGCGACAGTTTCACCGAGGTACTGCATATGGTCGAGTCCGATGTTTACAAGAACTGTGGCAAGAGGCGCCGGAATAACGTTTGTCGCGTCAAACTCTCCGCCCATGCCGACTTCCAGAACGACAACATCGGTTTTTTGTTCAAGGAAGTACATAAGCCCCAGAACGGTCACAAATTCGAACTCCGAAGGGGGTTCCTCCATACCGTCGGCAGCCGCTTTCACACGGGTTATGAGATCGGCCAGCTCATCATCGGGTATCTCCCTGAAGCCGAGAAGCGAATCTCCGTCATAGTCTTCTTCCGTGCTCACCATTATGCGCTCGTTAAAACGCATAATGAACGGCGATGTGAAAAGCCCGACCTTGAAACCGGCGCTTCTCAGTATCTCACCGAGCATGGCGGAAACCGAGCCCTTGCCGTTTGTGCCTCCGATATGGATAAATTTCAGTTTCTTTTCCGGATTACCGACCCTGTTCAAAAGATCCACGGTTTTGGTGAGCCCGAGTTTCTTGCTCATCCATCTTAAGCCGTGTACGTAATCCAGCGCTTCGTTTATGTTCATTTTACTTTCCTTTTAAGTTCTTGTTTGCCGTAGCGAGCATAAGCTTGATGCGGTTAAGCTGGTTGACCTCGGATGCGCCGGGATCGTAGTCCACGGCGACGATATTCGCATCCGGGAACTGTCTTCTGAGCTCCTTAATAACGCCCTTACCCACGATATGGTTCGGGAGGCACGCAAAAGGCTGACAGCATACGATGTTCGGAACGCCCGAATGGATCAGCTCGATCATCTCGCCGGTGAGGAACCATCCTTCCCCCGTCTGGTTACCCATTGAAACGATGGGCTCCGCATATTCCGCAAGCTTCGATATATGGGTCGGAGCATCAAATCTGTTGCTCTTGTTAAGCTCCTTTACGGCGGTCTTTCTCATGAATTCGTAGAATGATATGATCATATTGTTGATCTTCATCGACTTTTTGGACTTGCCGAGAGCCTCGTATTTGAAGTTCGCGTTGTATGAGCAGTATGCAAGGAAGTCCATAAGATCCGGCATTACCGCTTCTGCTCCTTCCGCTTCGAGAAGATCGACCAGATAATTGTTGGCTGCGGGAAGGAATTTTACAAGTATCTCTCCTACTATGCCGACTCTGGGCTTTTTGATGTCTTTAAGCGGAATTGTATCAAAATCTTTGACAATACCCTTTATTATACGCTTGAATTCGCCGAATCCGCCACGCTTCAGATGCGCTATGCATCTTTCCTTCCACTTTTCATGGAGGGCATTTACGGATCCCGGCGCTTCTTCGTAAGGCCTTGTTCTGTAAACCACTCTCATAAAGATATCGCCGTAGACAAGAGCCATCATCGAACGGATGATCATCTTCGGTGTCATCTTAAAGCCGGGATTCTTTTCTATGCCCGAAGTGCTTAAGGAGATAACCGGTACCTGATCCATACCCGCCTTTTTAAGGGCTCTTCGTATGAATGCGATATAGTTTGTGGCACGGCAGCCGCCGCCCGTCTGGGTGATCAGCACCGCTGTTTTGTCAAGGTCATATTGGCCCGATTGAAGAGCGCCGAGCATCTGCCCAACAATAAGCAGTGAAGGGTAACATGCATCGTTGTTTACATATTTAAGTCCTGTGTCTATGGTCTTTCTGTCGGGTTCGGGAAGTTCCACAGCATTCAGACCGCAGGATGCCATGGCCGGAGCCAGCAGGTCAAAGTGGATCGGCGACATCTGAGGCACAAGAACGGTGTAGTTCTTTCTCATCTCCTCGGTGAATACGACTCTGTGATAAGCGGAATCCTTAACTTCCGTGACAACGCCCTTTCTCTTGCGGTCGTTGATCGCGGAAAGAAGGGATCTGATACGGATACGCGCTGCGCCGAGGTTGTTTACTTCGTCGATCTTAAGCATCGTATAGATCTTGCCGGAGCCCGTAAGTATGTCCGCAACCTGATCCGTGGTGACAGCATCAAGACCGCAACCGAACGAGAACAGCTGGATCATATCCAGATCGGGATTCTCTCTCACATAGCTTGCGGCTGCATAGAGTCTCGAATGATACATCCACTGATCCACAACGATCGTGGGACGGTCAACGGGTCTCAAGTGCGAAACCGAATCCTCGGTGAGGACCGCAACGCCGTATGACGTGATGAGTTCGGGTATGCCGTGGTTGATCTCGGGATCGATGTGGTAAGGTCTGCCCGCAAGCACGATGCCATGGATATGATTGTCCTTTATGTACTGAACGGCCGCTTCGCCGGCGCGTTTCATATCTCCCCTTGCCTTCATGAGCTCGGTCCATGCCGCATGAACGGCAGCTTCGACTTCTACCGCTCCGATGCCGTTTTCTTCACCGAAGTATTCCACAAGACGTTTGGTTATGATCTCTTCGGATTCAAGAGATACGAAGGGATTCTGGAACGTGATGTTCTCGGATCTCAGTTCTTCGACATTGTTCTTTATGTTTTCTCCGTAGCCCGCAACCATAGGACAGTTGTAATGGTTGCCTGCTTCCGGGAATTCCGTTCTTTCAAACACAACGCAAGGGTAGAATATGTATTTAACGCCCTGCCTTATGAGCCATGAAACATGGCCGTGAGCAAGCTTTGCCGGATAGCATTCCGATTCCGAAGGGATGGATTCTATGCCCATTTCATATATATTCCTTGAGGACACGGGCGAAAGCACGACTCTGTATCCGAGAGACGTGAACAGCGTGAACCAGAAAGGATAGTTTTCGTACATATTGAGAACTCTGGGTATGCCGACAACTCCTCTCGGTGCGGCAAACTCCTCCAGAGGCTCATAACCGAAGACACGCTTAAGCTTGTATGCAAAAAGGTTGGGTATGCCGGTGTTGGTCTTTTCCTTGCCGAGTCCTTTTTCGCAGCGGTTACCGGAAACGAAATGTCTGTTCTCCGGGAAATGGTTTATGGTCAGAAGGCAGTGGTTTGTACAGCCCTGACATCTGGTGAGCGTGGATGTGAAGGTCAGTTCCTCGATCTCCTTGAAGGAAAGCATAGTGGACTTCTGCCCCTCATAATGCTCCCTCGCGATCAGAGCCGCACCGAAGGCTCCCATTATGCCCGCGATGTCGGGCCGGATAACTTCGGCATTAACGATCTTCTCAAGACCTCTTAAAACAGCATCGTTATAGAAGGTGCCGCCCTGTACGACGATCTTTCTTCCGAGATCGGCCGCATCGCTGACCTTTATGACCTTGTAGAGAGCGTTCTTTATTACGGAATACGCAAGACCGGCCGAAATATCGGAAACATCGGCGCCTTCCTTCTGCGCCTGCTTTACCTTTGAGTTCATAAATACGGTACATCTCGTACCGAGGTCGATCGGATTCTGTGCAAAAAGAGCGATCTTTGCGAAATCGGCAACTTCGTAATTGAGTGACTTTGCAAAGGTCTCGATGAAGGAACCGCAGCCCGATGAGCAGGCCTCATTAAGCTGAACCGAGTCGACCGCGTGATTCCTGATCTTTATGCATTTCATATCCTGACCGCCTATGTCAAGGATACAGTCGACATCGGGCGTGAAGAATGCAGCCGCATAGTAGTGGGCGACAGTCTCAACCTCGCCGTCATCAAGTAAAAATGCTGCCTTCATTAATGCTTCGCCGTAACCGGTAGAACATGCTCTTACGATATGAGCATCTTTCGGAAGCACTTTGTATATATCGAGTATCGCATCAATGGCAGTCTGCAGCGGATTGCCGTTGTTATTGTCATAGAAAGAGTAGAGCAGATCTCCGGATTCACTTACTACAGCTATCTTGGTCGTTGTAGAACCGGCATCTATACCCATAAAGCAGTTGCCCTTGTAGGTGGAAAGATCAGCTTTTTTAACCTGAGCCTTTGCATGGCGGGCTTCAAACTCATCATATTCTTGTTTGTTTGCAAAGAGAGGCTCCATACGGGCAACCTCAAAGTCCATATGGATACCGCCGCTTAAACGGGTGATCATGTCGCTTAAAAGGCAAGAATTATCTTCCTTTGCATTTAATGCCGAACCAATGGCGGCAAAAAGATGAGAATTATCAACATTGATGATGTGCTCATCATCAAGCTTTAAAGTCCTTATAAATGCCGCACGAAGCTCTGAGAGGAAATGGAGCGGTCCTCCGAGAAATGCAACATGACCTCTTATGGGCTTACCGCAGGCAAGTCCTGATATGGTCTGGTTTACAACAGCCTGGAAGATTGAAGCGCTTAGGTCCTCTCTGGTCGCACCGTCGTTTATAAGAGGCTGTATATCGGTCTTTGCGAATACACCGCAGCGGGCAGCTATGGTATACAGTGAATTGTAATTTTTTGCATATTCATTAAGTCCGGTGGCATCAGTCTGGATAAGAGCAGCCATCTGATCGATAAAGGAACCCGTACCGCCGGCACATATGCCGTTCATACGCTGTTCGATGTTGCCGTTTTCGAAATATATGATCTTTGCATCCTCACCGCCAAGCTCGATGGCAACATCGGTCTTGGGTGCAAACTCCTGCAAAGATGTGGATACAGCGATAACTTCCTGTGTGAAGGGTACTTCAAGGTGATTTGCCAGCGTAAGACCGCCGGAACCTGTGATCATCGGATGGACCGAAAGATTACCTAAAGAGTCTGATGCCTTTTTTAAGAGATCTGTCAGTGTCTCCTGGATATTTGCGAAATGTCTCTCATAATCGGAGAACAGGATCTTATGTGTATCGTCAAGAATAGCGATCTTGACTGTTGTTGAACCTATATCGATTCCCAGTGTGTACTGCATGATAAATCCTTTCGGGAAAACTTCTTCTTATTTATTATGTATGAGCATTCAATCCAAACCATTATACATAGATTGAGCAATGCTTTCAACCTCAAAAGAGGCTAACTCAAAATGTTAATAAAATTTTTATATTTTCTGAAAAAGGAAAAAACACAGAAGCGCTGAATATAGTTATTGTAGGGTTCTATTTGATCATTGTTTGAATATTTGAGGAAATATTATGACGATAAGAGAAGAACTTGAAAACAGAGAAAAGATAACACTCAGTCCTTATGCGACATTAAGCGTTAATACAAAGGGCAGACAGCGTGAAGAAGAACAGTGTGATATAAGACCGGTCTTTCAGAGAGACCGTGACAGGATACTTCACAGCAAGTCATTCAGGAGACTTAAGGATAAGACACAGGTCTTTTTGTCACCTGAGGGAGATCATTACAGGACCAGACTGACTCATACACTTGAAGTCAGCCAGAATGCCAGAACGATAGCAAAGGCTCTAAAGCTAAACGAAGATCTGGTCGAAGCCATAGCACTCGGTCATGACCTTGGCCATACACCTTTCGGACATGCCGGTGAGAGAGCATTAAATGAGATATGTCCGCTTGGCTTTGAGCATCATCTCCAGAGTTTAAGAACAGTCGATGTTTTGGAAAAAGACGGACAGGGACTTAACCTTACCTGGGAAGTGCGTGACGGGATACTTAATCATCAGACAAGCGGAAGTCCCGGAACACTTGAAGGAAAGATTGTAAGACTGTCGGATAAGATAGCATATATACACCACGATATGGATGATGCGATAAGAGCGGGTATCCTTACCGAAGCCGATGTGCCGAAGAGCATAAGGGAAGTCATCGGATACACGACAGGTGAGAGGCTCGATCATTTCATCCATGATATCGTGACCACAAGCTTTGAAAAAGATGACATACTCCAGTCTGAGCCCGTGGCTGAGGCAATGAAGCAGTTAAGGGAGTTTATGTTTGAGAATGTATATAAGAATCCGGAGGCCAAATCCGAGGAAGGAAAGGCTGAGAGACTGATGGAGACGCTATATACATACTATATGAATCATATAGATCTACTCCCGTCCGATCTGCTTTCTCTTTTAAACAAGGGAGAGGCCAAGGAGCGTATAGTATGTGATTTCGTCGGCGCGATGAGCGACAGATATGCCATCGCAAAGTATGATGAGCTTTTTATTCCGAAATCATGGCATATTTGACCGTAAGCTTAGAGGGAACCTTTAATGTTTTACCCGGAAGAGATAATAGAAGAAGTCAGAAGTAAAAACGATATAGTTGATGTCATAGGCGGATATGTCAGGCTTCAGAAAAAGGGTGCGAATCATGTGGGACTGTGTCCTTTTCATAATGAGAAGACGGGGTCGTTTACCGTATCGGCTTCAAAGCAGATGTTCTACTGCTTCGGATGCGGTGCGGGAGGAAATGTCATAACATTCATCATGAAACATGAGAATGCGACATTTTCGGAAGCACTTGAAAAACTCGCTGACAGAGTCGGCGTAAAGCTGCCTGAGTTCGAACAGAGCGCAGAACAGAAAAAGCAGGCAAGCGAGAAAGCGATCCTTTTGGAGATAAACAAGGAAGCTGCAAAGTATTTCTATTACCAGCTAAGAGGCAAAGCCGGCGAGCACGGTATGGAATACTTTAAGAAAAGACAGCTCTCAGAGGAGACGATAAACGGATTTGGTCTGGGATACTCACTGCCGTATTCGGATGATCTGTCACAGTATCTTAGGAAAAAAGGCTACAGCGATGAGATGATCGTTAAAGCGGGACTTGCATCCGTAGATGAGAAGAGAGGACTGCATGACAAATTCTGGAACAGAGTCATCTTTCCGATACAGGATATCAATCACAGAGTCATAGGTTTTGGCGGACGAGTAATGGGTGATGGAGAACCCAAGTACTTAAACAGTCCCGAGACTCCGGTTTTTGACAAGAGCAGAAATCTGTTCGGACTGAATTTTGCAAGATCGAGCAGAAAGGATCATCTGATACTCTGCGAGGGATATATGGATGTCATATCGATGCACCAGGCGGGATTCACCCAGGCGGTCGCATCACTGGGAACGGCTTTTACATCCGGTCAGGCAAATCTTATAAAACGATTTACTGAAAACGTTATCCTAAGCTATGACAGTGACGGTGCCGGAACAAAAGCGGCGCTAAGAGCCATAGGTATCCTAAGGGAAACAGGCATAACCGCAAAGGTACTTGATCTTAAGCCCTACAAGGACCCCGATGAGTTTATTAAAAACCTCGGCAATGAGGCTTTTGAGGAGAGGATAGAAAACGCAAAAAACAGCTTCTTTTTTGAGATAGATGTCCTTGAGAGGGATTTTGATCTTAAGGATCCCGAGGAAAAGACCAAATTCCACAGAGAGATAGCAAAGAAGATATGTGCTTTTTCTGAGGAGGTTGAGCGGAATAACTATATCGAGGCTGTCTGTGACAGATATATGATATCGACGGATGCCATGAAGAAGATGGTCATCAGTTATGCGGCAGCCGGAGTTAACGGATACACACCTCAGATCATAAAGTCGGGAGTAAAGAAAGCGGATCCCGATGAGGGCAGGAAGAGAGCACAAAGGTTATTGATAACGTGGATCAGTGAGGAAAAGGATCTGCTTCCCAAGATATCAAAGTATATAGATGTCGGGGATTTCACGCAGGACCTGTACAGAAAGATAGCAACAAGACTGTTTGAAGAGATAGAAAATAACACAGATCTTGAACCTGCATCACTTATATCGATGTTTGAGGATGAAGAGGAACAGAAAGAAGTCGCGAGCCTCTTTAATACAAGGTTAACGGATCTTACCGGACAGCCGCTGGAGATAGATTCCGTAAGAGACAAGGAGAGGGCGCTTTTTGATATCCTCATAAACGTAAAGACAGGCAGTCTGGAATATTATACAAAACAGCTCGGAAGCGAGCCTGATGCGATAAAAAGAGTCATGGAAGGCAAAAAGCTTCTTGAAGATCTTAAAAAGAATAAAATAAAACTTGGATAGGAGATATTTAAATGGACGAAGCATTACAACCAAAATTTGAAGAGAAGTTGAAAGCACTTCTCGAATCGGCAAAAAAGCGCGAGAATGTAGTCGAATATAATGAGGTTCTCGATACATTTGCTGAGTTTTCACTGGATGAGGAACAACTTGAAAAGGTATTCGAGACACTCGATAACGCAGGAGTCGATATCATGAAGATCGATCCCATTGAGGATGAGCTTCAGGTTGATGACATCGATATCATCGATGATGAGGAGATCATCCTTACAGAGGAAGATGAGATCGATATGGAGAATATCGACCTTTCCGTTCCGGACGGCGTAAGTATCGAAGATCCCGTGCGTATGTATTTAAAGGAGATCGGTAAGGTACCGCTTCTTTCGGCTGAGGAAGAGATCGAGCTTGCACTGCGTATGGAAGACGGTGACGAGGAAGCAAAGAAAAAGCTTGCGGAAGCAAACTTAAGACTCGTTGTATCGATCGCAAAGAGATATGTCGGAAGAGGAATGCTTTTCCTTGATCTTATCCAGGAAGGTAACCTTGGTCTTATCAAGGCGGTTGAGAAATTCGATTACCGTAAGGGATTCAAATTCTCCACATATGCGACATGGTGGATAAGACAGGCTATAACAAGAGCTATAGCTGATCAGGCAAGAACGATACGTATACCTGTTCACATGGTTGAGACGATAAACAAGCTCATCCGTGTTTCAAGACAGTTGTTGCAGGAGCTGGGTCGTGAACCTAC
>JAEEGK010012990.1_pt1 | contig 18831 bp, 11 predicted proteins | sample 8958771 | NCBI WGS metagenome assembly JAEEGK01 (sample SAMN16246547, study PRJNA631951) | gut metagenome | biome: gut microbiome; feature: rumen; material: SC-attached | host: Bos | place: Iran: Karaj | collected 2018-10
TCGATTAGTTTGTTTGTTTTAGCGCATAATACGGTGCAAAAGTACTAAATATTTTCCAAATAGCAGCAGAAATTGCGAGAAAGTTTGTAACTTTGTGCCCTCAAATTTGCTATCGTACCTATAATATATGACAAGAACAATACTGACAACGGCCTTTGCGCTGCTTTTCATGCTCACTACGGCCACGGCCGGCTCGGTACACCGCGGACCGGGCTGCTGGCGCACACACACTGCCCGCCAGAAAGCTGCTGCCCGACTGGCTACGCAGAAGCCGACTGACTCTGACATACTGACCAACTACAGGGGAAAGAAGAAAGGTCTGGTCATACTGTGCGAATTTACCAACAAGAAATTCGCCAGCGGCCACGACCACGAAAAATACAACAACATTCTCAACACGCCGGGCTACACCACCAGCGAGGGGTTCCTGGGCAGCGTCGCCGACTACTTCCGCGACCAGTCGGCCGGACTCTTCGAGCTGAACTTCGACGTGGTGGGGCCGTTCACTACCCAAAAAGACTACAAGTACTACGGCCAGAACGACAAGGACGGCCTTGACCTCTATCCGCACAAGATGATTATCGAGATGTGCAAGGCCGCTGACTCAGAGGTAAACTTTGCCGACTACGACTGGGACGGCGACGGCTACGTGGACGAGGTGTTCGTGGTCTACGCTGGCAAGGGTGAATCAGACAGCTACCAGGACAACACCATCTGGCCGCACATGTGGACGCTTCAGGAAGCCGGTGAGCACACTCTCAAGCTGGACGGCGTGGAAATCGACGTCTACGCCTGTGCCAACGAGCTGAAGTCATCAGGCCATATCAACGGCATCGGCACTTTCTGCCACGAGTTCTCCCACTGTCTGGGACTGCCCGACTTCTACGACATCTATTACAGCGGGGAGTTCGGCATGGACGACTTCGACGTGATGTCGGGCGGCAGCTACGGTTTCGACGGCTTTTGTCCTGTGGGCTACACAGCCTACGAGAAGATGGCCTGCGGCTGGCAGCAGCCCATCGTGCTCGGCAGCGAGGACGTGACGGTGGACAGTTTGAAGCCCATGAACATGCACGGCGACACTTACATCATCTACAACGACGCCTATCACGACGAATACTACCTGTTAGAGAACCGCCAGAAGAGGGGCTGGGATGCCGACTACCCCGACCAGGGACTGCTCATCACCCACGTTGACTACGACGAGATGGTGTGGTACAACAACATTCCCAACAGCGTCATCTCTGAAAAGGACGCCATCAATGACGGTCTGACCTGCGGCAACGACCACCCGCGCATGACCATGTTCCATGCCGACGATGATGACAAATACCTGGCCTCCGACCTTTACCCTTGGTACCGCAGCGACTCGCTGACGGCAACCTCGAAGCCCGCCGCCACGCTCTACCACAAGAACTCGGCCGGCACAAAACTGATGCTGGGGGCCATCCTCAACATCAAGCAGAACAGCGACGGCACCATGGCCTTCAGCTACCGCGCCCCGAAGCAGCCGGTAGCCGACGGCATCACCGAGGTGACCGGCCGCCGTCGCAGCGAGACGGTATACACCATAGACGGACGTGCCGCAGGGACGGCACTGCAATCCCTGCGACACGGTATCTACATCGTCGACGGCAAGAAGGTTGTCCGCTGACGGTCAATCCTGGAAATACACTTTCTTGACGCGCCCCGACACACCCGTGAGCACCTCATAGGGAATGGTGTCGGTCAGGTCGCTGAGCACGGTGACGGGCAGACTGCTGCCGAAGATCTCGACGCTGTCGCCCTCGTGGCAGTCGATGCCGGTACAGTCTATCATAGCCACGTCCATGCAGATATTCCCCACATACTCAGCCCGCTGGCCGTTTACCAGGCAGTAGCCGTGACGGTTTCCGAGGTGGCGGTTCAGTCCGTCGGCATAGCCGATGGGGATGGCCCCTATGAGCGAGTCGCGGTCGAGCACGGTGCGGCGGCTGTAGCCTACGGAGTCGCCCGCCTTCACGTGGCGCAGCTGCAGGATGGTGGTCTTGAGCGTGCTCACGGTACTCAGCATCTCATTGTTACGCGGATTCACACCGTATAGCCCAATGCCCAGACGGCACATGTCCATTTGCCGCTGGGGGAAGTGCTCAATGCCAGCTGAGTTGTCCATGTGGCGGAGGATCTTGTGGCTGAAGGCTGCCTGCAGCCGGCGGCTGCCCTCATCGAACAGCTGGAACTGCCGGGCCGAGAAGTCGTCGAACACGTCGCTGTCGCTGCCCACGAAGTGTGAGAAAACCGAGCGCGGAATCACCGCCTGCTGATGTTTCAGACGGTCAATCAAAAGGTCTATTTCAGACCCACCCCCGGGGGTGGGTCCGACATTAAAGCCCAGGCGGTGCATGCCCGTGTCGAGCTTGATGTGTACAGGCCAGCCGGTGATACCCTCCTTGCGGGCGGCCTTAATCAGCGCGTCGAGCAGGCGGAAGGAGTAGACCTCGGGCTCCAAGTCGTAGTCAAACATTGTCTTGAAGGCCGTCATCTCGGGGTTCATCACCATAATGTTCGCCGTGATGCCCGCCTTGCGCAGCGTCACGCCCTCGTCGGCCACGGCCACGGCGAGATAGTCGACGCGGTGGTCCTGCAGCGTCTTGGAAACCTCGACGGCACCGGCACCGTAGGCATCGGCTTTGACCATGCACACCATCTTCGTCTCCGGCTTCAGGAATGAGCGGTAGTAGTTCAGGTTGTCGACCACGGCATTGAGGTTCACCTCGAGGATGGTCTCGTGGACCTTCTGCTCCAGCTGCTCTGTGATGCGCTCAAAGCCGAAGCGGCGCGCGCCCTTCAGCAGGATGAGCTCGTCGTGGAGCTGGGCGAAGACGGGGCTGGCGAGGAAGTCGTCGGTGGTGGCGAAAAAGGATTTTTCGCCCACAAGGAAGGTGTGGGAGTGGGCGGAGATGGCATCGCCGATGCCGATGAGCTTGGTGACGCCGCGCTTCATGCAGAGGTCGTTCACCTGACGGTAGAGTTCGTCGGGCTGTTCGCCACTCTGGTAGATGTCGCTCAGGATGAGGGTTCTCCTGACCGTGGGCTGCTGTTGGCGACGGTTCATGAAGTCAAGGGCGATGGCCAGCGAGCTGATGTCGTTGTTGTAGGAGTCGTTGATGATGGTACAGCCGCGCTGCCCCTGCTTCACCTCCAAGCGCATGGCCACAGGCTCCAGACCGGGCATGCGCTCAGCGATCTGCTCGGGGGTCAGTCCGAGGTGCAGGGCCGTAGCGGCGCAGATAATGCTGTCGTCGATACTGGCCTCATCGATGAAGGGAATGGTGTACTCGCCTTGCGTACCTTTATATATATAGGTGACATGGGCTGACTGCGCATTCAGGGTAATCTCCTTGACGAAGAAAGGCGCCTGACTATCGGTGCGCGACCAGCCGATGCGCTCGCCCCGATAGCCGAGGCGACGTATGCAGCGGCTCACGGTATTGTCGTCCATCGGATAGACGAGGGCCCCAGTGTCGTGCATCAGCTCCAGCTTCTCCAGGCATTTCTCCTCCAGCGAGCGGAAGTTCTCCTGATGGGCGCTGCCCAGGCAGGTGAGCACGCCGACGGTGGGCTGGATGATGTCGTGGAGCGCCATCATCTCGCCCGGCTGACTGATGCCTGCCTCGAAGATGGCCACCTCGGTCTGCTCGATGAGGAGCCAGACAGACAGCGGGACGCCTATCTGCGAGTTAAAGGAGCGCGGCGAGCGCACAATCTTCTGCGACGGCAGCAGCAGCTGGTAGAGCCACTCCTTGACCATCGTCTTGCCATTGCTGCCGGTAATGCCGACCACGGGAATCGAGAACTCGTCGCGATGGCGCTCGGCCAACCGCTGCAGGGCGGCTAACGACGAGGGCACCTTCAGGTAGTTGGCATCAGCCTGCGGGTGCTCGGGCACCTGCTCCACCACGAACGAACGGACGCCACGGCGGTAGAGGTCGTCGATGTAGCGATGGCCGTCATTGCGCTTGGTGCGCAGGGCGAAAAAGAGCGTTTCCTCGGGAAAACACAGCGAGCGGCTGTCGGTCAGCAGCCACCGCACATTGGCGTCGTGGTCGCCGTAGCGGCGGGCGCCTACCAATGTAGCTATTTTTTCTATAGAATAAGTCATATCCTTCTTTGTTTTTCAGCATGCAAAGTTACGCCATTTCTTTGAGACGTCCAAACGTTTCATGCTTTTTCTTGTAGACTTTTTATCTTCTACGTTTCTTGTGCCACCTCTGCGTGGGCGACCCGAATATATCGAAATCATCAATGTGAGATATTTCCGGCATGCCGCACCCCATCTCACCCACAACTGTAATGACGTCGAAACGGCAGGGGTTATCAATCTTTCGATACTTGATGTAGTGATTCATAGCAAGCCTCAGATGATGCCTCTTTTCGGTATCTATAGCCTGCAAAGGGTCGCCAAAGTCCCTGTTGCGGCGAGTCTTTACTTCTACAAAGACTATGGTTTCGCCGTCCTGTGCAATAATGTCGATGTCGCGGTGAACAGAATGCCAGTCACGCTCCAGAATAACGTAGCCTTTCTCTCGCAGGTAGGCAGCAGCAAGTTCCTCGCCCCAGATACCCAACTGGAGATGCTCTGGTCCTTCTGCTGATTGTTCCTGGCGTTTCTCATCCTTGCTGATCAGCGCCTGACACTTCTCGAAGGCGCTTCTTACCCATCCTTCCTCGTCGGGAACACGGGGAAGCATTCGCTCAAGGGCCAGGAGAATCTTCTTCGCCTCGTCAGACTTCCCTTCTTCTATACGTTTCTTCAGTATATCCGTTGCCGTCCAGAACATAGCGAGAGATGTATACGGACCCTTATCCGCAGCATACAATTGGCGGATAGCCTCATAAGCCTCTTCTATTCTGCCCTGTTTACGCAGACGAAACACTTCATCGACGGTCATAGTCTAATGATAAAGGTTGAGCAGAGCATCGACCTTGGCGCGGGTCTCAGCCATGAACTGACGATACTCAGGGCTGTCGGGGTTGAACGGACGGTGGGCAAGGGCGGCCTTCAGCGGTGCCCACTCGCGGAGATACTCCTTTGCGCGGGGCGAGAAACAGCTGTCGACGAGTCGCTCCCAGATATACTCGACAGCCTGCGACGACGGATGGAGCATGTCGTCGGCGTAGAAGCGATAGTCGCGCAACTCGTCCATCACGATTTCGTAGGCGGGAAAATAGGTGACGGTGAACGTTGAGCGTTGAACGTTGAACGTTGACATGACGTGGTCAACAGCGAGCAGGAGGGTGGCTTTGGAGAGCTGGCTCTCATGGTAGCCGTACTTGCGGTAGCGGATTGGACTGACAGTGAGGACGACGTGGACATCGGGGCGATGACTGCGGAGCAGGTCGATGGCGCGGCAGAGGTAGTCGGCACACTCATCGACCGTCAGCTGCTCCTCCTGGAAGAGCGCTGCGGGGCGCTTCTGGCAGTTGTCGACAATCTCGCCCGTGTCCTTCAGACGGTAGACGTGGTTGGTGCCGAGAGTGATAAACACGATACGAGGCTTCCCCTCGTAGCGCTCCATGGTGTGCAGCACGGAAGCGGGGTTGTACATCGTGCCGTAGGGATTGACGGTGGCACGGAACTGCTCGTCCTGAAAGCGGCGGCCGATGCTGTCGGCAAAGCAACTGCCCACGAAGAGCATTTCCTCGCGCGGCTCAATCTGGAAAGGAGCCTTCGGAAAATCAACTATGGTCCTAAACTCCATCAGCTTCTGCTTATTTGTAATCCCGTCTTCGAGAGCGTCATGTCGACGAAGCGGGCGTTCGGGGCGAGGCGGTTCTCGTTGAGAACGGTCTTGATACGGGCAGCAGCCTCGGGGTCCTTGGCCACCATATAGAGAAAGCCGCCGCCACCGGCACCGGGCAGTTTGTAGCCTAAGCAGAGGTCGTCAACAAGGGCGGTCAGCGCCGCCACCTCGGGCGGGTTGGTGCCACTGTCGAGCAGCTGGTTCTGCTGCCACGTCTTGCGCACAAGCAGACCCATCTGCCTGAAGTCCTGCCGCTGGATGGCCTCGTACATATCCATCGTATGCTGCTTCATCTGGCGCAGCAGGAGTAGCTGGTCGTGCTCGTTGAGGAACATCCGGCGCACAATCTCGGCCAGTATCTTCTTGGCCGTGCGGGTAATGCCCGTATAATATAATAGGTGGCACTGCTGGTACTCGGGCTGCGTGTACAGACCGTCGGGGAGCCAGCGCACCAAGGGGTTCTGATTGAAGCCGCTGGTGGTCTGCAGCAGTTTGACGCCGCCGAGCACGCCGCCGAACTGGTCCTGCCAGCCGCCGCCGGTGGTGAGCATCTGTTCGAGGATGAGCGTGCGGTAGCCTATCTCGTTCTTGTCCCAGCCCAACTGGCAGAAATCGTTAAGGGCACCGAGCACGGTGGCTGCCAGGATGCTCGACGTGCCGAGGCCACTGCCGGCGGGAACGGCTGACAGCAGGGTCAGCTCGATGCCGCAGCCGAAGGCTTCGAGCTGGGAACGGAGCGAGGGGGACTGCGGCACAGCCGCAGCACAGCCGACAACAACAGGGCTGCCGAAGCCGGCAAGCGTCAAGGCGGCTTTGGGGATGGAGAAGGGCGAGCCCACCTTCTTGTAGTCGGAGAGCTGCTCGTTGGTCTCCACGACTTCGGTGGCCCCGAGGTCGATGCTGCGCAGGACGACGTGCGGCTCACGGCAGGGCTTGACATAGCACTGCAGCGGCGGCTGGCCGTTCAGTTCGATGGCAAGGTTGACGACATTGCCGCCTTCCATCAGGCAGAAGGGCGGCGTGTCAGTCCATCCGCCGGCAATGTCGATGCGCACGGGAGAGCGCGCCCAGACAATCTGGTCGGAAGAGAGACCCTCCCCCAGCCCCTCCCTGAATGGAGGGGAGTAATAGCCATGCACGCCCTGTCTATCCTGACCTGAAGTAGCCACTCCCCGCCCTTCAGGGAGGGGCCGGGGGAGGGTCTGTTGCTGCATCAATCCCTCGCGCAGCAGTCCGAAGGCCCCGTCGCTGTCGCCACGGAACATGGCATCGTGGATGCGCGTCATCAGCGGGGCATCAGCGGGCAGGGGCGGCGGCAGGGGAATCTGCTCGTTGCGGAACTGCTGAGCGGCATCTGCCAGGTCAAGCTGATAGAACACGGAGTGCTGCCAGTTCTTGGCCAGCGCGGGCCAGTTCTCACGTTGGAAGTCGCGCCGCTGTGCAAACAGACGGTGCAGGTTGGCACGCTCGGCTACGGCATTACTGTCAACAGGTTCGTCGATACGGTAGCGGCGCACCTCGTAGTCGCTGTCGCCAACGGGCACGACGTCGATACACTCGCCCAGCTCCAACGTGATGTCCCAATCGTTGCGGGGCACGCCGGTAATGATGTTGTCGCAGCTGAGGTGCCAGCTCTTGGGCACGTGAGAGTTCTCTATCCAGATGTTGGTGTTCTCCTCGGTGAACGTCACCTCAGTCACGGCGTTCTGCACGAAGATGTTGGGATGCGGTTTGCGGTCGAGGTGCATGATCTGGCGCTGGTCGCTCACCAGGTTCTGCAGGGCGAGCGTCGACGAGATCATCTCGCGCGACGTGCCGAAATGATAGAACTCGCCGCCCGTCAACGGCAGGATGGCCACACTCAACTCCCGCAGCTCCGCATCATCAATCGTCGGGTCAGTACCAAGCGAGCAACCAAACTCACCATACAAATCGTATGGAGTAACCACTCCCCTCCCTTCAGGGAGGGGCTGGGGGTGGGTCTGTTGGGTCTTCTTCATCAACACTTTCACCGCCCGGTCGCTCAACAGCCACACGCCGACATCGGTCAGGTAGTAATGGTCTTTCTGCAGTTCGTTGAGTGTCTTCACCGAAGGCTTCTGCAGCATCTGCTTCAGAACGGTCGGCGAGGTCCGGCTACTGACGAACACCCCGTGATTCTTGGCCGTCGAGGCGGGAAGCCACAGACCGTAGCACACCACGTCGGCATCGGGGATGGTCGGCAGGGGCTGCGTGGCGCGCACACAGACATCGCCGCTGACCACCATCGTGTGGATGGTGTCGGGCGCCATCGCCATCATCTGCCGGTAGAGCGGCAGCTGCAAGTCCATCAGCGTCTGCGACAACCGCTGGCCGCGCTCCCAGCGCAATACGGGGACGGGCATCAGAATCTTTCCGCTGACGGCATACGACGGCAGCCGACGGCTCTGTCCGCCGGCGTGTACCAGGATGCGCTTGTCCTTCGGCAGCCAGTCGTCGAACTGGTCATCGCCGCAGGCCTGCTGCAACAGCCACGCCGTGCCGCCACCACTGCCGAGGCGGTGGCCCACAGGGTCGCAGGTACAGAAAAACTCGTCGCGGCTCAGGCCGGTAATATCGTGGAAGCAGTCCACCACGTTGGGTGGCAGCGAAAGCAATATCTTCATAGCGCTACTGTGCGGGCTTCATCTTGCGATACGACAGGAACAGTGCCAGCAGCACGAGCAACACAAGTACGCCTAAAGAGGCATAAGCTACGGTCTCGGTAGTGTTGAGCGACTTGGGGAAGAACGACAGCACCACCTTATGCTGTCCGGGACTGACGGTGAGGGCGCGCAGCACGTAGTCGACGCGGCCAACCTCCACGGGCTGCTCATCGACGGTGGCTGTCCAGCCAGGATAGTAGATTTCGGAGAACACCACTACCCCACCCCGGGCCGACGTAACGTCGTAGGTCAGCTGGTTGGGCTCATAGCTCTTCAAGGTGACCAGGGCGGCCGAGTCGGCAGCCTGCTCGGCGACGGGCTTCAGCAGTTCGCGGAACTTGGCATCGGCCACAGCTTCGTGGCGCAGGTCGAGCTTGCCGAGGGCATCGAGCTCCTGGTTGGCATTGTCGACGAACTTCACCGAGTTGACAAACCAAGCATTGCCGAATCTATACGGATTCTCCACGGGCACGGTCTTACCGTCCTGCAGCGGCAGGATGAAGTACTTGGTGTTGAGCATGTTGAGCACGGGATAGACGGAGTCGCCCTTCACCAGCGTCATGTCGCCGGCAGCTTCAGCCACGGCGGCAAAGGTCTGCTGCATCTCGGGCGAGATGTACGCCTCGATGAGTTCCTGATAGCGGCGCAGCTTGGCGGCGTGGTAGCCACCTATGGACTTATGGTAGTAGGATGTCTCGTTCTCATTGAACGTGTTCGATGCGAGGTTCAGCACGCGGTAGTCGAGCGACTTGTCGGCAAGGATAATCTCGTCGGTCTCGGTCTTGGGCTGTGCTTGTTCACGCTCGTACTTGGGCACGAACATCGCATCGTTCAGGTAGCGCTTGTTCACCGTCCAGAGGTCGATGAGACAAAGTGCCAGCAGCAGGCCGGCCAGGGTGACAGCCTTCAGCTTGCGTGCCATGAAGAGCACCAGGCAGACGGTGCCGATAAGAATAATAATGAACGAGCGCATGGCATCGCTGGTGAACATGGCACGGCGCATCTCCGACAGGTTGGCCAACAGCGGGTTGAGCTGGTCGGCAGGGAACTGCGACAGCGCCTGCATCTCGCCCGACGAGACGTAGTTGCCAAAGAACACATCGGGCATCGCCCAGAACAGCAGGGCTACGCAGCCCGTGAGGGCGAACGAGGCGACAACGGCCTTACGCAATTTATCAGTTTTCACTTCCCCGCTCACCACTTCCTTCAGTGCCAGCATGGCCAACAGGGGAATGGTGAACTCGGCGATGACGAGGATGGAGGCCACGGTGCGGAACTTGGCGTACATCGGCATATAGTCGATGAAGAAGTCGGTCAATCCCATGAAGTTCTTACCCCACGACAGCATGATGCTCAGCACCGTAGCCGCCAGGAGTGCCCACTTCATCGGGCCCTTGACGATAAACAGGCCCAACACGAAGAGGAAGAGCACGAAGGCACCGACGTAGACGGGCCCCGACGTGCCGGGCTGCTCGCCCCAGTACTGGCCTATCTGCTGGTAGATGCCAATGTAGTTGTTGTCGGCGTGCTTCATCGCCGTCTTGTTCATCACCAGCGGCTGCGAGGCACCGCCCTTCACATTGGGCACGAGGAGCGTCCAGGTCTCACCGATGCCATACGACCACTGGGTGATATAGTCGCGCTCCAGTCCGCTCGAGGTCTGGTTGGCGTTGTTCTCCTTTACCAGCTCACTCTTGCCGCGCATCGACTCCTTCGAATACTGCCACGTGTGGTAGAGGTTCGAGATATTGACCATGACGCCCACCAGACCGCCTACTATGCAGACGGCCGTGGCCTTCAGGAAGCGAGCCATTTGCTTCTGGCGGATGGCTTCAATAAGGTAGGCCAGTATCATAAAGAAGATGACAAACAGATAATAGTACGTCATCTGCACGTGGTTGGCATACACCTCGAAGGCCGTGAAGAGTGCCGTCACAATCAGTCCCCACAAGTACTTACCCCTATAGGCCAGCACGATACCCGCTATCAGCGGCGGCAAGTAGGCCAGCGCCCACACCTTCCAGATGTGTCCGGCGGCAATGATAATGAGGAAATACGTGCTGAAAGCCCACATCACAGAACCCAACGCTGCCAGATACCAGCGGAAGTCGAAGGCGCGCAACAGGAGGTAGAAGCCCAAGAGGTAGACGAACACATACCAGACATTCTCGGGCAGCCACAGGTGGTAGGCATCAACGACCTTTCCCAACAGATTGGTGCTGTTGTACGAGGGCGCCGACTGATAGGTAGGCATACCGCTGAACAGGGCGTTGGTCCAGCGGGTGCGCTCACCCGTACGCTGATAATACTCCTGCTGTTCCTGTCCGGCTCCCACGCCTGCCGAGGCATCGTGACGATAGAGGATGCGCCCCTCCGTGTCGGCGGGGAAGAAATAGGCGAAGGCCAGGACGGCAAACAACAATACGGCCACAATATCGGGCACGAGTTTCTTCAGTGTAGTCATAACTTGCAAGTTTTTTACGTTTCTGCGTGCAAAGGTACGAAAATTTTCGTACCTTTGCACGCAGAAACCATAGAAAAAAGAATAAAAAAGGGAAATTCACTCTAAACAAGCAGTATTATGGAAGTCATACAAAGTTTCACCATCGACCACACCCGCCTGAAGCCGGGCATCTACATATCGCGCGAAGATAAAGGTTTTACCACGTACGACCTGCGCATCACCGAACCCAACAAGGAGCCTGCCGTGGCGCCAGCCGCCATGCACAGCCTGGAGCACCTGATGGCTACGTGGTTCCGCAACTCCGAAGTCAAAGAAGACGTGGTGTACGTAGGCCCCATGGGCTGCCTTACCGGCATGTATATCATCATGAAAGGCGACGGGTCGGCGACCAATGGTCGGGAATCAGGCCAATACTCAGTCGAGGACATGCGCCAGCTGACCATCGAGTGCCTTGAGTGGATCCTCACGCAGACGGAGGTGCCTGCCACGGAGCCGCAGACCTGCGGCAACTACCTGCTTCACGACCTGCCGATGTGCCAGTGGGAGAGCCGCCGCTATCTCGACCGCCTGCAGCACGACTTCCACTCGGAGTACACCAAGCTGCAGGTGACCCTCAGCGACGGCCGCCAGTTTGCCGACGCATAACCACGCGGCCGTTCTCTATGTAGAGTCCCTTAGCGGGCGGTGCCTGCAGGCGTTGGCCGTTCAGGTTGTAGAGTTGGTCGGCAGCCACCGGCTGGTCGCCAAGCTCGGGCTGGTCGATGCCGTCAAACCCTCCCTCAACGGGACCATTGTGGCACGTGAACGCACCGACGAAGAAGACGGCACCCGTCGATTGCTCGCTGATGACATAAAGGAACGGGCGCGTAGCGTGGAACATCTTAAAATATTGCGGCTCCATTCCTGTAGATATATCAATGACAGTCACGGCTGCAGCCTCCGTGCCCTGCTCGTCGAGCTTGATTTTTGCCACCTGCTTCATCTGTCCGATAAAGGTTGGCACATCGCAGAACTCGGGGAACTCTGCCCGTGGCGTGAAAGCTGTGGGCATACCCAAGGCCGACATCACATCCTTCAGGCCCATATTGGTCGTGGTCTCGAAACGCGGCAGCTTCAGGTCAACCGCCGCCGGACTCATCTTCTGGCACAGCAGCCCGAACTGTGCGGCTGTCGGCACCTGGGGCACTGTGTTCACAAGCTTCGAGCCGGTCGGCTTGGGCAGCAGGACGGTCATCGCGTACGCCCCGTTGCCGTATGGCAGCCTGACGGCCTGATAGTCGTCATCTTCAGCGTAGGCGAACTCCTCCATCTGGCGCATCATCGGGACTGTGGTCAATTCTTTCGTATAGCCAGCATGGTCGAAGACTTCCTCCATCGTATTCTTTTCGTCGAACTTGTTCTGCCACACGCCCTTGAAGTAGATGGCATTCAGCAGGTAACTCACGCTGCCGGGGTTGAACGTCGACTCGTCGAGCACCTTTTTGATCATCTGCTGCGTGTGGTCGCTGGCCCACTGGTTGATGACGTCCATCGTCAGTCCGTCGTGGAAGTCGCGCGTCTCGGGCTGGGCATCGTAGTAGGTGTTGGCCTTCTCCACGAACGACGGTTTCAGCTGATACGGCTGGTTCACGAAGATGGTATTGGCTATCGAGACCTTGGTCGTCCCGTCGAGCGCGCCGCTTTCGGTCATCATCTTGCGGCAGAACTGGTTGATGGCCTCGGGCGAACCGACGTCGGCACCGCCCAGTACGGTACTGATTTCCTGCTGCGTCTGTCCGGCGGCCCCGTTGTTGAGCATCCCCAGGGCGTAGGTGATGCTCAGTGGTGAGAGAATGAGGTCCTGGCCACGGCTCACCTCACGCATCAGTCGGAAGGCGAAGTCGTTGTTCTGCTCCACCAGTCGCTGCTCGTCCTGTGTCAGCTCAATGTATTTGGGAGCATTGAAATCGATTGCGCTGAAATAGTAGTCGCCTGACACATACTCAAACGACTCATAGTCGCAGATGCAGTCTGGCTCAGGTTCAAACAGCCAGTGTACCAGCCCTTTCCCTTGGAATCCGACACCCTCGACAGCTACAAATCCCAACGTATAGAGGCTGCCGTCGGGACGCACGTTCTGATAGCGGAAACGGCGAAACAGCTGTCTGTTCACCTGGATGGTCTCCTCAATGGGCGTCGCTTCGGGGAATGAGTTGTCGCCGAAATGCAGACTGACGTCAAACAGCAAGAAGTCCTTCTTGTCGCCCAGATAGTCGTACTGCCACACCCTGCCCTCTTCGTCTTCGCGGAAGGCACCATAGTAGCTGTTGGTACCATTGCCTTGGCGGTACATCCTCATATACCGCCGCCCGTCGATGACGGTGTCGCCTCTCAGCATATAGGCCACCGGCCACGTAGAAGTCTCGTGAGGGTTCTCGTAGTCCACGTCCTCAAAGTGGTGATACGTGTACCACCACGTCTTGCCTTCCTCCAGCATGGGCCGACGGTCGGCGGCACTGACGCTCAGAGCTGTCAGCAGCACAGTCAGTAATGTCTTCGTTCTCATAGTCAATTGTCTATTTAATGGTAATTCTTATGCCTAATGGTACGGTCACGACGAAGGGGTGCTCCGTCTGCCACGTCTCGACGCCGCTGCCATTGCGGAAGTAGTGCTGCAGACTCGGCTCGACGAAGAAGCCCACGGCGGGCGTCACGTCGTACTGCAGGCCGAGGCCCACGCCCGCCGACCACTGCAGACCGGAATGGAGGCGATCATGACCAGCCTCTACGACTGAACCGTTTATCACATAGCGGCTATCGAGGGTGGAGCGCAGCGGCAGCTGGAGCGTGACGTTGGCGGCGGCGTTGAGACTGAGCCTCGGCAACAGCTGCTGTCGCCATCCTGCCTTCAGCGGCAGACCAAGATACTGCACGCGCTGCTCCTGCTGCAACTGGGCAAAGGTATTGCCCGAGGCCAGGCTAGACGACAGCCGCGTGTATTGCAGGCCGAGGCTCACCTGCCAGTGCTTGCCGAGATGGCGGCTGACGGTCAGCCCGACGGTGAGCGGCAGCCGGTGGTTGGCCACGGAGTCATAGACGGAGGGGTTCATATCCGGGTCGGCGTATGGCAGCTGCGTGTTGCCGCTGGTGCCCGTGCCGCTATACGCCAGGGCTATCGCCCACTCGGAGGGGGAGGCGTGTGGCACCGCCACACGACAGCCAACATCAGGGACTGTGGGACTGACGGTTGAGGCGGTGGTGTCTGGGACGGAGGTGTCGGCGACTGCTACGGCGGCGGCGGTGTCGGCAACGACGGCAGCGATGGTGGTGCTTGCGGTATCGGCGGCTACGACGGCGGCTTCCACGGTTGCAGCGTCGGCTTTCGCGATTTCTCTGGTGCCAGCCATTCCCCTCCCTTGTAGGGGAGGGGTCAGGGGTGGGGTCAGTATCTTCTCTGAACCAGATGACAGACTCACCCCTTCCCCGGCTGCACCGTTATCCACCTGTTTCCCCGTCTCCAAACCATCTGCAGCAGGCTCTGTTTTCAACCAATGCCACGCCAACGGCAGCAGCGCCGCCACAAGCAGCAGCACCATAGGCCGCAGCCACCGGCGCAACAGCAGCTTGGCCCGCGAGAGCTGGGCCGACGACGTGTGAGGCTCGATGCCGAGCAGGGCGGCAATCTCCTGATGACTCATACCCTCAAGCACCGACAGGCGGAACACGCGGCGGTAGCTCTGGGGCAGGGCATCGACCAGGCGCAGAATCTCGTCGTAGGTGATGGGCATAGGCACGGGATCCACCACTTCCAAGGGGCGCTCCAGGGCATCGAGCGACACCATCGGCTCCTGCCTATGACGCTGCAGCCAGGTCTGCGTCAGGTTATGGACTACCCGCGTCATCCAGGCCTCTGCCTTCGACGTGTCCTTCAGGTCGCCAATCTTGCTGAAAATCAAGAGGAACGCATCGTGCAGCAAGTCATCGACGGTGGCCTCGTCGGTCACGTAGTGCCGACAGACCCTGCGCAGCCGGTCGTACATCTTGGTGTAGAGCACCTCGAAGGCCTGCTGGTCGCCCTGCTGGCACCGCTCGACTATTTGCTTAACGCTCAGTTCCCCCATCGTGGTTTATTTGATGATGGTCTTCCGTCCACCTATTATATATAGTCCTGGCTTCAGGCTTGACTTGCTCACATTGCCCAGTCGCTGTCCGCTGAGCGTGTAGACGGTCTGCGGGGCATCTGCACCGCTCCGCCTGCCACTGCCGATAGCCGTAGCTTGTTCACCCCCGACATAGAGCACCTGATAGCCGGAAATTGCGGGCACTTCAGTCTTATCAGGCTCTTCATAAGAAGCCACCATCAGTGCCCTGAAAGGCTTCTCCAAGTCGTCGGTGTCGAATTGACAGAAATAGCGGTCGTAGCTGCTCCAGCGGTAGAAGCCCTCGAGCGTAGCCTGCGCCAGTGTTGAGCCGACAAAGTCTATATCAGCACCTTTGGCCACGGCAGGCCGGGTGGCCGGAATGGTGTCGTTCTCGGCATAGAACGCAATAGGCGACGGCAGCACCCGGCTGATGAGATAAGGCTCGTAGGCATTGAGGCGGTCCTCGCCGACGGGCTCAAACAGAAGCAGGTCGCCATCATTGCCCCGATAGCGGCTGACGGTCAGCTCAGGACTGTCGAAGCCGACATTCTCCCCCGGCGCACCATTGACCGCCGTCAGCCACGCCCGCTGCGCGTCGAAGGGCAGCACGAGCGTGCCCGACCGGTAGCCATCGCCCGGAACGCTTTCCGGCGTATAGGTAAAGAGGGCGCTCTTCACCGTGAACGGCATGGGACAGTAGTAGTCGAAGTCTTCGTTCAGCACGAAGTCGCGCCGCTCGTAGTCGCGTATCACCTGTCGGCTGTTGTCCAGTCCTCTCGGCACGTAGTCCATATAGTTCAGATAGTAGAGGCAGTTGGGGTTGGCCACCGAGGCGTCAATCGTGAAGATGCCGTTGATGCTATAGTTGCCGCGCAGGTCAACGGCCAGAGCATCGGCAGGCACCTTCAGCGTCATGCCGTCCTGCGGCAACTGGTGGACCTGGCCGTCGGCTGTCCAGTAGGTGTTTATGCCATCCTTATATACCAACGGAATCGTCACAATGGGTTGCCAGGCCAGTCGAACCTGCATTTCATTGCTGGCATTGTCACGCAAAGCATACGGGATGTCATAGCTGAAATTAAAGGTGACCGAAGCTTTTGGCCCTATTTCCCGGATCGTTTCATTGAACAGCGGCTCATAATGGGTGAACCCCGCCTCGGCTGTTTCCATGGAAAAGGTGACAGCATCCATCAGCCCATCTTCTCCCACAGCAAAAAAGGTGTTGTCACGAATAGCGTATGGCTCCTCATTCTTAATGGTCACCTGACCGGCTACCCGCAGCTTGTCAGGCACCCCATAGACAGTCACTCCTTTGTCGTTCGTCTCTGACATATACAGTACGACATCGCACTTCACACGTGGAGCGACAAACGGCTTGATGTCAGCGGCGAATGATAACAACGGGGCAGACAGATTCCCCTTGAACACTACTGGATACAGTTCACAATCGTAATGTCCCGGCTGCATGAAGCAGAGTTCCATGACAATCTCTTTGGTTTCACCAGCAGGAATCGAGACCCAGACAGGCCGTATCCAGTCTTCCTGAAGAGAGGGGTCCTGGTAGTTGAGGGGCAACCAGTAGTCGCCATAGTCTTGCTCGCCATGATTAGTTACTTCTACGTGCAGCAACTGAACCATTCGGGCCATCATGCTTCCATCTAATGCCACTTTCCTGACTACCAGAGATGAAGGGTCACTCGACGCACTGGCACACCAGCCTGTCAAGGCTGTCATGGCCATCATCAAAAATAGACACATTCGTTTCATATCTTCCTTCCTTTATATTATGGGGTTCATAAATTCCTATTTCCTACTGCCGGCCACCCTCTTGCGGCCTTGTTCTATGTAGATGCCGCGAAGGGCGGTGACTGACTGCCTGCTGCCGCCAATCGTATAGCGGGCACCGCCAGCTTCAGTGCTTTTGATAATCGGTGCAAGGAGCGTCCCACCTGTATGCGACAAGAGCCACTGACGACCAAGCTCTTCGGGCAAAGAGTAGTATTCTGGTGTCTCTACACGACGGTCACGACTGCGAGCATAGTCAAAAGCCTCGCGCAATGACACCCACCCGTCACGGTCACTGTCAGCATCAACCTCTTGACCGCTCTCGTCAGACCCATTGACAGCACAGATCCAGTGATAGACAAACTCATCATAAGGGCGGTCTGGACAGGACCACGACAGTTCGCTGCGACTACAGGCTGCCGACACAACAAGGCCGTCAGCCCGCAAAGCATCCATGAAACCTCCTGCATTACACTGCCCCATGATAACGCAAGTGCGACTGACCTTGACCATATCAAGAAGCAGGGATAGCATTTGCGCATTCAGCTGGTCGTTACCCCAAAGCGAAAGACTCGCCTCGCCTGTAACGTCATCTAGGTTGCCATGACCAACCAAGAAAACAAGCAGCTTGTCATGGTGCTCTGCGTGCTGCGCTATATCACGGAATGTCTTGATGGCCATCTGAAGGGTTGCCGCCCCACTGACATCCGGCTCGCCGTCGCCATCCAAATCGACAGGCGACGAAGCGAAACCTGACCCGTCGGATTTGATCATATCTTCAGCAGGATTGCTGCCATCACTTATGAGTACGCTAATGTTGCCACGAGGAACATGGCAGCGCCCTCGTAGTGTGCGGTAGAGCAGGGCGCAGTCGTTCCAGTAGCGCTCGTGATTGGTCAGGCGGTTGCGCCCGCCACTGATGAGCACGGCATAGAGCTGACCGTCGGCCTCTGCCTGGGCAAAGGCGACGACGGCAATCAGCCACACGGCGACGGTGAGCACAAACCTTGTCATTCTGTTATAACCCTGCAAATATAGCATTTTCTTGTCTGTCTTTCACCAATAATGACAAGAAAAAGCCGAAAAGACTGCTACGTATTAACATTGTTTAAGGAAAAAGCAGCTTTGACTGGCAGCTCCATCAGTCCGCAAAAACTGCTATATATATGGTATAAGCCGGAAAGAACCTGCACTTCCTGCACTGAGCCTCATTATCAGCAGGTTAGGGCTACCTAAACCTACACTGAACCTGCACCTGAACCTGCACTTGGTGAAAAGCAGCGGGTTTCGACAAAAAGGCGGCGGTTTATGGGCAAAAAGCAACGGTTTGGAATTATTCCACGGCGTGGAATATTTGTCCCACGCCGTGGGAACACGCTTTTGAAGCCGCCAAACGACATGAGTTGAGGCGACAAACTAAGTGCAGGTTCAAGTGCAGGCTAAGTGCAGGTTCCGAAAGGGAACAAGCCCTATAACCAACTGTCAATCAGCCAACTAAGCACTAAGTGCAGGAAGTGCAGGATATTTTTGTCTTTACTTTACCCTAATGCCCGCCTTCTTGCGCTGATCGTGGTCGAGGATAATCTTGCGCATGCGCATGGACTGCGGCGTGACCTCTACCAGCTCGTCTTCCTTGATGTACTCCAGACATTCCTCAAGCGACATGACGGTCTTGGGGATGATGCGCGCCTTGTCGTCGGTACCCGAGGCACGGACGTTGGTCAGCTGCTTGGCCTTACAGACGTTGATGACGAGGTCGTTGTCGTGGACATGCTCGCCGACGACCTGGCCGAAGTAGACTTCCTCGCCCGGGTCGATGAAGAACTTGCCTCGGTCCTGCAGCTTGTCGATGGCGTAGGCGTAGGCGGTGCCCGTCTCGAGGGCAATCATCGAACCGTTGACACGGCGCTCAATCTCACCCTTGTAAGGCTGGTACTCCTTGAAACGGTGGGCCATGATGGCCTCGCCCTGGCTGGCCGTCAGCACGTTGGTGC
>JAEEGK010012996.1_pt1 | contig 18827 bp, 11 predicted proteins | sample 8958771 | NCBI WGS metagenome assembly JAEEGK01 (sample SAMN16246547, study PRJNA631951) | gut metagenome | biome: gut microbiome; feature: rumen; material: SC-attached | host: Bos | place: Iran: Karaj | collected 2018-10
TTGATACTAATAAAAATTATTATTCAAATGATAATAATATAAAAATAGAAAATAAATTTGAACAAATTTTAAAAGATGATAAAATTATAACTAATAAAAAAAAAATTTTACTAGGGAAAAATTATATTACAAATTTACCACCATCATCAAGACAAATTATATTGAATAAAAATAAAACAAATAATAATAATTTAAATAATAATAATAATGTTAATGTGAAAGGAGTTGAACCTGTAAAAAAAGGTAATATTCATCATAAGAATAAATTTGTTAATAATAATAATAATAATGTAAATAACAAAATAATAAATAATGATAATAATTCTTTGGAAGAAATCAAAAATCAAAATAAAAATAATGAATTTAATAAAGGTTTGTTAATTAATAGAAAAATAATGACTGCTACAAATAGTCCAAGCCATTCAATTCAAATTAATAATTTTAATGGTAATAATATTATGAACAACAATAATAATAATAGCAATAATAATAATAGTAATAATAGTAATAATAATAATTTAAATAAATTTCCAAAAAATACAAAAATAAATTACCAAAAAAATATAAGTAATTATCATAGTAACAACAACAATATTAATAGCAATATTATAAATACTAATACAGGAAATAACACAAATACAAATACTAATTCAAATTCTAATTCAAATACAAATAAAAATGATTCATCAGAAATAACCTATACAAAACCAGTAAATAGAGAAATAATAAATTCAAATGAAATTTTAGAAAAAAATAAAAAAAATCAAAAAATAACTGAAAAAAATACCATTTCGAATATAAGCTCGGCAAACAATACAGAAAACAGTAGAAAAAATACTATGGGAAAAATAAAAAAAAATGAAAAAATTATAAACAAAAATAAAATACATAATTATATAAATAATCATAATATAATAAATAATGAAAATGCTCAAAATATTTTATTTAATCCACATCATAATACTTTAAGATCAACAAATAATTCAATGAATAAAGAAAAAAATTCTTTAAATGATGAAAAAAATAGTTCGAATAAAAATGAAAAAAACAAAGGTAAAATAATTAATAATTTAAACAATAATAAAATATATAAACAAAAAATTATTAATAATAATGAAAATAGTTTAAAAAGTAATAATAATAATAACAGTAATAGTAATACTAATAATAATATTATTAATAATGATGCAAATTTGAATATAAATATAAATAGTTATTTATATGAAAATAATAAAATAATAAATAAAGAAAAAAATGATAAAAATATTTTATTACAAAAACAAAAAGAAAAAATAAAATTAGATAAATTAACTGAAAAAATAATATCGGGAAAATTCATTAATAAAAAAAGTAATAATAAATCTATTGGTATAAATAATAATATAAAAAATAATAAAATAGAAGATAATAAATTTTTTGATAAAGATAAAATTGAACAATTATTATTAAATAAAGATAAATTATTGGAATATAATAAAAAATTAAATAATAAAAATAATTTAAATATAAAAGAAGAAAATAAAAAAGCTTTAAATCCTAAAGTTAAAATAAAAACAGCAAAAAAATCGGCACATAATAGAAATATGGAACAAAATTTTATATTAAATAATCGAACAAATACTTCGGTTTTATCCACTATGAAAGATTGTAATTATTATAATCATGAATGTGAAAAATTATCAAAATTTATAAAAGAATATTTTAAGCAAAATTCATGTTATCCGAATACCGATTTATCTTTTTACAAATATGGAAGAATTATAGGAAGAGGGGCTTTTGGAAAAGTTAATATTGGATTAAATATTTTAACTGGGAGAATAGTAGCAATAAAATCTTTTAATAAAAAAAATATAGTTAATGAATCTTCAAAAAAAAAGATATTATATGAAACTAATTTAATGAGAGGGTTATTCCACCCTTCGGTTACAAAAATATTAGAAACGTTCGAAAGTGAAAATTATATGTTAATTATAATGGAATATATTTCTGGTGGAAATTTACAAAATTTTGTCAAAAAAAGGAGGAAATTATGTGAGAAGACAGCAAAAATTTTATTCAGACAAATAATTCAAGGTATAAAATATATTCATAGTCGAGGAATAGTCCATAGAGATATTAAATTAGAAAATATATTATTAGATTTAAATAATATTATAAAAATATGTGATTTTGGAGTTGGAAAACTAATAAAACCAAATACTATCCTCAAAGATCAATGCGGAACTCCTGTATACATGGCTCCAGAAATAATTAAAGGTGAAGGATATCGCGGCTTCCCTGTAGATATATGGAGTGCCGGGGTAGCTTTGTATATAATGCTAAGTGGTAATTTACCTTTTAATAAAGATAAAGAGCATAATTTAGAATATTCTATATTACACAAAAATATAAAAGAAATACCTGATGTAAGTGATGAAGCCAATAATTTATTAAAAAATATTTTAGAAAAAGACCCAAATAAAAGATTTACTGAGAATCAAATTTTAGAACATTCATGGATGAACACAAATTTAAATGATGAAGAAAATAACGAATATGATTATAACAACGAAATTAAAAATGTAAATAAATATCATTTATTTACAAATGCTGAAAGTATTTTATTAGCAAAAACACATATAGATTATAGAAATGCCCAAAAAAAAGACCTTGCTGAAAATTTCACAATTAAAAATTTATATACATTAGATGAAAAAAGTAAAAAAAATGTAGATACTAAAAGTGCTATTTTAGCCCCTTATAATTCAATGTTAACAGATTATGAAGATAGTGAAGATAATTTAAATACAAATAATAGCAAAAAGCGTAATAAAAGTAAAAATTCGAGTAAAAATAATCCATATGAATGTTTAGATAATTATAATAATGAATTAGAAGTAAAAAATGGTTTAATTAAATTTCATGGTAAAGTTAAAGAATTTAATATGAATTATGAATTAAATAATAATGAAGAAATTGATAATGGTATGTTAATTAATTCTAAAACTGATATTAATGATGAGTTAAATAATTCTAAAATAAATGATAATCCTAAAAGTTTTAATAATAATTCTATTAATATTAATAGTACAAGAACTAATTCAATGAAAAAAAATAAAAATACATGTAGTTCTATTTTAAATTCTTATTTTAGTATTAATGATCATTTTGTTAAAATGGTTTCTGATTTAGGATATAAGAAAGATTATGTTATTAAATGTTTGGAAAAACATGAATTAAATCAAGCCACTGCTGCTTATTATTTATTTTCTATTTATGAGAATATCAAATGTTAAAATATGTTTTTGTAAAAGGAAAATAATAATATTTTATTATATATAATTATGAATTGTGTGAAAGTTATTTTTATTTATTTTTAATTTTTTTAAATTTTGAAGTTAATGATTAAATAAAATTTTAAAAAATATGATTTATTTAAATCTAAAAAAAAAATTATTCTTAAATATATTTAATTATGTCAAATACAAATCAAAATACATTCTCTTTTATAGAATTAGATAAATTAATAAATCAAAATTATTCATCAAATAAAGAAGAACATAATAAAAAATTTTCATCATTAATAACTCCAAATGAAACAAAAAACAAAGAACAAAAATTAAAATTTGAACCAAATTCAAATGTAGCAAGAATTAATATAAATGAAAAAGATGAAAATCAAGATATTCAAGAACAAAAAGACAAAAATAAAGAAAAATCAGATATAATAATAGATATAACAAAAAATTTTAAAGGAGAAGAAAGTTTAATAAAAAAAGTAGAAAAAATGAATATAAAAGAAAATAAAAAAAAGAAAGAAATAAATAAAGAAGTAACATATAAATTTAATCCAAATGAAGATATAAACATGTCAGATAAAGCATTACCGCATCCAAAAAAGGAAAAAAAGAAAACAAATCCAGAAGAATATGGAATATTAAACGCAATAAAAAATATAAAAAAAAAAGATCCAGATTCATATGTTCCAATTTTATTACCATTTGGTTTAAATAAAGAAGAAAGTAATAATAAAAAAACAACAAAAGATGAAATTTATTTAAATAATAATGAATTAAATGAAAATAATATTTTTGTTATACAATTTCCAAAACAAATTCCAATTAAATCAGAAAATCAAGAAAAACAAAAAATGGAAGAAAATAATAATGATGAACCAATGTATGATGATAATGGTTATTTAATTCAACCTGAATTTAAAAATATATTTAAAGAAATACCAAAATATTCAAATTTAGGAAAGTTGAAAATTTTCAAAAGTGGTAAAGTTAAAATGGAATTTGGTAATGTTTTATTTGATGTTATTCCTGGAAGTTTTGTTAAATTTGCTCAACAAGCTTCTGTTGTTAAAAATGATAATAAACAAACTTTTTTATTAGGAAAAGTTAATTCTAAGAAATTAATTGTCATTCCTGAAATTGATTAATTTAAAATAAAAAATTTGCTTAAATTATTATATTTTTTTATATATTATTTAATTTTAGTTTTTATTTATAATGTGTTTTTTGTTTTTATTTTTAATACAGTTTTTAATTTTTTTGCTTTTTTATTTATATAATTATATAAGTTTCTATTTTAAAAAATGAAATTGAAATTGTTATTTTTATTTTTTTCTTTAATTTTTTAAATTTGTTTTTGAAGAAGATTTTTCGTTTTTTATATTTTGTTTTTTTTTTAAATTTTCTAAAAAGAATTTTCTATTTACTCTTATTGGAATTGGAGAAAGACAAGATGAATCATTACAATTAATTTTAGCATTAGAATAATTAACTTTTGGTGACATTAAAACTGATTTTTGAGAAGTAATTGTTGAATCATTTTTAGTTTGAGTTAATGATGATTTATTAGGAGTAAATCCATTATTTTTCTTAACTGTATAACCATATTTTTCTTTGAAATTTTTTTTTGATTTTGTTTCTAATAAAAAATTATCACAAGAATTTCTTTTTGAAATATAAGATGAACCTTGAGTTTTTTTGATATATTTTTTATGCTTTTTTCTTAAATCTGAAAAAGGAGATTTATTTTGTAAACATATATTTTTTGGGGAATATAATAAATTTTCTTTTTCTTTTTCTTTTTTAGTTTTATTTACTTTTTTATATATTTGTTTTATTTTTAAATTATTAGATTTTGTATCTTTTGTTTTTTTTTCTTCTTCTTTTTTCTTTTGATAAATTGAACCATATAAATTATAATTTTTATTTTTATTCTGATTTAAATTCATTTTGTGTTCACAAATTCCTTTTGTACTTTTACATTGTTTAATTGTAGTATTAATTCTTTCAGAAAAATAATTATTATTTTTTGGAGTTGTTATATTTGTTTTTGAAGGACTTTTTATTACAAATTCATTTTTTTTTACAATTTGAGGACTCATTATTGTTTGTTTTCTTTGTTTATTATTATCTATAATTTTTAATTGAGAAGGAATTTTATTATAGATTGGACTTGTTATTGTTTTTTTATTAATATTAGTTGATGATTCTATATTTATTGTTTTATGATTCTTTTTTAAATGAGGAGTAAAAGAATTTATATTATTGTTATTAAAGTTATTTCTATTTGAATCATATTGATAATAATTATTATTAATATTAATAATTGTATTTCCTTTTGGAATTATAATATTTTGATAATTATTTATTATATTATAATTTTTATCATTATTCCCTGAATTTAAATTTGACAATAATTTATGAATATGACTATATGTTGGTGAAGAAATATTTGTTATTATATCTTTTGTATTTAAAGATATATGATTTTGAGAATTAATTATTTTAGAAATATATTTCTTTGTTTTTTTTGGTGAATTTAAATATTGATTTTCTTTTTCAATTTGTTTTTTTCTTTTAATATTTTCCTCAATTAAAATTCCTTGTTTTAATTCATCAGAATAAATTTTACTAGTATTCATAATATTTAAAATTTTTTCAATAGAAAGATTTGTCTCATTAATTACATTACAATTATTTTTATTGTCATTAATAAAAGAATTTTCAGAACTAGGAATAAATTTTTTAGAATGATAAGAAATAGAAATAGAATTACTAAAAGAATTATCATCAAAATCTCTTGTTTCAGAAGGATTATAATTTTGAATATCATCATTTATATCTTTAGTAAAAACTTTAACATTATTCTCATTTTTTAAAGATTTTTTTTTCACATCCTATTAATCTTCTATTTTCTTCTTCTTCTCTTTTAATTTCATTAACGGCATCAATCATTTTTTGTTTTCTTCTTATATTTTTATATAAATATTCACTTTCTCTAAGAATCATATAATTTGGAAAAATTTTTGAATAATTTTCATAAAAAGTTAAAATTCTATTTAATCTTGGTTTTGATTCTATTTTTGTATAAAATCTTCTTAGAAATTCAGTAGAGTCATCAAATATTAAATATTCTTTATAAATTGCTACTACTCTACTTCTTTCATTATATAATAAATAATTCCCACATTGATAATTATATGTGTATTCAGTTGATAAATATTTTTTCTTTAAAATTTTATTTATTTTTGATTCTATTTTATTTTCACTTTTGATTTTAACAAAAGTAATTTTTGAATACATTTTTTAAAATTAATTGAAAAAATAAATAATATTTGTTATTGATTATTATTTAAATATATATGTACATTTAATTAATGAAAAAATATATTTATTTAATTTATATTAAGTCATCAATTGTTATATTTTGAATCAAATCAATTTTAGATTTATTTTTTTCTTCATCATTAACATTTCTCTTATTAATAAAATCTGAATTAATATTTTTCCCAATATTATTATTGGTTAAATTTATATTATTTGGTAAAGAATTTTCATCATTTATATAATATTTTTCTTCTTCATTATCATTATTCTTTTTTAAATTATCATTAATAAATTTATCTTTAATATCATTTAATATTATATAATTATTTTCAGCATATTTTAATGATAATTTCTTATTATATTTTCTTTTATTTATTTTAGGAAAAATTGCAAAATGCCTTAAATCAACTAAATGTTCATGTACTTTATTACTTTCAAATAAATTTTTATATTGTGGTTTATCTAATTCAATAAATGAAATACTATTATTTTTATTATTATAATAAGCTTTATTTTTTATATTAACAAAATTTCTTTTTTTATTTTTTTCTCTTTCTCTTTTTGTTTTTGATTTTTTATCATATTCAAGAACTTTTCTCATATGTTCTATTGTTTGACAAGATGCTGATTTTCTTATAGTTTTCATATCAATATTTCTTTCATATAAATCTACATGAGGATTTATTTTTTTTAATATTATACTATTGTTAAGATTATTTTTCTTATATTTTTTACTTTGAAATTCTTTTGAATATTTTTCCATTGAATTTTTAGTTTTTTCTTTTAAATTTGATAAACTTGAAGAACGATTTAAATTATTTTTTATTTCTTTTAATTTATATGAAATTGAAGATTCAATTTTTGAAGTTGATAAATCCTTTCCATCAATTAATAATGAATAAATATCGTTAAATTTTTTTTTAGTCTTTTCTCCTAGTTGATAATTAAATGAAGGATCAATATTACTATTATTTTTTTTATGTTTTATATTTTCTTTTTCATTTTTAGTTTTGTTAATAAAAACAGAAAATTTATCTTGACTTTTATTTGGAATATAATTCATATATTTAAAACATAAGGAATTATTATATTTTTTTTCGATATTATTATTATAACTTTGAATCCCCTTTTTTTTAAGAGATGTTACTATTTTCTTTGGATATATATTATTATTTGATATTCCTTCGTATATATTCTTTTTCATTTCAATTGAATTAAGATAATTGATTGCATTATTGTATCTATATTTTAATTTATTAGTATAATTATCCATTTATTTTATAAGAAATATATAACTATAAATATATTTTTTAATCAAATAAATTATGAAATTATTTATTATATATTATCTAGAAATAAATAAATTTAATAATATTTCAATTATCTCTAATTTATATTAAAAATCTTGATTTGTTCAAATTATAATTTATTCTTTTATTATAATAATAATTTATTTTTAAATAATAAAAAAAAAACTATTTTTCTTTCAATAAAGTTTAAAATAATCAAATAATTTAATTTAAATAAATAAATTAAAGATCTTCTATTTTTTTATTATCACCTTTTTTGTTATTTTTTTTATCATTCTCTTCTTCTTTATCAACAAAAATACTTTCATCATCTTTATCTTTATCTTTAGCAAAAGTATCAACAGGATGAAAAACAGCATTAATCCATTTATCAACTTCTTCAAATTTATAATCACCATAATAATGAGAAGGATTATCTTTTTCTTTTTTTAAATATAAATAAACAGTAGGAACTTTAATAGGTTCTCCTCCATATCTAATTTCATTACTATTAATTTCATAACTAACAAATTTTAAATCATATTCACTATTATCTTTATATTTATCCATTAATAATTCAAAAATTTCAAAATCTTCTTTATTATCATAAGTAGAATGTAATAAAACTAAAACATTATGAGGATCTTTTATAATTTCTTCATCATAAGTTTTCCCAATTACAATTTTAAATTTATATTTATCAATTAAATCTTTTGTTGGTTCTTCTGAAGTTGCTAATAAAGGTAAAATTTTATTATTATTTACATCATCTATAAATTTAATAATATTATCTTTTGTAATTTTATCTTCCATTTTATAAACAAAAGTATCATCTCCTTTAATTTCATAAAATGTTACAGCAGGTAAATCTTTATCATATAAATAAAAGAATTGTGAAGTTTCTCTACCAACATCATTATCAACATCAGATATTAAAAAATAATATTTTTTTCTATATTTTTTTGCAACTTCTTTAATTATAGAATCTAAATTTGAATCTTTTTCATTTCTAAAAAAGAAAAGAGTAGATTTTTTATATTCATTAATAAAATAAGGATGTAAATTATCTAAAATTGCACCCATTCCAACACCAAAAATTGATATAAAATCATTTAAAGTTTCTGTTAAAAATTCTAAACTTTCTTCTTTTAAATAATTATTTAATGAAGCAAAAGGTTCATCATGAGGTTTAAAGAATATTATATCACTTTTATATTTACCAATACATTCATCACTTTGACATATTGCAAATTCAAATAAAGTATTTTTATCTGCAATTGATTTAAATATTTTTTCTTTTTCTAAATCTTTTTCAGTTAATAAAAGAAGTAATTTATTTTCTTCTATAAATTTTTCAAGTTCTTCAAGTTTTTCGAAAATATTATAAGGAGATTCTTTTTTTTTTTTAATATATTTTAATATTGAATCAACATCTTGTGCTCCATTATATTCATATTCTTTTTCACCTTTATTAATAAATAAAAGAATTGTTGGAAAACCTTTTATATTATGTGCTTGAGAAAAATTTGAGTTTTTATCACCATCAATTACTGCTATTTTATAATCTAATTTTTCTTCTTTTACTTTTTTTGCTAATTCAAGATAAGTTGGCTTAAAGTTTTTACAATGAGGACACCATGGAGCAAAAGTTAATAATAACAATACATCACTATTTTTTATTTCGTCTTCTACATTTGTATCATTTAGTATTAATACATCTTCTGATGAATATTCTTCTACTTGAGATGTTTCTTCTTCTTCTTCACATTTTGATAGGGAAATTATTATAAAGAAGAGTATTATTATATGGGATACTTTCATTTTTTTTTTTTGGTACGGATTAATATAATTAAAAATTATTTTTTTTTGTTTAAATAATTATTATTTTTTTTTAATTATTTTTTTTATTTTTTTTTTTTGTATTTAAATTAATTTTTCAAGTGATTTTTCACTAAATTAAAAAATGAGTTCTTTTAGTAATGATAATCATTTTCAAAAAGCTTCAACTATTACAAATAATAATACACCAACTTTTTTTAAAATAAATCTTGATAATCTAAATATTAATAGTTCTAATTCTTTTAATTCATCTTCTAATTGGACTACTACAAATTCAACTAATAATAATATTAATCCTTTTATTTTGAATAAAAAAGAAACTAATAACCCCTTTTCAATGAATAATAATAATTTGAACAATAACAATCAATGTAATAATTATAATAATAACACTAATAGTCAATTAAATAATATTGAAAACGGAAAAAATAATTGTAAAAATAATAATTCAAATATTAATTTTTTCAGTAGCAATAATAATGATTTAAATAAACAAAATTTAAACCCAAATTTACATTCTAATACATTTATGATGAAAGAAAGTAATAATAATTTCAGTACAAATCCTTTTATACTTAATAATAATTCTCAAAATTCTTTTTCAGTTAATAATAATTTAAATGCAAAATGTATTAGTAATTATTCTCAGTCATTTATAAGTTTAAATAATCCTTTTAGTCAAAATAATAATAATTATAACAATAATAATAATTCTATATCAAATATAAATCAAAAGACATTTAATAATAATATTATAAATTCTACTTCTTATATTAATACATATAATAATGAAAACATTGTAAACAATTTTATTCCAAATAATTATTATTCATCTTCAAATAATTTTTCAAATTTCAATAATCAAAATAATTTTGTAACTCAAAATGATAGAAATTATAATCAAAATAATTGTATGACAAATAATTCATATTTAAATAATCAAATGAAATATAACATAGAAAATAATTATTCAAATCAAAATAATTTTTCTAATACTCAATTTCATACAAACTTAAATCAATTTAATAATAATAATCAAACTAATTTCATTTCAAATAATAGAAATCAGCATTTAAATTGTGAAAATAATCTAACAAATAAAAATTTAATTACTGGTAATTTTATTCAAAATACAAATCAAACAATGTTTCAAAATTTATTAAATGATGTTTTGGAACAAGATACAATGTCTTATATTAATAGTTATTCACAATTTTATGGGAATTATACTAATGTAAATAATATTTCTATTCCTTCTAATTTCATAAATTTAATTGAAGAAAAATCAGAGAAAAAAGAAATTTCAAAAAATAAAATAATCAATATTTCTTTAATAAAAGAAAATGAATTTAATAAAAATAATCAAGATGAAAATATTAAATTATTTATTCAAGATTTAAAATCAAACAAAATTAAAAAAGGGGAAGATAAATATAATAATTATAATAATAATTATTCTCTGAATTTTTTTCAGTTTCCTAATTTTAATCAATATCAAAAAAATAAAAATAGGAAATTAAAAATACAGAATATAAAAGAATCAATACCAAAAACAAAGTTAAAACCAAATACAAAATTTTCAATAATTACTAAACAAGCAAAACAATTTGTCGTTGAATCAACTGATTTAAACCAAGATAATAAAGAGAATGAAAAAACAAAACCAAAAATTGAGTATTTAATAAATGATAATTTAAGAGATAAATTTAAACATCCTATTGGAAATACTCCAGAGAAATTAAAAAAAGAATTTAATTTAATAAATATTTATTCATATATTCCAATTTGTACAAAATATCAATTAATTCCAAAAATTGAAAAATTATCTGTAATGAGAGAAAAAGATTTACAATCAATTAATAATTTTTCAATTTTATCAAATGATATTAAAATTACTTTTAAAAATTCACTGAATTTAATTAATTTAAATTTAGATAAATTTATTATTAGTAATAATTATGATATTTCAATTGAAGATGATAAATTAAAAAGAATTTTAGGTCCTGTGATTATTGAAATTTATAATGTTTTTCTTGATGAAAATAATAATGAAATGGTTTTAAATTCAATTTTATCTAAATTTAAAACAAATGAATATAAATATAACTCAGAATTTCAAATATTAAGTTTTGAAACAGATTTAAAAAAATTAATTAATTAAAAAAATATATAAATAATACTTTTTTTATATATTAATATGCCCTTTTAAATTTTTTTTTAATACTCTTTCATTTTCTTCATGATTTTGAGTAATTGAAAAATCTAAATAATCTAAATATTTTAAATTAAGGATTTTATTAACAAAATCTTTAATAAAATCTTTATCAATATCTGGAATCATAAAATTTAAAACTATATTTTCTAAATTTGAAACTTGATGAAGATTATTTGAAAAATTAATAATTGCTTCCTTTTCAATTAAATTTGGATTAATATCAAATGGATTTTGTAGATTATTATTACACATCTGATAAAGAGTTTTTTTCTTAAATTCTAAAATATAATTTGCATCAATATAACTCATTATTCTTATTGTTAAATTTTTTAAATTAAAAAAATTAATTTGACAATTTTTATTAAATAAAGGAAGTGTTTCTGTATTTATAGGAATATTTATTAATTTTAATGTAATTAATGTTGTAAAATTTTGACAATAAAAATAATTTTTTAAAATTGAAAAACAAGAATTGTTAATTTGAATTGAATTAATATTTATTTGATAATTTTCTTTTATTGTAACATAGTTATTATCTTTACTAAATAATTTATATTGTTTAATTAATCTATCATTTAAATTACTAATAGTCTCATTTTTAGCTGTATTAATTCTAAATTTTGGAATTTTTTTTTCTATATTAATGTTTATATCTTTTAAATTTTTCAAATTAGTAAATAGAAAATCAATAAAATTTGAATCTTCAATATAACATTTTAATGATTCACATGATTTTGAAATATTTGTATTGTCAAATAATTGTTTTAATATTGATTCATTAAAAGAAGAAGATATACTTATTGATTTGAAATTTAATTGAGAAAAAATATTCAAAAATTTATTAAACAAGTTTTCATCAATTTTTTTTATATGATAAATATCTAAATTTACTTCTTTAATTTCTTTACAATTTTCAAATAAATTTATATAGTAATTTATTGTATTTTGATGTAACTCTATTTTATTATCTTTAATTTTAAGAATATTTTTACTATTTTTAAAATCCACTATATCTTCTAAAAAAAAAAGATATTGAAGATTAGGAAATGCTATTTTTTCATTTTCTTTTAAAAAATCGAAAATAACTTCACAAGAATCAATTTTAAAATAAATTAATTTTTCAACCACTTCTTTTGATTTAATAATATAAGTACATTTACAGTTTTCAAGAGAAAGATAATTTAAATTATTTAATTTTAAAGTAATTTCATCTTGAAAATTATTTTCTTTTAAACTTAAATGAGTTAAAGAATTCATTGAATTAATTATTTCAAATATATCCTTTGAAATATCACCTGTAAAATATAATTCAATTAAATTTGAAAATTGTTTGAAATTTATATCTAAATAATTAATATTATTTAAATTTAATATTCTACAATGATAAATATCAATTTTCCCTAATATTGAATTTAAATCATTTATTCCTTCTTTCTTTTTTTTTTTTATTTTTGATTTATCATTTATTAAACTTATTAAAATTCTTTTATTTGATGAATTAATATTTTGAATTATTTGTTGATATAATTTAATTTGATTTTCTTTTAAATTATTGTTAATATTTAGTTTAATATTCAAACTTTCACACAAATTTTGTGTAATCATAAAATATTCTAAAGAATTTTTTGATTCAATCTCAACAAATTCAAAAGGATTTTCTGAATTATTTTTTAGGTAATTATTAATATATTCATAAATGTAAGTTTTGATTATGGAGTCAAATGTAGATTCATTTAAATTATTTTTATTAGCAATTTCTTTTTTATTTTTAAACAATTCATCAAAAGATAAAAATTTTAATTTAAATCTATAATATTTTTGATATTCATATAAATTTAAATCATATTTTTTTTGTAATATTTTGCTATATTTTAATAATTTGAACTTAAGATTATAATTATAAATATATTCAAATATAATATCTAATAAGTATTTAGATTTAATATTCAAAAGTAGATTTTTTGTTTTTTCCATTAACTAAAATATAATTAATTAATATATTCTATTATATAATATTTATATAAATTATTATTTTATGTTATATATATAATAAATAATTGTTTAAAATTGAAAATAATGTTTTAAAAATATTTTTTTTATTTAAATATTCAATATATTCTAATATATATAATAAAAACGAAACTTATTAATATAAAAAAATAAATTATTTCTCTTGAATTATCGCTTTATTAATAGAATAACCTGACATTTCAAATTCATAATAAGTAAAATATTTATTCCCATTTATTGTATAATTATCATATGTTTTATTATACAAAGGAGTATTAATATAACCTGGAGTTAAAAATAAAGAAAATTTAAATGGACCAATAACTTTTAAGCAATTTTCATTTAAGTGAATAACACAATTTAAACATTTTTCAGGTTCAATATCTTCTTTTAATTCATATTCATTTATATTTCTAATTTTATTTTTAATTGAAAATTTTTCATTACCTAAAAATGGTTTACGATGAATTATTGAATAATAATCACCATAACGAAGATACATTGCATTTGAACTTATCGTTGAATTTAAAATATAATCACTTGATAATAATATATCTCTTTCATATTGAATTCTTAAATTACGAAGATGATTAATATTATCATTTGAATTATTTAAAAATAAATATAAGAAAATAATTGATATTGCTGTAGTGAAGAAAAAAAACTTTTTTTTATAATTATTATTTGAATTATTTGAATCAATTGATGATTTTATAAAAGGAATAATTTTTGATTTGCATTCTTTACATAAATTTTGATTTATCTTTTTTTCTAAAAATTGCAATTTTTGTTTTAGAAATTGGTTTTCTTTTTGTAATTTTTCAAATTCTAATTTTTTCCTTTGTCTTGCTTCTCTTGAAAATTCAGCATTTTTCTTTTTTAATAAAGAATTACAATTTAGATTTTCTTTCTCACTTAGATTGTTAGTTAAGTTTTCAAATAAAGGCTCAATATGTGAATAAAAATATGAAGAATTATCTTCTATGATATTTATGTTTTCAATATCATTTATTATAATTGAGTCCATAAATATTATTTTGAATTAAAGAAATTGAATTTTAATTTATATTTAAAAAATAAATAAGAAAGTAATTATATTTTATAATCCAAAACAGGAAAAAAAAATAATTTTTTTATTTTGTAAACATTTATAATATATATAAAAAAATTATATTTAAAAATAAATTATATATATATATTATTATATTATATATTTTATATGTTTTCAAAAAAATAAATTTATATACTTAATATATATAATTGCTTTATATTTATTTATCTTTAAATATTATAAAAATATATTTATTCCCAAATAATTATTTTATTCTTTTCTAATTTATAAAAAATAAATGAATTTTTATTATTAATTTTTTTTATTAAAATAATTAATTTTTAATCTAATGGGTTGTAAAATGGCAAATCAAAAATCTATTAAAATTAAATCAAAATGTTTAGATGTTCAATCAACCTATATGACTAATAAATTTTGTCCAATTAATATTACATATATATCTAAAAAACCTCAGAATATAAATTTCAAAAATTATCAAAATATAATTTCAAAAAAATCATGGAAAAAAATTTTAGATTTTTTACCTTATCAAGATTTAAAAGAAACAGGAAAAATTAATCGAAAATTCAATGAAATATGTAAATCTAATGAAATTTTAGTTAAATTTTTTAAAAAAAAAGATGATGATATATATATATTTATACATCATTTTGATTCATTTAGTCAATTGAAAGATCCAAATTATTCATTTTGTACTAGTATTTGTTAAAAATTTAGAAACAAATTTTATAAAAAAAGGTACTTATAAAAATGAAATGTATGGGTATGTATCATTTAATAATTTAATTTGTAACCATTTAATAAATAAATTTATATTTATATTATATAAAGAGTAATTATAATTTAACTTTTTATTATGAAAAAACTATCAATTTGAATTTTCACTTTCAATATTTTCAATAATAATAGGATTTGATGATGAATTGAAATTAGTTTTTCTAACTGAAAATATACTATTTTTCCTTTTTTTTGGAAAAACAATTGTATCATTTGAATTTATTGATTCTAAATGTTGAGAATCTTCAATAAAAGAACTTCTTCTACTACTTTTTTTTTTAGAATCTTTAATTTTTATTGAATTATTAGTATCTTTTTTTTTTAATGTTATTTTTTTTTCTATTTTATTACTTTCTTCAGAAATTGAATCTTCATCTGAATTTAAAACTTTTTTTAAAGAATCAGATTTAATTTGAATTAAACTTTCATTATATTTTTTATTAGCATAATTAAATTTATTTATTTTATTCTTTTTTTTAATAATTTCTAATTCATCACCAATTCTATCACCTTCTAATTTTTTTATTTCATTCATAATTTTTTCTATTTTTTCCTTATCTAAAATATCTTTATCAGTTTTAAAATTTTTTTTTATTTGTTGATTAGGTTCAAATTTAATTAAATTTCTAACAACTTCATATTCATAATTTAAATCAGCCATTGAAATATTATAAGATTCTAAAAATCTATTTGCTCCTCTTGAAACATCATAAATAATTTCATTAATATCAGAATTATAACTAAAGTTAATCAAAGGTTCAATTTTTTCAATTTTAATAGGAACTAATTTTCTATTTATTGGATTTTTCTCATATGAAAATTGATTTGATTTAGAATTTAAAACTGTACTATGTAATAAAATTAAATTTTTAATTTCTTTTCCCATATATTCACTAGCAAAATTTATTCCTAAAAAAAAAGTTGGATATTCAATTGAATAAAATGTTTCTTCTAATTGTTCCATTCCATATTCAATATTTGTATATAATTCAATTTCAAATTGTTTTTTAAAATCAAACATATCATACATTTGAATATATAAATTTGATAATGTTCTTGATATTACTAAACATAATATTCCTTTCATTACTAATTTAAATTCTAAATTTTGACCTTTTGAAATATAAATTTCTGCTTGAGTTATTTTTAATATTGTTTGTGTGTATGGTAAATATTTTGATATTATTAATCTTATTTTAGTTTCATTTTCATTATCTATATCTGGTTCTGATGAATTATCATTTTGATTAAAATTTAAATTTATCATTTTAACTTAAGTAAAATTTTTAATTTATAATTATAATTACTTTAATTATTTATTGTAAAAAATTTCTTTAATTATTTTTCTCAATATCTTCTTCTATTAATTCAATTCCTTTTTCCTTTTTACCTAAATTAATTTTATATTTTTCATCATATATTCCATTTTGTACTATTTCTCCTTCTTTTTTATTTTTATTTTCTGTAAAATTAATAATCTCATCAATATTATGTAATGCTACTTTATTTCTTTTATTTTCAATATTCAAAATAATTAAATTAATGAAAGGAATTAAAAAAAGTATAAAACAGAAAAAAAGACTAATATATTTATCAAATTTTCTATTTTTTTTACTAATAAAAATATATAATTCAACTATTAAATAAAAAAAAAAAATAATATGAAGAATCATTATCATATAATTTTTCATTAAATAAGATGCAATAACACAATTATTTATAAAATAATATATAATAATTAGAAAAGATAAAAAAAATTCAAGAATAATAAAATAATATTTATTTATAATACCAATTTTTTCTTTAATTATTAAAACTTGAAATATGTTTAAAGCTTTTAAAATTAATAATAAAATACCAAAAATTAATAAAATAACATTATAACATTTTTTAAAAGGAATTGAACATAAACTTTGAAAATAAATATAACATTTATTTTCTTTTGAAAATGTAGATAAATTAGATAAAGAAGGCATTCTTCCTTTAATTGAATTATTAACAATAATATTATTATTTTTATCATCTTTAATATTTAAATTTAATTTATTTTTATCAAAAGTTTTTAAACTTGGCATATCAGTTTGATTTAATTCTCTATTATTTCTATCACTATTTAAATGAAGTGAATTTTTAAATTTTAAATTTTTAAATTGTTGATAATTTTTTCTAATTGGAAGATTATTATCAGAAATATCCATAACAGAAGATTCTTCTTTTGTAGCATTATTATCTTTATTATTACGAGACATAATTATTAAAAAAAATAAAGAAATTATAATTTATAAAAATACATAAAAATCAAAAAAATAAATAAATAAATATATTTTTTTATTTTTTACTAGGAGCAATTAATTCACTTATTTTATTAACCATATGTAATCTAAATTGTTCTTCAATTAAAGCAATTCCACTATCAGTTTTTAAAATTTTTGATTTAAATTCATTTTGCATTTTTTTAATCATTCCATCATATTGATCTTCAATTCTATCAATTTCACTTTGTTCTTCATCTTTAAGAGATTCTAATTCAATTTCTAAAGTATTATATGCTGGATCTTCTTTATCTAAACCACTTAATTGAATTTCTACTTCTTTTATATTATCAAAATATGATTTTTTTATTTCTATTAATTTATTAAATTTTTCTTGAATTAAATATTTTATGTTTTTTACATGTTTTTGAAATGGCTCTTTATAGAAATATGAATTAAATTCTGTTACATAATTTTCTAGTGACATTGTCATTTCTATAAATCCTTGTTGTTGTTTTGGACCATATACTTTGTATTTTTCTAATACTTCTGTTGATAATGTTAATTTACGAGGTCTTTGTTTTTCTTCTTCTTCTTCTTTTTCTTCTTCTTTTTCTTCTTTTTTTTCTTCTTCTTTTTCTTCTTTTTTTTCTTCTTCTTTTTTGTCTTCTTCTTTTTTGTCTTCTTCTTTTTTTACTTCTTCTTTTTTTTCTTCTTCATTTTTAATTTCTTCTTCTTTTTTTACTTCTTCTACTTTTTTTTCTTCATCTA
>JAEEGK010012997.1_pt1 | contig 18826 bp, 17 predicted proteins | sample 8958771 | NCBI WGS metagenome assembly JAEEGK01 (sample SAMN16246547, study PRJNA631951) | gut metagenome | biome: gut microbiome; feature: rumen; material: SC-attached | host: Bos | place: Iran: Karaj | collected 2018-10
TCAAAGTCATCGATGATATCGAAGAAAAGCCGGACCTCATCATCCTCGATCCTCCCCGCGACGGAATCAACCCCAAAGCCCTTACCAAGATCATCGGATATGAAGTTCCATACATCATCTACGTTTCGTGCAAGCCCACCAGCCTTGCCCGCGACCTAGAGATCTTGCAGGAGAACGGATATGTCATGACAAGAGCGGTTGCACATGATCAATTTCCGTGGACGAGTCATGTTGAGACGGTCGTTTTGCTGACAAGAGTTGAACACAGTTGAATATAAAAACGTAAGTGGCTTAACGGTGCGCTTTGTGGCTAACGTTAAAAAGTGTTGGCGGGCAAAGTGGCACCGTTATTTTTATGCCTTTTTTGATTTTTGGAGGAACTGAACTATCAGAAGGTTGACACGGTGGAACTCCATGATATTGAAAATGAACACTGTTTAACGATAGCTTTTTTATATCGCAATTCGCTATTCGTGGGCATCTTTTTTACTTTAAAGGGAAAGAGTGGGCACGAAATGTGGTATTATTAATAAAGCATATTTTGAAATGGAAAAAATGATAAATCAACATATAAGGAGCTAAGAATGGCGGATAAAACAAATGCTAACATTGGTTTTGAAAAACAGTTGTGGGATGCAGCATGCGTATTATGGGGACATATTCCTGCGGCTGAGTATAGGAAGGTTATTATAGGGCTTATATTCCTTCGATATATTTCTGCAGCTTTTGAGAAAAGATACCAAGAGCTTGTAGATGAGGGCGATGGATTTGAAGATGATCGTGATGCATATACAGAAGAAAATATCTTCTTTGTACCGGAAGAAGCAAGATGGAGTACTATTGCGTCTGCAGCCCATACTCCTGAAATAGGAACTGTTATAGATAATGCCATGAGAGCTATTGAAGCAGATAATAAGACTCTTAAAAACGTTTTACCTAAGAACTACGCTAGCCCAGATCTTGATAAGAGAATTCTCGGTGACGTAGTAGATATTTTTACAAACAATATTGATATGAGTAATACTGAGGAAAGTGAAGATCTCCTTGGTCGTACTTACGAATACTGTATTGCTCAGTTTGCTGAAAAAGAAGGAGTTGGTGGTGGAGAATTCTATACACCATCAAGTGTTGTTAAGACTTTGGTTTCGGTATTGAAGCCATTCGATAATTGCCGTGTATATGATTGTTGCTGTGGTTCAGGTGGCATGTTTGTTCAGAGTGCGAAATTCATACAGGCTCATTCTGGCAAAAGAGGAGCTATTGCTGTATACGGGCAGGAAGCTAATGCAGATACATGGAAGATGGCTAAGATGAATATGGCCATCAGAGGTATTGATGCAGATTTTGGTCCTTATCAGGCTGATACATTTACAAATGATCTACATCCTACATTAAAGGCAGATTTTATATTGGCAAATCCTCCATTTAATTATCATCCTTGGAATCAAGATAAGTTGCTTGATGATGTCAGGTGGAAATATGGAACACCACCTGCAGGAAATGCAAACTATGCATGGATTCAGCATATGATACATCATTTGGCACCAAATGGAAAGATTGGTCTTGTGCTTGCTAACGGTGCGCTTTCCACACAGTCTAGTGGCGAAGGAGATATCCGAAAGAATATAATTGAGGACGACCTTATTGAAGGCATTATCGCTATGCCTACGCAGCTTTTCTATAGCGTAACTATTCCGGTTACTTTATGGTTCATTACAAAAGGTAAGAAGCAGAAGGGAAAGACTCTCTTTATCGATGCTCGCAAGATGGGACATATGGTAGACCGTAAGCATAGAGATTTCACTGATGAAGATATTCAGAAGCTTGCTGATACTTTTGAAGCATTTCAAAATGGAACGCTCGAGGATGTTAAGGGCTTTTGTTCAGTAGCAACTATTCAGGATATTAAAAAGCAGGATTACATCCTTACTCCGGGGCGTTATGTTGGTATTGAAGAGCAGGAGGATGATGGTGAGCCTTTTGAAGAAAAGATGGGAAGATTAACATCTGAGCTTTCAGATATGTTTGCAAAGTCTCATGAGCTTGAAGATGAGATTAGAAGAAAACTGGGGGCTATTGGATATGAAATTTGAAACTTATCAGCTTCAAAATCTTGTAAAGATAAAATATGGCAAAAACCAGAAAAAGGTAGTTTCTGAAGATGGCCCATATCCAATATATGGGACAGGCGGATTGATGGGGTATGCTACAGAATGTTTGTATAGTAAACCCTCTGTTTTAATTGGGAGAAAAGGGACAATTGGAAAAGTAAAATATGTTGATCATCCATTTTGGACGGTGGATACATTGTTTTATACAGAGGTAAATGAGAATATAGTAATTCCCAAATATCTATATTACCTTATGTCATTGATAGATTTAAATAATTATAATGAAGGAACAACGATACCTAGTTTGAGAACTGAAACACTTAATAGGTTAGAACTTGATGTGCCTTCAATTGAAATCCAGAAACTTGTGCTTGGAATGTTAGAGCCTATTGATGAAAAGATAAGAAATAATGAGCAGATAAACGATAATTTAGCGGCTTAAATATCTATATCAGAGACATTTAATTCTCCAGACATAAGTTTAGGTAAAAGAGCATCCCTTAACTCGGCTAATCGCTTATTTTCGGCTCGATTATTAATGTATTCCTGAATCATTGGCTGAACTTGATTTTTCCATGTCAATTGCTCGGTCAGTGGAGGACACTTAAATGGAATCTTTTTAAGATTAGTAGCCGGCTGAGCAATTGATGGTACTCCAGTTTGATTAGCATAAGAAAGCAATTCATGTTGTCCTAAAGCGCTATGAAAAAACATGAGCAAGAATTCTGGAACAACCTTTGTTTCATCACAACGCAAATAGAATTGACGCTGTGATAATACATAGTAATCATATTTTGAGCCATCAGGAATCATTGATACTTGTCCGATATTTCCAGCATGCGTAAAAATAAGATCATGTGGATATACAATGGAATTCTTTAAACGTTCAGCATGTTCTTCTGTTATGTAATTGAACTCTGGTTCTTCCAAAAAATGGCCACGCAGATGGTTTCCGCTAATAATAGGCACACCTTCTGGAACGAAAGTAGATACTTTTATATTTGAACCAAAAGGACCCATGGCTACTTTATCAGCTATATCAAGTATTGTAGCAGTTGGCCACTCTTCTTTTTGAATAAGATGCTCATACAAAGCAGTTATTTGCTGAAGTAAATTATCGTTTAGTGCACGAAAAATAATTCTGAAAGGATTTGTTTTATGAATGATTTAATAAAGTATACAAATACAAATGACATAATGGATGATGCATGTAACATTATTGAGAGTGCACAGCGAGTGGCGATTCAGTCGGCTAATACTTCCTTGGTATTAAGAAATTGGCTTTTGGGAAAACGAATATCTGAGGAAGAATTAAAAGGTGAAGAAAGGGCTGAATACGGATTAGAAGTTGTTAAAAGGCTTTCAGATTCTCTCACAGAAAGGTATGGAAAAGGATTTAGTAAGAGAACAATTTATAAATTTTTACAATTCTATAAGACGTTTCCGGAGATTGTGCCGACAGTGTCGGCGCAATCTGAAGAGAAAGGAATTGTGCCAACGCCGTCGGCACAATTGCTTTCGTGGTCTCATTACGAGCGTTTGCTTCAGGTTAATGACAAGAATGCGCGCGAATGGTATGCAAAGGAAGCATATGAGCAAACCTGGAGTATCAGGACTTTGAGTAGAAATATTTCAACCCAGTATTATTATCGCTTGTTGAAATCTCAGGATAAAGCTGGTGTGGAAAATGAAATGATTGAATTAACAAAACCATTACAGGATAAGCTTGAATTTATTAAGAATCCTGTTATAGCAGAGTTCCTTGGAATGCAAGAAAATACATCTTATTATGAGTCTGATCTTGAACAGTGTATTATCGATAACTTGCAGAAATTCCTTATGGAGCTGGGAAAAGGATATGCATTTGTTGCGAGACAGCAACATATTCATACCGATAAAGAAGATTATTATATTGATTTGGTGTTTTATAACTATTTTTTAAAATGTTTTGTCCTAGTGGATTTGAAAACAGACAAAATCACACATCAGGATGTTGGCCAGATGGATATGTACATCCGTATGTATGACGATTTGAAGAAGGCCCCGGATGATAACCCAACGCTGGGAATTGTGCTTTGTGCAGATACAGATGAAGATATTGCAAAGTATTCTGTGCTTCATGAGAATGAGCAGTTATTTGCTTCAAAGTATAAATTGTATCTTCCTACAGAGGATGAACTACGAGCAGAAATAGAAGCGCAGAAGCAGTTTTATTATTTGCAGAAAAAAGATAATGAGGAGTAGAACTTAAATCCTATAGGCGGCAGGATTAAACACTGGCGGAACTGTCGCCTGTGTCGTTCTCCAATAAATGGAGGTACGACATGAAAGAAGATTTTATAAATGAGGTTATGGAAGGTATGCTTCCAAATCTTGATAATATTCAAATGATTCAGCTTGAACGTGTTCTTGGACAAGTTTTGATGCACTATGATATGAGTGAATCGAATCAAAAGAGAGATGAAAGCAATGGAGCTATATTACTGGATAGATTTATAGCAGCCAAAAGGATAGAGGGATGTTCTGAAAAGACTTTGGACTATTATCAAAATACTATAAACGCAATGATTAGCACATTAGATAAGCATACATGTAGAATCACGACAGAAGATTTGCGTACATATTTGATGAGCTATCAAGAGGAACATTGTTCTAGCCGGATTACTATTGATAATATTAGAAGAATACTTTCAAGTTTTTATTCGTGGCTTGAGGATGAGGATTATATTGTGAAGAGTCCGGTACGTCGTATTCATAAGGTAAAGACAGCAAGTAGTATTAAAGAGACATACTCTGATGAAGACCTGGAAAAGATGCGTGATAATTGTACTGAATTACGTGACTTGGCAATGATTGATATGCTTGCATCAACAGGTATGCGTGTTGGAGAAATGGTTCTATTAAATCAGGAGGATATTGTTTTTTCAGAACGAGAATGCGTCGTGTTTGGAAAAGGTGATAAGGAACGAATGGTGTATTTTGATGCCAGAACAAAGCTTCATTTGCAGGAGTATCTTCATAGCCGTTCTGATGATAACCCGGCACTTTTTGTCACATTGAGGGCACCATATGAACGCATAAAAATAGGTGGCATAGAACATAGACTTCGAGAGATGGGAAAGCGACTGGATATTAATAAAGTCCACCCACATAAATTTAGAAGAACGCTCGCAACAATGGCAATTGATAAAGGTATGCCTATAGAACAGCTTCAGCAGCTTTTGGGGCATCAGAGGATAGATACTACCTTGCAGTATGCAATGGTTAAACAAAGTAATGTAAAAATAGCTCATAGGAGATATATAGGGTAGAAAAATATGGAAAAGTGGAAAAAAATAACAATAGAAGAGTGTACGGATGTATTGGGAGATGGGGTACATGGAACGCCAAAGTATACACTGGATGGAGAGTATGCTTTTATCAACGGTAACAATTTAATAGATGGGAAAATTGTTATAAAAAAAGATACTAAAAGAGTATCTGAAGAGGAATATGAAAAATATAAAAAACCTCTGAACGAAAGAACTCTTTTTGTTTCCATAAATGGAACATTGGGAAATGTAGGAACATATGGAGGAGAGAAGGTTATTTTAGGGAAAAGCGCTTGTTATTTTAACGTTAAAGAATGCGTGGATAAAGCATTTATATATTATGTGGTTTGCTCGCCAAATTTTAAACAGTATCTGGAAACAAGTGCAACTGGTACCACCATAAAAAATGTTTCATTAAAGCAGATGAGGGAATACGAATTTTACATTCCTGATTATCAAACGCAACGGAAGATATCATCTATGCTTGGTGTAATTGATAAAAGAATAAGGATTAATAAGGAGATAAACGATAATTTACTTCAGCAAGCACAGGCGCTTTACTATGATGTGTTCGTTACAAATGCCAGTGCTTCATGGCAGCTTGGGCATCTTTCAGATCTTATTACCGTCCGATACGGAAAGGATCACAAGAAACTTGCCGATGGCACTTATCCAGTTTATGGCTCAGGCGGCATCATGCGTTATGTAGAAAGACCTTTGTATGATAAGGAATCTGTTCTTATTCCACGAAAAGGAACTCTCAACAATGTCATGTATGTGAATGAGCCATTTTGGTCAGTTGACACCATGTTCTTTACAGAAATGAAACTTCCTAATGTGGCGAAGTTCATTTTCCATTTCGTAAAAAGCAAAGACCTTGCTTCTCTTAATGCTGGTTCCGCTGTTCCGAGCATGACTACTGACATTTTGAATGCTATGGAGCTTCAAATTCCTGATGCAGATATTTTAGCCAAATTTGAAAATATCGTTGCTCCGATGTACCAAACCATACATCATAATACGCGGGAATCCAGCAAGCTTGCAGAACTGAGGGACTCGTTGTTGCCTCGGTTAATGTCTGGTGAATTGGATGTATCCAACCTTGACCTTTAAGCCGCTAAATTATCGTTTATTTTAGGAAAAAATGAATTTATTTGATGATGAAAATATAATAATTGAACATTTTCAACGCATAAATGATACTGAAGTTTTTTTTCCGCATCCTGATGATGAAACAGTATTGCTATATAGATCGATTCATGAAACAGAGGAGTGGAGTAATTGGATTTATAGCGCAGGAAAAGATGATCCTCCGCCAGATTATTACAATGAGAAGATGCTGGTAATGATGGATGTTATGCGTGTTGATGATCATGCATTCTTAAATGAAAAAGGAAAAGTGGTTAATCCAACAAATGCAAAAGAAAGCAAATTAAGAAAAGAGTTGGACGAAAGCGGTATTTTAGAATACTTTTCTAATTGCAAAGAAGTATTTATTAGTGCAAAGACCGTACTGCCTACGGAGGAGGATCACAATTATAGATTTTATAATAAAAACTTTGTACGCGTTGTTACTGAGCACGCAAGAAAGCTTGATTTATATAAGCGGAATCATCCTGGATATAAAACAGTTTTCTTTGTGATGGACGAATCATCGGCATATTTTCGTATATACGATAAGCTGATAAAGCCGGAAGAAGGGAAATGTGTCAAAGGAGCACCACATTTATTCTTTTATGATAAGTCGTTTATAGAAATGATTAAGAATACCCCAATTGATTACTTGATTTGGTATGCACCGTTTAAGTTACTAAGAACCATTGATGGGATTTTTACATTGCCGCAGGCAGTTATTTATAATATTCATTCAATGGATTTTGAGGATATTGAGTATGATCAATTAGAAATGCGAAGTAGTGAAGTATAGGAGAAATATATGACCGCTTTTTATACTGAAGCTGACTATGAAAACTCTATAATTGAGCTTTTTCAAAATATGGGATATCAGCATGCATATGGTCCGGAAATCGATAGAGATTATTATAGCCCTCTATATGATTCTGAGCTTGAAGCTGCTCTATATAGATTGAATCCTGATATGCCCACTGATGCTATTACAGAGGCTTTACATAAACTGAAGAACTTTGAAAATGCGGAAATGGTGCAGAAAAATGAAGTTTTTATGGATTATCTGCAGCATGGTGTTGAAGTGCGCTATTTTGTAAAAGGAGAAGAGCGCTCTGGATTGGTATATCTTGCAGACTTTAAAAATCCTGATAGAAACTCTTTTATCGTAGCTAATCAGTGGACGTTTATAGAGAATAGTAATAAGCGTCCCGATGTTCTTTTATTTTTAAACGGCCTTCCGGTCGTACTTGTTGAACTTAAATCCCCATCACGAGAAGAAACAGATGCATCTGAAGCATATACACAGATAAGAAACTATATGCATGAGATTCCATCTATGTTTATTTATAACTGCATATGTGTTATGAGCGATCATCTTACTTCTAAGGCTGGAACCATTACATCCGGTGAAGATCGTTTCATGGAGTGGAAGACAAAAGATGGAAATTATGAGAATACGCAATATGCTCAGTTTGATACTTTCTTTGAAGGAATGTTTACTAAAGAAAGGCTGCTTGATATTATTAAGAACTTTATCTGCTTCTCAAATGAGGGAATCAAAAAGTTCAAAATATTAGCCGGATATCATCAGTATTTTGCTGTAAATAAAGCTATAGAATCAACCAAGCATGCGACTGTTACAGATGGTAAAGGAGGAGTGTTCTGGCATACACAGGGCAGTGGTAAGTCGTTGTCGATGGTGTTTTATGCTCATTTGCTACAGGAAGCATTGGATAGTCCTACCATTGTAGTTATTACGGATAGGAATGATCTTGATGATCAGCTTTATGGTCAGTTTGCTAAATGTAAGGATTTCTTACGGCAGGAACCGATGCATGCTGAGAGTAGGGAACATTTAAAATCGTTGTTAGATGGCCGTCAGGCTAATGGAATAATATTTACAACTATGCAGAAGTTTGAGGAGGCGGATGATCCACTTTCAGAGCGTAGAAATATTATTGTTATGGCGGATGAGGCTCATCGTGGACAGTATGGCCTTAAGGAAAAGGTTGATGCAGAAACCGGTAAGATTAAGATTGGAACTGCAAGGATAATAAGAAACAGTCTTCCTAATGCTACGTATATCGGATTTACCGGAACACCTATTTCTATGAAGGATAGGAGCACAAGAGAAGTATTTGGTGATTATATCGATGTTTACGATATGACACAGGCTGTTGAGGATGGAGCTACAAGACCTGTTTATTATGAGAGTCGTGTTATCAAGCTTAATCTTGATCAGGATACCCTTAGATTGATTGATGCTGAATACGATATTATGGCAAATAATGCTGATCCCGAAGTTGTGGCTAAAAGTAAGAAAGAGCTTGGGCAGATGGAGGCAATTCTTGGTAATGATCAAACAATTGCTTCTCTTGTAGATGATATTCTTGATCATTATGAGAACTACCGTTCAAATTTACTTACAGGAAAGGCTATGATTGTAGCCTATTCCAGAGCAATTGCACTTAAAATATACAGAAGAATACTTGAGCTTAGGCCGTCATGGACAGAGAAGATTGCTGTTGTCATGACAGAGAGCAATAAGGATCCCGAAGAGTGGAGAGCAATTATCGGAAATAAGCGTAATAGGGATGAGCTTGCAAAGAAGTTTAAAGATAATGATGGCCCGCTTAAAATTGCTATCGTTGTAGATATGTGGCTTACTGGTTTTGATGTTCCTTCCCTTGCAACAATGTATGTCTATAAGCCTATGCAGGGGTACAATCTGATGCAGGCGATTGCGCGTGTCAATAGAGTATTTGCGGATAAGGAAGGCGGACTTGTCGTTGATTATGTAGGAATAGCTTCGGCGCTAAAGGCTGCTATGAACGACTATACTTCACGTGATAAGAAAAATTATGGTGATACTGATGTTGCAGCTGTTGCGTATCCTAAATTCTTAGAGAAATTAGATATTTGCCGTGATATATTTCATGGTTTTGATTACTCGAAGTTCTGTACCGGAACCGATTTGGAAAGATCCAAGGCAATTAGCGGAGCTGTGAACTTCATAGTTGCTGTTGATATGGAACAAAAGAGAGAAGATTTTTTGAAGGAAGCTTTATTGCTTAAGCAGGCGTTGTCGCTTTGTTCATCACTTGCGGAAGAAGAACTTCGTATTGAGGCTGCTTTCTTTGAGTCTGTCAGAGTGCTTGTAATGCGTTTAATTAATAAGGGAGAAGGAAAGCGGATATCTCTTCCGGAAATGAATGAAAGAATTAATGCGCTTTTAGCACAGAGCATAAAGAGTAATGGTGTTATAAATCTGTTTTCTGATGTCAATGGAGATTTTTCTTTGTTTGATCCGAAGTTTCTTGAAGAAATAGGAAAAATGAAGGAAAAGAATCTTGCTGTGGAATTATTGAAAAAGCTTATTGCGGAACAGGTAATAGTTTTTAAGAGAACCAATGTTGTAAAGTCTGAGAAGTTTAGCGAAATCATACAGCAGGCAATGAACAGATATCTTAATGGAATGCTTACCAATGAGCAGGTCATTGAGGAACTTTTGAATCTTGCGAAGCAGATTCAAGCTGCTCAGCAGGAAGGGCAGCAGCTTGGGCTTACTGCTGATGAACTTGCGTTCTATGATGCTTTGACAAAGCCACAGGCAATAAAAGACTTTTATGAAAATGAAGAGCTTATTGCAATCACAAAAGAACTTGCAGAAACGCTGAGAAATAATAGAACCATTGATTGGCAGAAAAGGGATTCGGCTAGGGCTAAGATGCGCATGATGATAAAAAAGCTTCTTAGGCATCATAGATATCCACCAGAGGGCATGGAAGATGCAGTTCAGACTGTTATGCTTCAGTGTGAACTGTGGACGGATAATAGTGATATGGAACAGCACGAACAAAAGGTAGTTAATTATTCCTTTCGGTCAGAGCAGAATTTAAGTATGGTTGCTGAAGAACCTGCGCCATATGGAAAGACAGAATAGTTCTTGGAGGTAGAATATGGACGCACGTAAAGGCAACATATACGAGATCTTAAACGGGAACAAGCAGTTCTTGATTCCGGTTTATCAGCGGTACTATAGCTGGGATAACGAACAATGCACTCGCCTTTGGAATGACATCGTAGAGATGCAGAAGAAAGGAAAAGTGGGCCACTTTGTCGGCTCTATCGTAAATATTGCGGAACAGGCGATGCCGACCGGAGTTCAGAAATATATGATTATAGACGGACAGCAGCGAATGACCACGTTGACATTGCTCCTGCTTGCACTTCGTGATTATGCTATAAAGAATCCAGATGATTCCACTATCAATGCACGCCGCATCGATAATATGCTTCTGAAAAACGAGTATGAAAGTGGCGATGAACGCTATAAGCTGCTTTTAACAGAAACTGACCGAGATATTTTGATGCGACTTGTAGAAGAAAAGCCTATCCCGGATGATACGCGTTCAAGGCTACTCGATAACTATAAGTTCTTTGCTAGAAAGATAGCTGATAAAGAATTACAGCCTGCCGAGGTATATGAATCCATCGGTAAGTTGCAAATCGTAAATATAACATTGGACCGTACTGTGGATGATGCTCAGGCCATTTTCGAGAGTCTGAATTCTACTGGAAAAGAGTTGTCTGAATCAGACCTGATCCGGAACTATGTTCTTATGGGGCTGGAGCCTATGGAGCAGACCTATGTCTACGAGCATTTCTGGCGTCCGATGGAATTGTTGTTCGTTTATGAGACGCAAGACTCCATCATGGATAGATTTTTCAGAGATTATCTTACAATGAAGATTACACGTATTCCTAAGCAGGATCGTGTATATGAAGAGTTCAAGCTCTATCATTTGAACTGCGAATTTGGTACTATTCGTGAACTGTGTCAGGATTTGCTTACATATGCCAAGTATTATACCGATATGGTATTCAAGCGGAGTAACAATCATGTACTCAAGTCGCTATATGAAGATATCAACGATCTGCGAATGGAGGTATCTTATCCCTTCCTACTTAAAGTACATAACGATTATGCGGAGGGCATCATTTCCGAGGATGATTTGAAACAGATCATAAGACTGTGTATCAGCTACGTTTTCCGGCGCAGCATCTGTGATATACCGACGAATTCTTTGAACAAGACCTTTGCGACTTTGAGGAATGAAATCCGGCAGGATGATTATGTTAATTCCATCAAGGCATTCTTCGTCATGCGTGACGATTACAAGGAGTTCCCGAATGATGATAAGTTCACTGCTGCCTTTGTATCGAGAGATATTTATACCATGCGCTCCCGTAACTTTATCCTCAGTCACCTGGAGAATGATGGAAACAAGGCTCCGATAATTATTGAAAATTATACAATTGAGCATATTATGCCTCAGAATAGCAATTTGAGCTCAGAATGGCAGCAGATGCTTGGAACAAATTGGCGCGAGGTACAAAAAACATATCTACACACTATCGGCAATCTGACCCTCACAGCGTACAATTCAGAAATGAGCGACCACCCGTTTATGGTCAAGATGGATATGGAGGGTGGCTTTAAGGAAAGCGCACTCCGCTTGAATGCTTATGTTGTTAAACTCACTGAGTGGAATGAACAAAGGATAAAAGAGCGCGCCTTAATGCTGGCTGATAAGGCTAAAAAGATCTGGGCTTTTCCAGATATGACAGATGCGGAGCTGGTTCCTTATCAGACGTTGGAGAAAACGGCAGAGCGATACAGCCTCGAAACTTATGATACGAACGTTTTCACGAGAACACTTTTTGAAGTTCTTGATCGTCGAATCAAGAATCTCTCTCCAGATGTGAAGCGTGAGTTCAAAAAACTGTATGTTGCCTATAAGTTGGATACCAATTTTGTGGATATTGTTTTTCAGAAACAGAGACTCCGAATTTCAGTGAATATGAAGTTTTCAGATGTGATCGATTCGAATGGTATCTGCCGTGATATAACTGGACTTGGCAGATGGGGGAACGGTGATGTTGAGGTGTATATGGATCATACATCAGACGTAGATCAGATCATGGAAATTGTGGAGCAAGCATTCAGGATTCAGGCTGATGAATGATGGAGTATATGTTGAAACGATTCAACTTGATTAAAATAATGAGGATAAGGCATGGTTTATAACTCTTTCATAAAATGTCAGGTGTGCGGCAGCATTACAAGAGTCCGATTACAGATTGGATGGCAAGAAGAACATCCTATTGTTGTGGCTTGTGGTAAATGTGGTACTTCCTTATCTGGCAGCGCTAAGATAGGACAAGAGCGTCCGGGGGTGCAGTTTTCTTTTGACAATGCGGATGAAATCTCAGAGGCTGAAGCTGACTACATGGTTGAATGCTCTGGTGAATTTCCAACCATGAAACAAGGCAAAGCAACGAAGCTGGAAGAAGTCGTCATTACTCCGTTCATCCACTATATGAACAGCATGAAGACTGATGATTCATATGAGCAGTTCGGAAAAGCGGTATCACAGCTAAATGCAACGGAAAAGAAATGGAAAAACTACAGGAGAATAATTGACCTATTCAAAAGCAACAGTGAGTACCTTGTTCAGGAGATTCAAAAGGAATTCTCCGGACAATTTTTTCAATGCAGAGATGAGTCAGAAGTATTAAGAGCTGTTCATATGATTGAGGTTCACGGGTTTTATTCTGCACTAAAAAAAGATATTTTAGATAATCTTTCTTTTAGCTCAGGGATTATGAAAATGGACTCCGCTCAGATGAAGAGCTTATTAGCTTTTTTAAATTCACATGATGGATATCATCTTGATGAACTACAGGATTTAATTTATAAAGCCTATGATGATTTCGTAAAAATATACCCACGTCTTATTCCGGCGCTTGCAATACAGTATTGCAAAGATGATGCTTTCGATTTTGAAGTTGAAGGTTCGACAACGAGTAGCTTTGATAGTGTAAAGCAGTTCTATTTAGATGTATATGAGACTCTTGGGAATCTACTTGTTATTCCGGTCGCTCTAAATAACATAAAATACAGAGCTGATGTAAATTCCATGAATCCTCTTGAAAAGAATGTATCTTCTCTAGAGGATTATATAAAGCTTACAAAAGCCTCAAGATATCATTTTTGCTTGGACTCAGAAGTTTATACCGATTTCTTGGATGTCGTTGTAAATGCAAAACTGAGAAATGCGATAGGACATAATGACGTTGAATATGATGCAGTAACTCAAAGAATCACTTACATTCCTAATCCGAAAGACAGAACCATAAAGAAAATGGAATACCTTCTTGAATTTGAAAATGAAGTGATGCACATGTTTCAGGCCCTGCTGGGGGTTTCAGAATACCTGTATAGGTTAAGAGAACTATCTCTCATGTATGAAGGAAAAATTCCACTTATGGTTTTGGAAAGAGCAAACTGGCCAAAGAAGATTGGACGTAATGATCCGTGTCCATGTGGGAGCGGGAAAAAATTTAAGTTCTGTCATGGGAAGGATTAAGGATGAGACGATAAAAAGGTTTTTGTTTAGCGTCTGCATGCTGAAAAGTCTTTATTAGATAACGTATTCTAGGGTCTGACAATATAAGTCAGGCCCGTTATTTATTATTATTTCTAATTTGAAGTATTCCTTCCTCGCCATATTTTATTTATCAAACAATCCTTGACCGATAAGCATTCCTACGTGGAGAGCTTCTTCAGATTCTTCCCTAGAGATTTCATCGTACATGTTGAGAAGGGTAACGAGAGTATCACATTGATCTAAAGTAAGCTCCCTTCTAAAGGTAGCGAAAAGGCTGTTAGCAGATGATACTTTCTGTCTGTATTCTTCTGAGCATAAGTAGGAATCCATAGCTTCGTCGTAGTCATAGGATTCAGTAATAATCGTTTTTGTGATGGTCACATCCATCGATTCGTCCTCCTGTAGTATTTTTTAATATATAGTCTCAATAGATAAGTATTGGAAAGATATATTAAAACCATCTTCGGAGGCACTTTTATCGTGAGTTTCCTTTAAATATACATCCCGGATATTTGAGCTATTATTCTCATAGAAGGATAATAGAGAGCTTATAAATGGGATGAGATTAAGGGCAGCAGTTCTTGCATGTACAACAATAGTTCTGTTGTTTGTGCTAAGACATTTTCTGATGAATCTTTTAATTCTGGAAAAAACATGTGCTCTAAAGGAACGCATAGTACCACGTAATACGCGTATCAGGATGGCAGCAGCTTTGCGAATAGATTTTTGGCAAGTATCTATTGCAGGCTTTATAAGAATTTGAATAGCTCTAAGTGCATCTGAGAGATTGAGTTGCTTCATGTATTCACAGGCCATTTGAGCAAAAGTACCTCGATCGTGGGGATCAGATATAGAGATTAAGCCTGATGCATCTTCCCATGTATATGTTTTGAGGGAGGTAAGTGTGAGCTTTCTTCTCAGATGAGTCTTGATAGGATGAATGAGGAGGCAGCAGTAGAAGCTGTTGCTGCTGATAATGTAGAAGAGGAGGCTTGTAACAATATTCTTCTTCAAGAGATGAGAGATGCTCTTTCTGATGAAGACGAGGTAGTAAGGGATATATTTGACCGTTTGGCTCTTGAGATGACGCAAAGGGAGATTGCAAGTGACCTTGGAATAGCGCAAGGGACAGTAACTTACTATATTAAGAAGATGAGAAAAAAACTGGAAAGATTTAGATAAGAAACTCCGGCGATACGGTCTATGTACGGCTGTATCGCTATTTCTTTATGATTTTCCGTGCTTGCCGACGTATATTTGTGAGTGATAAAATATTACTAATTTGTTACAAAAAAATATACACGAAGGAAATGAAGTTTTATGGCAGAAGATAAGGTTTTTATGGACACAAACGTGTTTACTGAAATAGTTGATGAAATTAAGGGAACAGCAGCGAGCTGTATCCTTCCTGATAGAGCAATAAACAATGCGCTGGCTTGGAAAAGCACAAATGTTGGAAGGGAGATACTTGAGATTTTGGGTGAAATCCATAAGACTGCAGATATATACAAGGCTGAGGCTTCGGAAAATCTTCCAAGGGGGCTTTTTACACTTCGTGACAGCATGATTGCAGTAGACAATGCAGCAAGCGAAAGCCTTACTGTAAGAAACAATCAGGGAGGCACAAAAATTGAGCAGAAGAGATGAAATTATTTCAGAAATCCATCATTTGGAGCACAAAATCGATGAACATAGAGGTTACTTAGAGAAGCTTGAGGAAGGATATCAAGTTATAAGTGATTTATATGTTCGGATTAAAGAAAAAGCTGCTGATCCTGAAGCTTCTTATGACATGACAAAGTGTGATATGTTTAAGGGAAAACTGGAGCAGGAAGCTGAAGAATTGCAGCAGGAGCTTGTAGGAAGGACTGCTGTTACTTTAGAAGATACGTCTAAGCATCTTTCGGAATTACAAAGAGCAATGGAACGAATACGTGATCTTATAGAGGAATGGAATAGAGAGATAGATAGTCTGGAATCAGAACTTGCTTCACTTCCGGATGAAGATATGCAAAGAGGTATGTAATTGGGGATGAAAAATTTAGATGCAGGTGATTGGGGCCTTTTAGAGTGTGAAGAAAAGAAGTATGATGCTAAACAGACAGCATCGTTTAGTGATGATCTTGTAAGGGATTTTCAAGATTATCACGATAGAGCTAAGGAGCTTGAGGCAGGTTATGGAAGATATTATAACAACGCTACTCATGTTGGAAAAGCAGCTGAAGCATCAAAAGAATTTATTGGAAGAAGACAGACGGATGAAATACATTTTGAAAACCTTGATATTCAAAGAGAGTTTCTTAATAGGGTCTGCTACATAGAAGATGCGTTTAAAGATATGGTTGACCCATCGCCGAATGCAAAGATCGACTCTGTTGTTTTAAAGGAAATAAAGCAGGAACAACAGGTATTCAGTAGAGTTTTTGACGAAGAGGGATATGAGCTTGAGCGTTGGACAAAGATGATGGTTGAAGAGTTTGGAAAGTTTGGAGTCTCCACTCTTCCGAGTTGTAGCCTTATAAGAAATATTTACGAAGAGTTATCAGGTCCGGGAGGTCATCTTGATAAATGTAATAAGAAACTTAAAGAGTTTGATGATTATTGCTTGAACTATTTGAATCAATCGGGACTGAAGGAGCGTGTTTACAATTTGCAGTGCACTATAAAAAATACTGCCTGCGGGCTTGATGGTTTGACAGTATATACTCCGTGTATGGCGAAGAATCCGATAGATGTCATTAAGAAGATTACTAACTTTTTTAAATCCAATAAAACAGAGCAGGAACCTGAAACAAAACATCCTGATGAAGTGAATGAGTTGTTGAAGGAAAAGTTTGATATGAAGAAAAAGGAAGCAGAGGAAAAACGCCAAAAACAAAGAGAGATACATGAGCAAACCGTTGAATTGCTAAATGCATATGGTGAAATAACACAGGAGGATTATAACTATCTTTTGGCTATTTCTGGTGAAGCAACTACATATGAAGGTTTTGTAGCTGTGGCATATTCAGTAATCAATAGAGCTGTTAAACGAAATCAAACGATCGTTGAAGTTGTATCTGCGGAAAGACAATATGCCGCTTTTAATCAAAAATCGATAGGTGTTGTATCAAATACAGATGTAGATGATGCTATAAGAGATATTATGAATGGAAAAGTTGATAATCCAATCGGAGATTGTGATTATTATTTTGGTCGCGCACCTGGTAAGCATAATATATGGGTAGAAGATTTTGATGAGTGTGGGAAAATCATTTTGGTTGAAGGAAATGTATTTTATACAGAAGATGATGTAGGAAAAATACATAATAGTAAAGATATTGATGCTCAATATGATGATTCAAGTAAAATAATTTATAATGCAGAAGATGGCAGTGGTTGGATTAACGGATCAAAAAATGGGGTAATTAAGGATAATTGATTATGAAAAAAAGGAAATTTTTTTTACTGGTAGTTATATCTGCTATTTCTTTATGTGGTTGTTCTTCGGCAGTGAATAATAATGAAGTTGAAAATATAGAACAAGAAAAAAATAATACTGTAGATTTGGTTAAGAATTTACCAGAGGATGATAATAAAATTACTGATGCAAATAAAGATATATCAACTGAAGATTATAGTTCAGCTGAGCCAGATAATGACTTACCGATAGAAGATAATAATTCATATGTTTCATCAAAAGATTTATATACTCCTAAGTTGATAGATGTTAAAGAAACTGATGAATATGCGTCAGAGGATAAATTTGACAAATTTTTTGAGATTAAGGATGTAAAAGAAGGAGATGTGACATCTTTTGCTGACGGATATGAGGATTCGGATTTGAAGGGTAAACTGAGTATAAAAAGAGTGGCTGACACAGAAGGTTATGTAGAATATCATTTTTCCGATTCTCAAAAGGAACTTTTTAATGTGAAAAATGAGATTGAAAATCTATATATAAATGCAGAGTACATACAATTTAAAGATATAAATGGCGATGGAAATGATGAAATTTTAGTTTCTTATTATACACAAAGTACTGCATTTTTCTTGCCGCTTGAATTTTATGTGTATGGGATAGTTGATGATAAATGGCAACAGTTAATGTCTTACACATGTGAAGATGATGAAAGAAGCATATCTAAATTGATTAATTCCAGTCCTTATAGAGGTAGACAGGTATCAGATGTGTACCTGAGCGATGATGGATTAGTTATATTAACCGATGAAGGCGAAAAAATAGATGGAGTATATTATCCCCACGGGTATGAACTGTTAGTAAGGTGAACACGGCGTGGATTCAGAGGATTTTTTGTGAAAAAAAGTTTTTTGTTTATGATTTTGTGGTGCCCTGTTTTATTTGTAGGATGCTCAGAAAGTGAAGAAAAAATAATGCCATTTCCGGTTCAGAGCTATCATCTGTAGCAGAGCTATCATCCGGAGCAGGGGATTCAATTGAGGATAAAGCAAATGCCTTTGAAGAGTCATCTGAGGAAATAGAAGATGACAGTATGAGTTTAGAATCCGGAGATGACCAAATAGATGCTTTAATAAAAGAGAATGTAATAATATCCGATTCAGAAAAGCTTGAGTATACCGGCTGGAATGAAAGTAATGAGATTTTCAGAGTGGCAATTCAGCGTGCGGAACATAGTGATTCTGATTATGATCATGTGAAGGACTATTTTTTTGTAAAACACGATCCGGATGCTGTAAGTTGGTTTGCTGTAGATTATCCTGACTTAGAGGATATACATGCAGACAGGCATATAGAGGCAGCTTGTGATTTCAGTTATGAATATGTTGATGTCACGTTTGATGGAAATAAAGATATTATAAT
>JAEEGK010012999.1_pt1 | contig 18825 bp, 16 predicted proteins | sample 8958771 | NCBI WGS metagenome assembly JAEEGK01 (sample SAMN16246547, study PRJNA631951) | gut metagenome | biome: gut microbiome; feature: rumen; material: SC-attached | host: Bos | place: Iran: Karaj | collected 2018-10
CTTCCCATCATCAATGGGTAACAACACAATTTCATTTAACAACATCTCTTGGGTTGCTAAATAAAATAAATATTTAAATATTTCGAGGCTAAATTTATGAAACGAGTAAAATTAATTGTTTTACCTATGCTTCTTACTGGTCTCTTAGCAGGATGTAGTTTTTCTGATTTATTTAGTATTTTTAAAAAGAAAAGTAAATTAGCAACTGGTGAAAGGATTTATACTGAGCGTATCTTATTTGATACATCAGATGAATCTGGTAAAAACGCAAGCATCTTATTAGAAGGTACTTCTGATAAAGATAGCGTTACATCTGTTAAGATCGGTAGAGAAGAATTAGGATATGTTTTTTCCAAAAAAGTATTAACTATTTCAGGAGAAAGTCTTAAAAAGGTTGGTGCAGGTGAAAAAACTGCAACAGTACAATTTAAGGATGGAAAGAAAAAATCAGTCGATATTTTTAACGCAACTAAATTCATTAAAACTGCGCAAGATTTCCAAAGAATCGGTGCAGATAAGAAAGCTTGTGAAGGTTATTACGTTTTAGCAAATGATATCGATTGTTCTTCAATTTCAAACTTTGAACCTATTGGACAATATTTCAGTGAAACTGATCCAACTAACTTCTATTTCCATGGAATTTTAGATGGTGATGGCTACGCTATTAAGAATGTAACTTGTTCTTATTCTGATAGTCCAACTGGAGTTTCAGATCAATCATATCCATCAAACTATGATGTTTATTCAGGAAATCCAAAGTTTACAAGTGAAGCTCACCAAGCAGGCGATAACGTTGGTATTTTCCAAGTAATTGGTAGTTCTGGCGTTGTTCGTAACATTTCTTTTGATAACTGCAAAGTCCATGGTAGAACCATTGTTGGAGTTATCGCTGGTAACGTTATGGGTAGAGTTGAAAATGTTTTAATTAACTCTAATTGTCAAGCAAAGATGGATACCCATTTCTATGATGATGACTGTAACGTTGGTGCAGCATTTGGTATTCTCGCTGGTAGCGGTAATGTTAAGAACATTATTAGTTTAACCACAAACGTTAACGTTCTTGGTATTTATGAAGACTATGGTCCAGACTACGCTGGTAAAGCTGGTAATGGTTGGGACCACCCTGCTAGTGAAAGCGATCCAGCCAACTGGTGGAGATTCGCTGGTGTTAGCAAAAGACTTCCGAATAGTGAAGAGCTTTTACACGACAATAATGGAAAACAATCCAATGGTGTTTACTCAGTCGTTGGAAAATGCTGGGGTAAAGTCGAGAATTCTCTTGGCGCAGCATTTAAAGTTACTCCATATCAAGAAAGTGCATATGATGTCGCATTTGGACATACACACACTGCAATTAATAAACCAACATCTGGTGAATCAGATTTAGGATTTATTGAAAATTGTAATGTTTATTCAATTAATGACCTCAAGAATTCATCCACAATTAGTTCCTATGGATTCTCTAACTTAATTTGGAATATCCAAGATGGTTCACTTCCAACATTAAAACAAAACATTTATCGTTTCGAATTAGCTAAGTAGATTTTAAAAAATAGGGTGGGGCTATTATTAGCCCCGCCCTTAGGTAGTTATTATGGTTAAGTATTATTTTGAAGGTTCTACCTTCGTTGTCGAAGATTATCAACATGCTAAGAGGTTTTCCTCCTTTTTACCTGCAATAGCAGGGAAAGATGGAAAGCCCCTTTGGGCGTTCTATGCAAGTGTTGGTCAATGCATGGGTGGTTTTGGTGTTAATAATAAAGAAACACCTATCACTCCATTTGATTCTGCTACATTAGCCTACCAAAATATTCCAATCAAATCCTTTAGATCTTTCTTAAAGATTGATGGAGTTAATCATGCTTTATTTGAAGATGATGGTAACGCTACTAGAACCTTAAAGATTAATAAATCAAATATTTCTATTATTGAAGAAAGTGATGAATATAAAGTAATCATCACCTACTCAACAGTAAGCCATAGAAACTATGCTGGCCTTATTAGAAATGTTGAAATCACAAACAAGAGCAAAGAAAGCCATACATATGAGCTTTGTGATGGTCTTCCAATCTTCTTCCCATTAGGACTTTCTAATTTTTGCTACAAAGAAATGGTCTCATTAATGGGTGCATATTGTGAGATTGATTTAAATAACAATGCTCCATTTGTTAAGTTTAAAACAAGTACTGGTGATAACTCAGTTGTTGAACTTGCCCATAATGGTAACGGATTTGTTTCGGTTGATTGTAACGGAAGACGTTTAGCAAACGTTATTGAGCTCTACCAAGTATTCCTTGATGATTCAGCCTTAATTAGACCTTTAGGCTGGTTAAATAAGGGCGCAAATATTTTAAATGAAGAACAACAAACTGAAAACCACTTACCATGTGCGTTTTCAATTTCTGAATTTTCATTAAAATCCAAGGAAAAATATGGTTTTTCTTCACTATTTGGTTCATTTGATAACATTGAAGACTTTAATTCTGCTATTAAAGAATTTAGTGTAGATTCTTCTAAAAAGATGATTGAAGAAACCGAGGAGTTAGTGAACTCATATTTACCAAGTGGAGTTAAAACTTCTAACCCATTATTTGATGACTATATTGCTCAATGTGTTTTAGATAATAACTTAAGAGGCGGCTTCCCAATTATCTTAGATGATAAGAATGGTGGACAACCTTACTATATCTTCTCTAGAAAACACGGAGATATGGAAAGAGACTATAATGCCTTCAATATTCCAAGTACATATTTCTCTTCTGGACCGGGTAATTTTAGAGATGTAAACCAAAATAGAAGAAGCGACCTCTATTTTAAAAATGAAATTAAAGACTATAACATCAAGATTTTCTTCTCGCTTATACAGATGGATGGACAAAACCCATTAACTGTGAAACCACTTGTATTTAAGAAAAATAAAGATTTTGATGAATCATTACTTAAAGATGTTCCTATTAAAGATAAGTTATTAGAGCTCCTCACCAAAGGAAGTCAACCAGGTAATATCTATACACTCCTAAAAGATAATCATATTAAAGATGCCGGTGAGCTATTTAGTAAAATACTAAATAATTCTCATCAAGAAATATCTGCATCCTTCTCAGAAGGTTATTGGATTGATCACTGGACATACAATGTAGACTTACTTGAAAACTACGCGAGTGTATATCCAGATAAGATGGAAGATCTTCTTTTTAAGGATGAATATAAATACTTCCATTCTTTAGTCTATGTTAATCCAAGAAGTGAAAAGTATTGCCTAGTTAACGAAAACAAAATTAGACAATATGGCACGATTGATTTAGCCTCCTTAAAGTCTGAAAACGAAAAGAATGGTCTAAAAGGCGATGAAACACTTTGGAAGAAAGACCAAAACGGAAAAGAAATTGAAGTCTCATTAGCAAGTAAGATTTTTAACCTCATTTTAGTTAAGTTCTCAACTCTTGATGCTCATCAAATGGGTATTGAAATGGAATGTGAAAAGCCAGGTTGGAATGATGCGATGAATGGCCTTCCAGGATTATTCGCATCCGCGATGAGCGAAACAATTGAGCTTTTACGTTTAGTGAACTTTGCTATCGATAACTTCAAGCCATTTGAAAATAAAGACATCGCCTTAATGGATGATCAATATGACTTATTCGTATCTGTTAGAGATGGTGTTAAAGACCTATTAGCAAATAAACTTTCATCATTTAAGTATTGGGATAAAGTGACAACTTCGAGAGAAATTCTTAGGAAAAACACCCATATTTCAGCAAAAAACTCTAATAAATCCATTTCAATTAAAGAATCATTAGTGCTTTTAGAGAAAATGAAAGACATCCTCTCTAAAGGTATCTTTGAAGCAAAGAAACTTGGTGGAGGAATTATTCCTTCATACATAATTAATGATGTCACTAAATATGAATTAACTGATAAAGTGAATCATTTAGGATACAGAATTGTAAAACCATTAGAGTTCAAACAAAGACTTATTCCATACTTCTTAGAAGCCTCTGCTAGACTTGCTAAACTAGGGGATGGATTCTTTAATCAAAAAGATTACGACTTAATTTACACAAGTGGTCTACGAGATCAAAAACTTGGTTACTATAAAACATGTGATGATATTGAAGACGCTCCATTTGAAATTGGACGTGTTCATGCTTTCACCAAAGGCTGGCTAGAAAGAGAATGTAACTTCTTACACATGTGCTACAAATATTTACTTGGCTTACTTAAAGCTGGTTTATATGACTCTTTCTATAAAGAAATGAAAGTCAATTTTGTATATAACATGGATCCATATGTCTATGGAAGAAGCCCAATTGAAAACTCTAGTTTTATCGTTCCAACATGTAATCCAAATAAGAGAATGCATGGACAAGGTCAGTTCGCTAGACTTACTGGGGCAAACGCAGAAGTACTTGATATGTTCTTCATTATGTTTTTAGGAGAAAAAGCATTCTCTTATATAGATGGAACATTAAAATTCACACCTTCTCCAAAATTAAGTAAAGAATTCTTTGATAAGAATAATGAAGTCTCTTATCCACTTTTCTCAAAGTGTAAAGTCACCATTTATAATCCTCAGAGAGTTGATTTATATAACCATAATAAATACGTTTACTTTGTAAATGGTAAAAAGTACAACTCCATTGAAGGTCAACTAGCATTAGACCTTAGAGATGGAAAGATAAAAGAATTAAGAATGGAAATAATTAATGAATAAAAAGATTTTTGCTTTAGCTTTAATCCCTTCACTGCTATTAGCATCATGTGAGCTATTAGATATTTTGACTGAGGAAGTAAATACCTATTCCGAACAAGAAGAGCAAAAACAAAAAGAAGATAACAAAGAAAATAATCAAGAAAATCAAGACAAGGAAAACCAAGAACCTGATCCAATTATTTTTAATATTACTTCCGCTAAATTCACTGATGAAGTTGGTCACTTAAAAGTGAACTATGAATGTAACTATGGATCTCCATTTAATATTCCGAGCCACACATATTCACATCTAAATATTACTGGAGTACTCGCTAAAGAAGTTGATTCATCAAATGATTCATATTTCACTCTTTTAAGTCCAATTATTCAAACAACACTAAAGTTTGAATTCTATGACACTGATGGAAATATGTATCTTTCTAATAGATTTGAAAATGTAGAACCATACAATGATGAAACAACCGACCCATCTCAAACAATTACATATCCTGATGGCTATAACACTTTGTATTGGTCTGATGAATTTAGTGGTAACTCATTAGATACATCAAAATGGACTTATGATATTGGTAATGGTAACTATGGATGGGGCAATGGAGAATCTCAATACTATACAGACCATAATGAAACTGTTAATAATGGTGTTTTAACAATTAAAGGTAAGAAAGAAAACATTGAATCTTACTCATATACTTCTACAAGAATAAAGACACAACATAAAGTTAAGTTTACTTATGGTTATATTGAAGCAAGTATAGCTTTACCAACAGTAACAGGGATGTGGCCAGCATTCTGGATGATGCCAAATAACTCATATTATGGTGGTTGGCCTCACTCAGGAGAAATTGACATTATGGAAGCAAAAGGAAGATTTCCTAATAACTCATCAAGTGCAATTCATTTCTCTACAGATACAGGTGACCACACATATTTAACAAAAGAAAAATCTGGCCATAATATTGCAGAATTCCATAAATATGCTGCAGAGTGGAAAGAAGATAGTATCTCTTTCTATATTGATGATATTAAATACTTTGAAACATATAAATCTCAATGGAGCACAGTTAACGCTTTATCAAGCGAAACTGCTCCATTTGATAAGGATTTCTATATTATTTTAAATCTTGCTATCGGAGGTCACTTCGATGGTTATAGACTTCCTCCAGAGGGATTCACTGAGACTTCTATGCAAGTAGACTACGTAAGGGTATTTCAAAAATGAGAACTAAATTATTAACTTTAACTTTGTTACCTCTTCTTTTACTAAGTGGATGTAACAAGAATAAATCTGATGTTCCTGATGGATATACTCTTTTCTTTGAAGACGAATTTGAAGGAGATACTTTAAATAAAGATATCTGGTCATTTGAAATTGGTAATGGTCAAAATGGTTGGGGTAACTCTGAAATTGAATATTACAAAGAAGAAAATGCGGTGGTAAAAGACGGACAACTCCATATAGTCGCTAAAAAAGAAAAAGTTGGAGATTTCGACTACACTTCAGCACGTATCAAAACTGTTAACAAAGTTAAATTTACATATGGAATCGTTGAGGCAAAGATATCTCTTCCTGCTCAACAAGCAATGTGGCCTGCATTCTGGATGATGCCAAATGACTCTAGATATGGTGGTTGGCCAAATTCAGGAGAAATAGATATTATGGAAGCTAATGGTCGTTCTGAATACGGAACATCATGTGCCTTACATTATTCTCTTCCTGGTGGAGCGCACACCTACGATACCGGCTACAACAATATGAAAACTAGAGACTATACCTCTTCAATAAGTGAATTCCATGTATATAAAGTAGATTGGAAAGAAGATTCCATTTCAATGTATGTTGATGATCGTCTTATTAAAGAATTCCCACAAAGACTATGGTCAACTGGAGCAGTTTCTAAAGAAGAAAATCCAATCGCTCCATTTGATAAGGATTTCTACTTACTACTTAACCTTGCAATAAGTGGTAACTATGTTAAAGGGGATGTACCAACCGCAGACTTTACCTCTGCAGAAATGGTTATTGACTACGTACGCGTATATACTTTTAATTAAAGGAGAATAAGCATATGAAACAAAAACTAAGTAAAGAAGAAAGAAAAGTTTTAGAGAAAAAGCAAGAACTTGAAGAAAAGATTCTTTCTAAAAAAAGAGAAGTTGTTTACAAAGAAATGATTAAAGAGCAAAAAGCTTCTTTAAGAGAAGAAAAGAATGCTCCAAAAGATGTTTTTATCTCCTTACAACACATCAACAAGATCTATCCTAACCGCGTACAAGCAGTCTTTGACTTTAATTTAGATATCAAAGAAAGAGAATTCATTGTCTTTGTTGGACCATCAGGATGTGGTAAATCCACAACTCTACGTATGATTGCAGGCTTAGAAGAAATCACTGGTGGAGACTTATATATTGATGGTGAATTCGCCAATGAATTAGAACCTAAAGATAGAGATACCGCAATGGTTTTCCAAAGCTATGCTCTATATCCGCATATGACTGTTTATGACAACATGGCATTTGGCCTACAAATGAGACATGTTCCAAAACCGGAAATTGAAGAAAGAGTTAAAAAAGCCGCGGAAATCCTACAAATTACTGAATATTTAGATAGAAAACCAAAAGCCCTTTCTGGTGGACAATGTCAACGTGTCGCCCTTGGTAGAGCAATCGTAAGAAACGCTAAAGTATTCTTAATGGATGAACCTCTTTCTAACTTAGACGCTAAACTTAGAGTGCAAATGAGAAGTGAGATTGTTAAGCTCCATAATGAACTTGGTGCAACAACAATATATGTTACCCATGACCAAATTGAAGCTATGACTATGGCGAGTAGAATCGTTGTTATGAATAAGGGTTATATTCAACAAATTGGAAGTCCAAAAGTTATATATAACCACCCAGCGAATACATTTGTCGCTACATTCATTGGCTCTCCTGCAATGAATATCATTGAAGGAACATTTAAGAAAGACCACATTGAACTTGGGGATGTTGTCTCTATTAAAGTTAATAATGACACCTTAGCAGCACACGATTCCTTCTATATAGAAGAAATCGAAAACGCTAATAATAGAATTGAAGAAATTAAACGTACTCTTCGTGCATATGAAGAAGAAAATAAGAAGGGTGATGAACCTGTTATTGATGAAGAAGCATTTAACGAAGAAGTTAACTCTGATCCAGAAGTTATTGAACTTAGAAAGAGCGTCGCTCACTACGAAGATTGCTTAAATAACAAAGAAGGTCATCCAATTCTATTTGGTATTCGTCCAGAAGATATTATGGAAAAGACTTCAGCAGTCCTTCTTAAGAATCCATCTGACCATATGAAACTAAAAGTATCAATAGCGGAACTTTTAGGTAATGAGTATTACGCTCATATTGATTTCTTAGGTAAAGACGTGATTGCAAAAGTAAATGCAGAACTTAATGTCGAAAAAGATCAAATTTTAGACCTAACATTTAATCTTGATAAATATTGTTTATTTGATAAAGTCAATGGTAGAAATATTAAACCTTATAAAGAATAATGAAAGAAATCATTAATCAAACTTCTGTTGACTTACTAAAGAAAAGAAAAAGACCAATTCTTATTTGCATTATTATTTCTATAGTTTTTACTATAGCCTTAATAGTGCCTCTTTTCTTTCTTGCAAGTAGAGAATATAAGTTTCTTTTTATAATTCTACTTACTACTATTTCCACTATAGAGGCTAGTTTTGTTTTATATATTTGTGCAGTCTCTTTAGTGCCTTTAAACAAATATATAAAACTATCAACCACCTCTTTAAGTGGTGGTAAGTATCTCACTAAAGGACAAATTAACTCTATAAATGAAAAAGTCACTCATTATAGAGGAGTGGCGGTTTTTGAAATAAAAGTAAAAGATTTAGAAGAAGAAAATAAAGAATATATCTTTTATGTTGAGCAAACTCATGTAAGTGAATTTGCTAACAATAAAACATATTCATTTTTAACATATCAATCTTTAATAGTGGGCTATGATGAAGTTATATAAGGATAAAGCGAAAGCTAAATCATACTTTTACTATTATGGTTGGACCATATTAGCGTTTTTAGGAATATTTTTCTTAGTCTTTTTCCTTATATTTCAGGCAATTTTCCACGTGAAAAGATATGAAAAGATTGATTTATTTGTGGCCGCCTACGGCCTAAAAGACTACGACTTTGAAAAGAAAGTAGCATCAAACTTTAAAGACAAAGGCTTAGTGGAATTTAATATCTATAGTTATATGGAAGATGACGCTAATACTGCTAACTACTTCTCTGCAAATGGAGAGAAGGCTGACTTTGTTATATTCTCTGAGTCTAATATTTTAGATATGAAGGAATATATCGAATATAACTATATCGATCTAAGCACTTTAAAAGACGATATTCCTTCATTATCTAAATATGAGACATACCTAGATAACTCTATTCCTAGAGGAATTAAGTTATTTGATGGGGCTAAATCTTCATATAATGAATCACATACTTTTAATAATTTATTTGAATTCACTAAAGAAGGAAAAGAAAGTGAATCATATTATCTATTAATTGATAATGAGACTGAAAACTTTGATAAAGAAAATAATCATGTTCTAGGATATGAAGTATTAGAATATCTTTTAAGTGAATTCGCTAAATAAAAAAAACAATATGGAAAAAGATATGAAACTTCCAAGTAATAGATTTGAATTACTTAAAGACCGCTTAAAAACAAGATTCTTTGATTTTATGCTGGTCTCTTTACTTATGGGTATTTTCCTTATTCCATATTTAGTCTGGATTATTTTTATTAATAAATCCTCATTTTTTGTATTAACAAGTGAGAACTATTTATTTGTTTCTTTAATAGCATTCGCTCCAAATATTATCTTCATAGTGATATTTGGATTAGGAGTGGTGGGAGCCTTATATTACTCAAAGCGATTAGCATTCTCTGAAGGAGCGAATGCATCTAAAGATTTCTTCTATGGAATTAGTAGGAATATTAAATCAGCCTTAATAGCTTTCTTTATTATTGGTTTATTCTACTTCCTATTATCTTTTAGCAAGGTTCTTATTATGTATAGTGATATTGGTCCAATACTTAAAGGAGTCTTTTTAGGACTCATGTATGTTGGATTTATTATTATCACTATGGTAGTGGGTTTTTATTTAACTCAAAGTATTTTATATAGAGGCACTACATCACAATTAATGCTTAATGCAGTTAAGTTTACTTTTGGTATGTTACTTTGGAACTTACTAATATTCCTAATTGTATTACTTCCATTTATAGTGATTGAACTAGTAAGTTATCTTCCAGTTAACTTCTTCTTAATTGAATATATATTTATTGGAATATGTATACTTTTCTATTTTGAATTTGAAGTATTTATATTCTCTATATATTCACATTCAATATTTGATCTCACTATTAATGATGATTATCCTGAGATATATCGAAAAGGATTAACTTACAAAGAACTTGAATAACAAAAAAGAGCAACCGTTGAGTCGCTCTTTTTCATATTTAATATTAGTTAACTTCTATATAACTTCGCGTTATCAAATAATGCTGAACCTTTTGATACATGTAGGAATACATCAAGGTTACCTGCTTTATCTAACATAGTTATATCTTTTGAATATGTTTGATAAGTGGTGGAGTTAATAGCAATCTTGTCTTGCTTAATTACTCCAAGTCCAGCATTGTTTCTTTGCCAAAGGATGATTTCTGCGGTGTCTCCAGTATTTTCAAGTTTGGCATCAATTTCAAAGTGATATGTAAAGTCTTTATATGAACAAGATATTCTTTGATAGAAGTATCCTTCATAGTTTTGCTCTGTTGTACCACATGAAACTTTAAGAGCTTTTTCTCCTTGTGTAGCATCACTCACAAATGAAAGTGAGCCAGAGAACGTATCAGGATTAAACTTTTGCCAACCATAGCTATCGTTTGTAGCATACGCTTCAGTAATTTCAAATGAAGGATTTGCTAGCTTATTAAGACCTTTGGTAATTGAATTAAAGTCGACAGTTTGGATACTTGATTTTGATGGATCTTTTGGCGCGTATGTATTATATGCACGCTTTGCTTGATAGTATTGGTTTTCATCAAATGCAGTGTAACTAACACGGTCCACTAAGATGTAGTCTTCAACCCATTTAGCATCTCCTGCCCATGATGGCATCCATACACCAAGCCATAAAGGCATATCAATATCTGTAACAGTGCCACCAGAGATGGAATAGACAAAATGTTCATCAATGAACCAATCAACTCTACCATCTTCACTGTCTCCATATGATGTATACCAGTCAAATGTGTATTTGTGGATTTTGCCATCATTCATATAGCAAATATCACTTACATCTGGAGCGTGTGTTGCCTTATTTGTTTTTCTTGTCCACGAGGTACACCATAAATTGGAGTATTGTCCGCCTCCTCCAATTTCAATATCAATTTCATTTTGGCTAACTTCTTCACTGCTTTCACATTTATATGTCCATAAAGCAGTAACGCCACCTTCTCTTGGCATTGATGCCATATATACTTCGTATCTACCTGGACCAAGAGAATTCTTTGTTTCAATACATGAACCTTCTGGTTTTCCTTTTGTTTCAGGATCTTCAAGGTTATATAATCCTCTTGCTTTTAAAGCGACATAACCATTTCCGTTACTATCTTTGGTGTAGAAGATATTTCTTCTTCTAACTCCATTATGAGGAGTGGTACCTCCGTTTTCCCAATATCCATCTAATGTATTCCAAACTGAATCATCTAATCCATTAGTAATTTCATCATCAAAGTTATTGCTATTTGATTTATCAAAGTTATTTCTTTGTTCAATTAATGAATAGTAATCACTTTTTGAGTCATCAAATGCTTCCTTGTTACTAGTTTTATTATCTTTTTTGAAAAGATCACATCCAGTTAATGAAACTAGAGCGATAGGAAGTGCTAATAAAAGTTTGGAATATTTCATAGATGTTACCTCGCTTTATATGTATTAGATAATAACTATTTTATAGTAAAAATATATTTTTACAATAAATATAACACTCTTAATATATTTATCTATAATATATGTATATATGCATCTAACACATACATTACCTATTTTTATAAATGAATGTTCAAAATATCTTATATTAGGATCTTTCCCCTCGGTAAAGTCTAGAGAATATAACTTCTACTATTCTCATCCTAGGAATAGATTCTTTCCTACGTTGTATAAGATATTTAATGAAGAACATTCATTTGATATTGAAAAAAGAAAAGAGTTTCTACTTCGCCATAATATCGCATTATATGATGTAATTGAAGAATGTGATATTGAAGCTAGTTATGATTCCTCAATTAAGAATGAAATACCTATAGATTTACTAGGAATTCTTAACAATTTTCCAAATATTAAGGTTATTGGTGTTACTGGTGGAACAGCCTCAAAACTATTTGAAAAACATCTACTAAATAAGATTTCAGATAAAGATATTAAGTTAGTATTTCTGCCTTCGACTTCACCCGCAAATGCGAAGATGAGTTTAGAAGAATTAGTGAAACACTACATGAACATATATGAATAAATAGATGTCACATCAAATTGTTTTTACATAATTTAACAGAATACAAAACCTAGTATAATTTTAATATGGAAGAAAATAAAACATTCATTGATATTCGACAAAACATATCAACTACAAAGAATAATAATTTTAATGTTGCGTCCCCATATTATGATGAAAATATAAAAGTCATCAATAAATATAATGACCCATGCTTAATCAAAGACTTATATAGTGATAATTTTTATTCCTTCAACTTTAATAAAGCAAAAAGAAAATATATTTTTGAACAAATACTTTTAGATTTTATAGTTGTTATAATATCTGTCGGGACAACAATTCTAAGGAATTTTTTCACAGTTAAATTTATAGGATTTGAAACGAACTTTCTTAAATATTTAATTTATGAACTTTCAATTATTTTGCTTTATATAACTTTTTTTAGTTACTTAGCAAAAGAAATTTGTTTTAGGAAATATAATTTTGCAGAAAGACAAACAATACTTTATGCTTTAACTTCATCAAAACATTTTCCATATGTCAAAAATGAAACCGCAATAAATGATGTTTTTAGCATAGTGAACTTTAGTTTCAGCCATTATTTTGGAGAAAACAAAAAGATGGGGAGAAATTATTTAAGCAAGCTAAGGGAGACTATAAAACAAAGGACCAAAAGAGGGTTTCGATATGATGCTTTTGAGAGTTATCAATCTTACATAGGTAAAATTGAAGGAAAGTACTCATTTACTTTGGCTCTATTTTCTCTAGTATTCGGCATCGGAATACAAATAGCACAGATTATAAGTGTTTGGCAGGACGTTGCGAGTTTTAAAATAAAAATACTTATAACGTCAATATTTCTATTACCAATTACATTCGCAATTACATTAAATATCATAGAAAGGCGTTATAAAAGAATCTGGTATGAATTAGAAGCTGATTACTTGATTTTTAATTACCAAAATAGACAAATGCCTTTTGCTGATTCAACTCCTTGCACGAAATTAATGCTACCTATTGAAGCGAAAGACCCTATTTTTAGAGAAGAAATTATTAAAAAACTGGTGGAAGAACTCAATAAGCAACTTATATTAGAGTTCGTTACATTTCGTTCTTTTGAATTTGTTGACGATAGTACCTTGCTTGTATATGGCGTTAAAGGTAATTCATTTATGAACATTGCATCTGATTTCAAAACTTTCTTTGAGCAAAAATGTTCTAATTTATTTAAATAATGTGAATTTTTTAAAACAGATTAGAGATTCTTTATTAATTGTTCAAAAGTCTTACATATGTTGTTTTCCGCTTTGATTGCGCGTTTGACTAATGTTTTTTGCTACATTAACAAGTTTTAAATTTATCTAAAAACTAAATTCAAAAAACAAAATACTCAATAACAAAAATAACCTTCGCATACTAGTATGCGTTTTTATTTCTTTTGCGTGCGCTCGCAATATAATATATACTTTTATTACTCTTTAGGCCGGTATACATTAAGTATAGTTAAGTAAAAGTAGATAAAGTAAATGAAGACCTCACAAAAGATATATTTACCATTTAAAAGACTCATTGGTATATTTGGGTCTTTTGTTGGTATTATTGTGTGTTTCTCTTTACTTTGGTGGTGGGTTATACCTGTAAACGCTATTGTTACAAAAGGGCACCCATTTTTTGCAAGACACCGTATAGGAAAAGACGGAAAAGCATTTAGATGTTTGAAGTTTAGAAGCATGAAAAACGATGTAAATCCACATATGTCAAGTCTAGATAAAGGTGTATATGATAATTTGACTGGTTTTGGTAAATTCCTTCGAGTTACATCTATTGATGAAACACTTCAGCTTTTTAATATTTTAATAGGCCAAATGGCTTTTATAGGTCCAAGACCTCTAATAGATGTTAATGATACAGATATAAAAACGATTAATTTGAGAAAAGAAAACGGCTCAATTAGATTAAGACCAGGATTAAGTGGTTATGCTCAGATTCATAAACGAGGTGAATTAGAGCCAGAAATTAAGGCTATGTATGATGGGATATACTTTGAACATTTTTCTTTATGGTGGGATACAAAAATTTTTACATATACAATATTACGAGTTTTTGGGGCTGCAAAAGGTAGATAATATGGGTTTTAAAGCTCTATTTTATGAATTGTTTAATTTGGATAAAAGTTTAACGCTTTCTGATGCAATTGATAAAAAAATGATCAACATAGAAAAGAACATATTGCCAAGTTCTTTTTTAAAAATGATTTAAAAGAACTGATAAAGCAAACTGGAATCAAGAATGGAGACACTATTATTGTTCAATGTTCATTTAGAAAGCTAATGGACTTTAAGGTGTCTCCTCTTGATGTCTGTAATATTCTTATTGAGTGTGTTGGAAATAAAGGAAACATATTAATGCCGTGCTATACAAATAATTCTTATAAATTCAGTTATTATGATAAGAGCGAAGCCGGCATTCTCTCTGAAACTTTTAGAAATATTGACTCCGTTTTTCGTTCTCTTAACTCACAATTTTCTATGGCTTGCTGGGGAAAGGATTCTGAGTTTTTTTGCTCTGAACATATCAAGTCTCTTTTTCCTTTTGATAAATTTTCGCCTTATTATAAAGCTGTTTATACGAGACATGCCAAAATTCTTTTAATCGGTGACACCATTAAAACACATAAACTTTCATTGCTTCATTTAATCGCAAAGGATATTGATAAAAATTACGAGAGAAAATATAGATTAGATAAAAATGAGTTGATCGATTCTAAAGGATGCTTGCACATTACAGAAACGTATCATCGAGTTAAAAAGAATAATAAAAAGAATTTTAAAAAAATAACAATAAGATGTGCAAAAAATGCAAGTAGAACAGTTTGTTTTGAGCATTTAAACTTAACATTAATAAATTCATTAGAATTTATTAATAATTCAAAATCAATTCGTAAAAAAAGATTATATATTTAAAGTTAATCTCCAAGATTAAACAATTTTGAATAATCACCTGCTTGAGTCGATAAATATTCTTTTGCAATGTCTTTGCAAGAGCTCGCAATTTTTTCTTTTTCGTTTTTGTTCAAGCATAAATACTCATTTAAGTCTTTTTGCATATTATCATAATTAGGTATTTTTAAGAGGGCCGAATCCCAAATCGTTTTTCCTTTTGGTACAATAGGAACGCAACCACCACATAATGACTCAAAAACGATATGTCCGAAATTTTCCCCTTTTGTAAAAAATAAGAAAACATTGTACTTAGAAAATGTTTCAATTATTTGATCATGTTCGAGAACACCTTTATATTTCCATTTAATATTTGAATTTGAGAGCTCTGCTTTGCATTTTTTCCAGTATAATTCATCTTCAATTGGGCCAAAAATATCAAAGGTATCATCGTACAAAATTGACTTTAAATATTTAATCGATTCATATAATCCCTTAATCTCCATTATTCTAGAAATGAAAATAATTCCATTATTATTTGTTGAATTATCAATTGGAAGATCGGCTACTAAATCAGGACACATATATGAGTTCTTTTCTTGTATTTTTACTAGTTTATTTTTTGCAAATTTAAATTCAGTTTCGTCAGTAAAAGACCAAAAAATATTTTCTTTTAATAATTTCTTTCGATACAAAAGAAAAAATAATTCTTTTTTTAGTTTTTTATAATCAATGGCCGATTGTGAAAAAGATCCCATTGGAAAAATAACAATTTTGCTTTTACGAAAGCATTTTAAGTTACTAATTATTATTCTTGTGTAGTATGAATAGAGCCCAAAACAACAAATAATATCGAAATTATTGTCATTTATAATATGTTTTAAAAAGGTTTTCGTATATTTTCTAATATACATTATATGGTAGGTTTCTTTATCTAAAAAAACGTCAGTGTCTAGGTCATATTCTATTTTTGAATTCATGTCATGATTTAAACAACAAAAAGAAAAATCAACACGTCTATAAAATGTTTTCACAATATTTTGCATTGTAATTACTGGCCCGCCAGAGTTTTTACATGGTAGGTAGTAATTTGTTAACATTAATACTCTTGGTCTTTTCATATGTAAATTCTATCACATTGTTATACAATATAATCATGAAAATCAATTTCTGGTTTTTAGTACAACCATTTGCAACCCTAGGTTTCGTTAAGCAGTTTTTTTCTATTGCACCAAAAAATGTTGAAAAAAATGTTTTTATTTTAAAAGGTCAGGTTTCAGATAGAAAAAAATTAGATGTTGATGCTTTTAGAATTGATGACTCAAAAATCTATTTAGTTGAAAGCATAAATGAATTGGAAATATCAGAAACTATATTCGAAAACTCAATTAATATATGTTTTGATTTTAATTCTCCTTTTATTTATGTTTTGAAAAAGGCAAAAGAAACTTTTCCTAGCATTAAGTTGTTCATCGCATCAGAACTCGATACATTTGGAAAAATGTTAGGTAGGTTTAGTTTTTTGGATTATAAGGCTAGAAGAAATTACAGGATTCATCACCAATATGTGGATGGGGTACTAGCTTTTGGTGATGCTGCTTATTATTGTTTTAGAAAAATGGGGTGGAAACGTGTTTATAGTTGTCACTATTTACCAGATATAAAAAGATCGAATAACTGTAATTTTATTAATGAGAAAAATTCTGGATATCTTTATATTGGAAGAAATGATTTTTTCTATAAAAGACTTAATTATTTATTAAAATATTTCAAATGTAATTCAAATTTGAATTTAACAATTGTTGGAGATTATGGTAATAATTGCGATAAGGTTGAGAAAATAGTTAATAAACTTCCAAACGTTAAAAGAATAAAAGCCATTCCTGTTCAAGACGTTTTTAAAATAATCGAATCAAAAGTGTATAAGTGTGTTTTGATACCTAGTAGATATGATGCGTGTAATGTAAATGTGTATATGTGCATTATGGCTGGTCATCCTTTTATTTGTTCAACAGGCACAGGAGAATCATTAATCGCAAAAGACGCAAAATGCGCTTTTGTTTTTAAAAACTCTTATTTTCGCTTTAAAAAAACAATGAACAATTTTGAAAAACTTAGTTATGAAGAACTTAATAAATATTCTTTAAATACGTATAATAATTACTCTTTGTCATCAAAAAATATTATGGAGTCTTTGTATAATGAAATTTGCAAAGAGTGATTTAAAAAAGTTTATAACGAATGCATTAACTGTTTGTTTTGTGGTTTTTGCTGTTTTTTTATTTATTTATTGTATCAGCGACATTTTTACTAGTAGGCAAACTTATTTTTATGAAGGCGAGAATAGAATCTTGTCGAAAATGTCTTTAGTCTTCCTCTTATTACTTTGTGTCGCTATAATTGCTTTTTGTTTCTTAAAAGATTTTCGATACGTTATTGAATTTTTCAAAAAATACTACTATATAAGCGTTTCTTTTTTTCTAGTAATTCTCGCTGTTCTTGTATCTAGTTTTTTTAATAAAACCCCTATTAACTCAGTCGTTACTTATTCAATTTATATAATAGCTATGTATCTATTTATTGTCTCGTTTTCAATTGCCTCTCACTTCAATGTTATAAAAAAAGAAAATGTAATGATCTTTTTATTAACACTTTTTTATGTTTATTTAACATTGTGTTTATTTTTTTATTTTTACACTATTGGAAAGCCAATGGCATCAGGAAATTTAAGAAAACCAATTATATCTCATATATTCTTCCCGTGCTCACTTATTCCTTTTTTTCATAAAAGTTTTTCTTTTAGAAAAATGTTAATAATCTATTTATCTTTCTTACCAATTTTAATTTTAGCCAATAAAATGAGTGTGTTATTAGTATTTTTGGTTTATATTGCATACGATATTTTCACAAGTAAATATTTATGTCAGCATAAAAAACGTAAATTTATTTTCTTAGGTACGGTTTTATTTATGCTTGTGATTCTTTTAATAGTTTCAAATATAACCAAAAATAATTTTTTATCTAACACATTTTCATTTAATTCATTTTTCTTAGAGTCTGGTCGACTTCAAAACTGGATAAATATCTTATCAAATTTAAAGGATTTCTCTTTACTGAATTATCTCTTTGGAAGAGGAGTTGGCGCAACTTTAGAAATTAACAACGGGACTGCTGCACATAATGATTTTATTGAATTTATATTCGACTTTGGGATTTTTGGACTTATTTTCTTTACGTTGCTTGTGGTTTCTGTATCTTTATTTATTTGGAAGAGCAACAGTATTGAAAGAAAAGTTGATAAAAAATTAATTATCTTTTACTTATTATTATTTATAATGATAAGCACCATATTTAGTAACGGTTTATTTTTACTTTTTATGACCATCGGTATTGAATGTTCAAACTGTTCCTTGTGTGATAAGTATAAGAATGAGATACGATATGAAAAAGCATATTGGTGTGTTGACATATAATTCGAAGAGAATTCTAAACTATGGTGGCGTTCTTCAAGGATATGCTCTTAATAGAAAAGTGAGAACCATATTAGGCGAAGAATACCAAGTTTTAAACTACAACTATTTTTTCAAAACTACATATCATTCATTTTTAAAACGA
>JAEEGK010013000.1_pt1 | contig 18825 bp, 14 predicted proteins | sample 8958771 | NCBI WGS metagenome assembly JAEEGK01 (sample SAMN16246547, study PRJNA631951) | gut metagenome | biome: gut microbiome; feature: rumen; material: SC-attached | host: Bos | place: Iran: Karaj | collected 2018-10
TAGGCAATATTGCAAGTCCGCAATTCACGGACGTGGGATAAGTGAATAAAAGGGGAACAAATCCACACTTTCCACAAAGTTATCCACAGGTGTCACCGTCAATTTTGAAGGTATGTATGTCAGTTTTCCCAAAATGCATGTCATAAACTTCAGAATTCAGAATAGTTTAAAACTTATTTCGCTCGACATAATCACTTAACAGTAATTTCTTTACTGTAAACTTGATAAAAAACGCATTTTTCCATTATAATCGATATGTGTGAAAAATGTTGATTTTACGGATTTGAAAAAAAGCCCGAAAAAAGGGGCCTGAAAACACACTGAAAAAGCCCCGAAAATGCCCCGAAAGAACACCGGGAGGCGGTTTACATAATTTCAAATCAAATTGGGAGAAAAAATGATATATTTAGGATCGCATGTCGCCATGAGCGGCAAAGAAATGTTTCTGGGCTCCGTTAAAGAAGCGCTCTCTTACGGATCGAATACATTCATGGTTTATACCGGAGCACCCCAGAATTCAAAAAGAAGACCTCTTAATGAGTTAAGGATACCCGAAGCCAAAGAACTTATGAAAGAATCGGGCATCGACAGGTTCATTGTACATGCTCCGTACCTTATCAATCTCGGAAACAGCGTAAACGAAGAGACTTTTAAGCTCGGAAAAGAGATGCTCGCGGTAGAACTTGATCGTGCTCACGAAATGGGAAGCGACATAATGGTGCTTCATCCGGGTTCTGCCGTCGGTGCGGAACCGGAAGTCGGAATAGCAAAGATAATAGAAGGACTTGATGAAGTCATAAAGACCACGGAATACGGTCTGATAGCCCTTGAGACCATGGCTGGAAAGGGTTCTGAACTGGGGCGCAACTTCGATGAGTTAAAAGCCATATTTGACGGTGTTAAAGACAATTCTCGCCTGCGTATATGTATAGACACATGCCACCTTAACGACGCCGGATATGATGTTGTAAATGACTTTGACGGTGTTTTAAACGAGCTTGATTCAAAGATAGGAATAGACAGGATAGCCTGTGTACACATAAACGACAGCATGAATCCTCTCGGTGCACGCAAAGACCGCCACGCCAACATAGGAAAAGGCACCATCGGTCTCGAAGCGTTAAGATATGTGGTTCATCACGAAAAACTTGAAGGTCTTCCCATGTGTCTTGAAACACCGCATATTAAAGACCCCGCAAATCCAAAAGAAGGCTATGCTCCTTATAAAGAAGAGATAGCCTTACTCAGATGATCTGCTGTTTAATTTGAATCGTGTATCGCTTTCGCGATCACTTCGTCTGTTCTTGAATATGGTATTAACATGGCCTGGAAAGCGTGATATATATCCGATTTTCCGGGCCATACCGTTCCTTTTGGTCTGTTATTCTCATCCAGCTGATGAAACCAGGAACCATTATTATGATCCATCACCCTGCTGTCGAGATATTCCATAAACTCTGCGTACAGATCCGCATATTTTTTATCGCCGGTAATCCTGTAAAGAACAGAGGATGTATCGATGGCCTCCGCCAAAGTCCAATGCATCCTGTCTCTTACCACGGGTTTTCCGTTCCAATCGGTGGTATATACGATTCCCTTATCTCCGTCTGCATTCCATGCATCCTTCACGGCACGCTCAAACAGTTTACACGAAAGGGATATATAATAATTCCTTTTTTCCAAAGAAACCACGTCCTTGGATCCGTAAGTCGATAAGCACCACTGTGCGATAAGTCTTGCCCATTCAATGCCGTGTCCGGGAGTTGCACCATAAGGCTTAAAAGGATCGTCGGGTTTATCTATATTTTTATCAAGATCGGGCTTCCAGTCCGCCGTAAAGTGCTCAGGTATCCTGTAGTCATTGTCCTTTGCCCATCCGATCACATGATCTATTATCCTGCCCGCCCTTATTCTGTATTCTTCGTTTTCCAGGCAGTCAGCCACCGCAAGAAAAGCCTCAACGGTATGCATGTTGGCGTTTATGCCTCTGTAATCGTCGAGCTTTTTAAATTCTGTATCCCAGGTATCACATGATAATCCTTCTTTATCGTTCCAGAAATACTTATCATATGTTTTAAGTGCGTCATCCAGAAGTTTTTTTGCACCCTCAACTCCCGCAAGGTATGCGCTGGTCGCCGCAAGTATCACAAAAGCGTGAGCATAGCACTGCTTTGTGGGAACAATGTCGCCGTCTTTTGTAATGCCGGCATACCAGCCACCGTTTTCTTTGTCCCTTAATTCTCCCAAAAGACCTTTAACGGCTGCGCCGGCCAACTCTTTGCCTTCTTTGTATCCCATCATGGAACCGATGCTGTAAACATGGGCCATACGGCATGTTATCCAGGTTTCCCTGTTTCGCTCCGTCCACGGAGTTCCGTCGTCTCCGAGATAATAACTCGAACCGCCGGGAGAAGGAAATCTTCTTCCGAAATCGAGCAGCGCATATGCGTTATCTTTAAGAAATTCTTTGTTTTCCTGAGTGTCGATCAGATATTTTCTATCCATTGAACAGCTCCTTATTATTTCTTTTTGCCCCATCGGACCTACCGGATAGAATATACACTCCTGACTTCAAGACCTGTAGGTTTACCCTTTAATATCTTTACGCGCTTCTCGCCGCCGTTCATATCAAAGAAATTGTCGGAAAGGATCAGATCGTCCGAATCGTTTCTTATCTCTATACTCTTGGCAAAACGGTCGCAAGAAACCGTTATCTCATCACCGTTAACGCTTACTTTAAGCCCCGGATCAACGAAATCAAAATGCTTAGGCGGACAGAAAAGAACGGTCCCGCTCGATATTTCTTCGTCTTTTTCAAAAAGTTGATAGCTCACGTAATCTTCATACGTTCGAGCACTTTTGAGATCGACTTTATCAAGCCACACTGATGAAAAAGCATCAACGTTCACGGTTTTTTCTTCTTCCCTCAATGCTTTTCCAAAGTTATCTCTTAACTGCCATTTTACAACGACATCTCTCTTATCTTTGGATTCGTTGGCAACGCTTAATCTGATGGATTTTTTTAGATCGAAAGGTTCGGCGTTCACGTTCATCGTCTGCGTAAGAAGTCCTTCTTCCTCACAAGAGATCATGAGCGGTGCGAAGAACCTTTTCGCATAATAGTGCAGCGCCTTCCAACGTCCATAATAATCTATCGATGACCATGAAGCAACCGGCCAGCAATCATTAAGCTGCCAGTAAACCGTTCCCATGCAGCGACCTCTGTTTCTTCTGAAGTGCTCAACTCCGTATCTTATAGCCTCTGCCTGCAAAAGCTGGGAAGCATAAACAAGCGTATCAAGATCATTGGGATAAAGAAACGTCTGCTCCATATAATTCATTATCTTGCCGTTGGCAGAAGCGTTTCTTTGATGCTTCTCCATAACGTAAGAGAACACGTTTCTGTCTTTTGGAAGCGTAAACGTTTCGATCGTCTTTATCGAAGGAAATGACTGAAAACCAAACTCGGAAAGATATCTGAAATAAAACTTTCGATACTCTGTAAACGGTTTGTTTCCGTGCCAAACATCCCAGTAATGGACATCTCCTCTGTCGGGTGAGTTGGGATCGTCAAAACCTCCTCCGCAGGAAGGAGACGCGGGCCAGTAAAATCTGTCCGGATCCTCACTTTCCAACAGTCTCGGGAAAAGATACTCGTACATCTTCACATAGTCGCTTTTTATCTCATTTTTCGCGCCCCATTCGCCTTTGTCGACAAACATTTCCATTTCGTTGTTGCCACACCAAAGACCCAGACTCGCATGATGACAAAGCCTTCTTATGTTGTCGGTAAGTTCGGCCAGTATGTTTTCTTCAAATTCTCTTGTAAGTCTGTAATTTGCACACGCGAACATAAAATCCTGCCATACGACAAGCCCAAGTTCATCACAGGCATCATAAAAATCATCCGAAGGATATAGTCCGCCGCCCCAAACGCGAATGCAGTTAAAATGTGCGTCTTTGCACTGCTTCAAAAGATCGTAAGTTCTTTCTTTGTTGCACCTGGAAAGAATGTTGTCTTCGGGAATGTAGTCCGCACCCATTGCAAAAAACTTTACGTTGTTTATCTTATGGGCGAATTCGGAACCGTATTCATCCTTAACGGTGCTCATTTCCATTTTTCTAAAGCCTATGCGCTTCTTAGCAATATCAATGACATTTCCGAAACTGTCTGACAGCTCGACGATAACGGTATAAAGAGGTTGCTCCCCCAAACCGTTGGGCCACCAAAGGAGCGGATCGCATATATCGATCGAGCGATCATTTGATATACTTTTTTTGTCAAAGATCGTTTTACCGAAGGGATCGAGCAGCGTCACCAATAAATCGTATCCGCAACCCGAATAATCATGCTCTACATCATCGCTTAATGCATCCTTTACGGATATGTCAAAAGAAAGCTTTACGCTTTTCAGATTATCGCTGAAAACCTGTCTTATATATACGCGTGACAGCCTTGCCTTCTTTATTTTCAAAAGTTCGACTTCTTTCCATATTCCCGCGTCGGGAAGCCTGGGACCCCAATCCCAGCCGAACATGTAATGGCCTTTTCGGATCTTTGGAAATCCGCGCATTGCATCTTCCGTTCCGAGTATCTCAGGGTCAGCTTCATATTCCTTTGTAATGAACTCAACAGGCGAATGAAACAGCACAACAAGCTCGTTTTTGTTTTCTTTAAGCATATCCTTAACGGAATAATCCCAGATACGATGCATGTTGTTTGTGCTTCCGAGTCTTTGCCCGTTAAGGGTGATGTCCGCAACAGTATCCAGTCCGTTGAAACGAAGGAGTATCTCGTCGGCATCGTTAAGTTCGCTCTTTGACACGTTAAAAGCGCCCTTGTACTCAAAATCATTTTTCATAAGCATAAGAGCGCCGTCTTCATTATCTCTGAAATAAGGGTCTTCCATACGGCCGGCTTTTAAAAGATCGTTGTAAACCGAACCGGGAACGGATGCCGGTATAGGTTCGTTCCCGAAAACACCCTTAACGAATAATTCCCATTTTTGATCTGTATCAATTCTTTTCATTAAGTTCCCTTTCAATCTCCTCCCTGTAAGGAAGGGCAGGTATTCCTCCCGGCTTTTGTACACACAATCCGCCGGATATCGTGCCGTATTTGCCGGCCGCTACCAGTTTTTCCATGGTTATGTCGGAAACACTCTTTACACCCTGATCAAGAAGGCACGATAAAAAGCCTCCCCAGAAAGCATCTCCGGCTCCCGTAGTATCCGTCGCTTTTGCTTTCATAGACGCAACATCTTCGAATCCGTTATCAAAGAATATTCTCGCCCCGTCTTTACCTCTTGTAAGCACTGTGACAGCTATATTATACCGTTTCATAAAATTCGGTATATTGTCCTCACCGCCCGCAAACATAAGCTCTTCATCGGAAATCTTTAAAAGATCCGTCAGAGGAAATATCTTTTCTGACTCTTTTAAGCAATCTTCCGCACTCCAGATCTTATCTCTGTAGTTGATATCAAAACTTACAAGTTTTTTGCTCTCTTTTGCCGTTTTAAGTGCAAGAATAACCGCATCTTTTTCGGGGCTTCCCGACTGACTGACAGATCCGGCATGCACGATGTCAAATTGAGATATATCTACTCTTCTGACGTCGTCTTCGCTAAGAAGCATATCGGCACCGGGCTTCCTTGCAAAAGTAAATGAACGGTCACCCTTTTCATCCAGCGTTACAAAAGCAAGCGTAGTCGTCGCCGCATTGCAAAGTTCCGGCACAAGTATCTCCACGCCATTCTCATTTAAAGTATTTACCAAAAGCTTTCCGAAATCATCATTCCCAAGCTTTCCCATAAAACCTGCACCTATCCTGTTTCTTGCAATGCTGACGGCCACGTTCGCCGGAGCACCTCCGGGATTGGCCGTGTAGGAATTGGGCATCCCCTTAACGGGAGTAAAATCTATTAGCATTTCTCCGATGCATAAAACTTTCATTTTCCGATCTCCTGCTGCGAACCAATCTTCTTTACCGAATGACGCTCAACCAGCGTCCCCGATACCAGTACGCGACCTACCGTGTAATCTCTGTTCTCAACTTTTTCAAGTATTATCCTGATCACATTTTTAACCAAAGCATCCGTATCTACGCCGTAGGTAGTGATCTTTGGCGAACTCATCTCCGCATATATAAAGTTATCAAAAGCCACTACAGATACATCCTCAGGTACGTTGTAACCTTTTTCCTGAAGTTTTTTCACGAGATTGAACGCAACCGCGTCCGAATTGCACACAAAAGCGGTAGGCATCTTCTTAGGAAATTCTATTCCTATAAAGTCGCCTTCCTCATCTCTGTCTTCTATGCGCCAATCGTCCGAAACCGTAAGTCCGGCCGAAAGCATGGCTCTGTAGTAGCCTATGTAACGATCCATTATGCTGCTGGTACTTCTGATGCTGCCTACAAATGCTATGTCTTTATGCCCTTTATGGATAAGATAATTCGTAAGCATTCCCGAGCCGAATACACTGTCGCTTATAACGGCATCTTCCACCACGTCCTCATCATAAAAATCCATATATAAAATAGGGAGATTATAATCTTTTAGCATATTAAGATAGTTTTTGGACATCTGACCGAGAACGATTACCCCTTCTATCTGATTGGAAGAGATAAGTGCCGGAGGTTCCAGGCTCTTTTCGGATCTTCTCATGATTATCTCGAGCATACCCAATTGACCTGCATCCGTAAGCATCATCATGGTCTTCTCGTACAGTCGGCTATAGTAAGCGTCTTTAGTGATAAAATGTTCACTGACGATTATTCCTATATTGTGTCTTCTTTCTTCCGTTTCCTTCTTGCCGCCTGAATAGGTATAGCCCATCTCACCGGCTTTTTTGATTATTATCTTTCTAACCGCATCACTTACACCGTCTTTACCGCTGAGTGCCTTGGATACGGACACCGTACTTAAGTTAAGCTCCTTAGCCACATCCGACATGGTAACGGGCTTTCTGGACATATTGCCTACCTCCGTTTGAATTTACTTAATTAATTAATTATACCTAAATTAAGTAATCATAACAATCGTTAGGTAAATTAAATGTCATCCCTTTACCGAACCCGCCGTGAGTCCCGAATATATCTGTTTTTGGCAAAGGATAAATACGATAAGTGCCGGTAACAGCGATATGATCACTCCCGCACATATAAGGTTATATTTGCTTCCGAGGGGACCCACGAACGTATAAAGTGATGTTGCCACGGTCGCAAGATGCTTCTTATCCTGAAGATAGAGATTTGCCATATAGTACTCGTTATAAGTGCCCACTCCTTTAAGAATGCAGGAAGTGACGATTGCCGGCTTTAAGAGCGGAAACAATATCTTGTAAAAGATAGTGAAATAGGAGGCTCCGTCAACTATAGCCGATTCATCCAGCGATGTATCTATGTTTTCGAAAAACTGTATAAAGATATAGATTGCAATGACGTCAGTCCCACACATCAAGACTATATATCCCGGCAACGAATTTATGAACTTTAGCTTATACATTATCTCGTAAACGGATATCTGCATCGCTACGCCGGGAAGCATTGTTGCAAAAAGAAACATATTCCGTATAAGCTTATTACCCGTAAATTTGAATCTGTCGAGCACATATGCGAGCTGGGTTCCGAGTATCGTAGAAAAGACTAAAACGAATATCAGTATTACCGTCGAATTGATAAATGCTCTTGCCATTCCCGCCTTCTTGAACGCATCGACAAAATTTGAAAAATTAAGCCAGCTTTCCGGCAGAGTCATAACATTTGTGTTCTGATATTCTCTGTCTGTCTTGAAAGCGGTTATAACGCACGATACTATCGGTAGAAGCGCAAAAAACGAAAAGAAGGCAAGCGAAAGATATTTAATCGTTGTCAGTATGGCTTTCCCTGTTTTTTCCATTATGTTCATGGTTTCTTTCTCCATTTAGACCGTATCGGTCAATCAGCGTCTTTGAATACATATTTAAAGAACAGCTTCTGAAGTATCGTTACGGCAAATATGATAGCGAGCAGTACCACGGCCATTGCCGAGGCCAATCCGACCTTCTGCTGCGTATGCGCAATCTCGTGCATTACCACGAAATACGTTCCGGTTCCGTTGGCGCCGTCCGTAATGACGTAAGGCGGTTCAAACGCGCTCAAAGAACCCGATATGGAAAGGATCACATTGAGCACAAAGATCGACTTTATACTTGGAAGGATGATATATCTGAACTGCTGAAATCTGTTGGCACCGTCAAGCATCGCGGCTTCGTATAACTCGCCGCTTACGGACATGATCGCTCCTATGAAAAGCACCATGTTCTGTCCGAAATATCGCCAGACTGAAGTGCCTACAAGCGAAATATTGTTTATACTCCGGTCTTTGAGCCAATACGGAAGGTCTTCCAAGTTAAACCCGCACCAGCCAAGCACGGTATCAAACACAAATCCTCTCGTATAAAAGAATTTGAAGATAAAACCGATTGCAATACCGTTTATCAAAAACGGGAAAAACATAAAACCTTTAAAAAAGTTCCCGCCCTTGACTTTAAAACTTAATATGGTCGCCAGATACAATGCCAGCGTGAGCTGTACGACCGATCCTCCCATGTAGTACAACGACAGCTTAAGAGCCCCGAAACAGTCATCTCTGGAGAATACCTTTGCATAGTTTTTTAGTCCTACAAATTTTCTCGCTCCGACATATTTCATGTTGTAAAAGCTGAATTTTATCGTTTCCGCAAACGGAATATACGTAAATACCAGCAAGAGCGTCAACGGGATTATCAAAAATGCGGTTATGACCAACACCTTCTGACCGTCGCGGCTCCTAAGCCATTCTCCGAATGTTCGTTTATGTTTACCGATTCCATTCAAGGTCATTGCACTAACTCCTGTTTAATCAATAATCAACGGATATCTCAAGATCTTCCTGAGCTGCGTTCCATTTAGCCGTCCAATCAGCATAAATATCATCAAGTGTCTCGGATCCGGTTGCGGCCGCTTCCACGATCCTCTGAACCTTGCTGTTTCCGCCTGCGTTGAATGAAAGTTCCGATTCCGAATTCATATCGTTAAGATATGTTTCTTCTCCTGCCTTGGAAGGCTGGTCGGAAGTTACTTCGCATCCGTCGAAAGCAGCGTACATATCGGGGTTCTTTCCACCCTTAACAACCGTGTAACCGCCTTCGTTGTAACACCAATCAGATTTTTCAACCATCCACTTAACAAATATGAGCGAAGCGAGTTTATTCTCATCCGATGCTTTGGCATTGATGCAGTAGTTATAGTCGCCGCCTGCGGATACATACTGCTTTCCGCCTACCGTCATGGGAAAAGGCATATATCCTACGTTTTCGGGTGTATCGCCTGCTTCCTGCATCTGAGCGTATGCCCAAGATCCCAAAACCATGGTTCCGATCTCGCCGCGGTTTAACATACCCTTGCAGCCTTCCCAGTCTGTAGTGGTGTAGTCGTCCTCGATAAGGTCGTTGGCAACTGCATCAAACAGTATTCTGTAAAGATTGTAGATGCCCGTATCATCACCGGGATCTTTAAAAGGATTTGCGGTATGAACAAACTTCTGATTCATATAAGTGTTGTCACCGTTTGTAACGATACCGATGTAGGCATCCCATGCACCCATGGTCCATCCTGCCGCATAGTTTGTATAAAGCGGAATGGCATCGGTCTTTTCTTTGATGAGTTTAAGATCGTCAAGGAACTCGGTAGGTGTCGTGGGTAGTTTATCGATTCCCGCATCCTTAAAGACTTTCTTGTTGTACAAAACGCCCTGTGCGTTTGCCATGTAAGGAATACCGTAGCACTGTCCTTCAAACTCCCATGCATCAACAAAATTGAGCTCTTTTGAAAGATTTTCAAGTGAGTCAAAGGGCATAAAGAAACCGGACAGATCGCTCTTATCCACTGCGGGGATGAACATTACATCGCCCCAGTCACCTGTAGACAATCTGAGCAGAGAATCTTCGGCGTAATCGGTTATAGCCTCCATCTCCACTTTAATACCCGGAAATTCCTTGTTGAATTCAGCTACCATCTTATCCATGGTGCCGTCCTCAGCGCGGTCTGTCTTGTGATGGATGAACTTGATCGTAGCCTTTGTATCCGAATACTTGGAAAGATCAAGCTGTGTGTAGGTCGGCACAGAACCGTTTTTTCCCGAAGCCGCCGATCCGTCTCCACATGCGGCCAAAGAAAAAGTCATCACTGCTGCCAGACAGATTGAAATAACCTTCTTCAATTTCATAAACATTTCCTCCTTTGAGTGATACGCTTAATTTACTTAAGCGTTATTATTCTTTACTTAATTTAGTATAGCGATTAAGTAATTTTAGTCAATGTTTTAAGTTGATTGTATATCGATTTATCGTTAATATTTTACCTTTTCGACAATTTTGTCGATTTTGCGTTGTGAATTATGCACAAAAATAGGCAGTTTGCGTAATCGTTTTCGCAAACTGCCTGAATAAATAATTTACTTAAATTTACTTAATTACCGTTCGTTACTTTATTTCTTCTTGACGGAATACCCGAATTTTCCCAATTTCTCGCCAAGGGTAAAATACTCGCCGTGGGAATAAGCTATAAGACCGGCCTTTGAAAGATCCAGTTTTCCGTTCTCATCAAGAAGACTTTCATCTATATCGGTAGAAACAACTTCTCCTATAAACATATCATGGGAACCGAGTTCGATGATGTCTTTAACCTTACACTCAAGACATACCGGGCTTTCCGCAATACCGGGAGCCTTTACGAATTTCGATTCGCTCTTAGTAATCTTAAGATCTCCCTTGAGATCAAACTTATCTATGTCACGTCCCGACTTAACACCCACATAATCGGTTACTTTCGCCAGTTTCTCCGTTGTAAGGCATACAACAAACTCTCCCGTTCGCTTAATGATTTCGTGGCTGTAACGCTCTTTCCTTATGGATACCGAAAGCATAACCGGATCGGAGCAGATCGTGCCTGCCCAGGCTGCCGTCATAACGTTCGCTCTTCCGTTCTCGTCTGCCGATGTCACCAGCACTGCCGGCACCGGATACAACATGTTCGAAGGTTTCCAATACTGTCTTTTCATAGTTTTTCCTTTCTTTTTAAGAGAACCTAAGGTTCAAGGTCTCTATCCGCATATAGATATAGGAGAGCATTTTGCTCTCCTATATCTATATGCGGATAACAGGACTTGAACCTGCACGCTCGCGCACCAGAACCTAAATCTGGCGTGTCTGCCAATTCCACCATATCCGCGCGTAATATCTAGTTTAATAGCCACTCGTTAATTTGTCAAAGTATCCGCAGAGGTTTCTTTGTCCCGATCATCCGAACGGCTGTCGATAAACGTTTTGATGATCTCGCATACGCGGCCGTATTCCTTGGAGGCTTTGTCAACGATCTCGGCGTAACCTTCTTTGTCGGGAGAGCTGTATGCTTCCACAAGATCGTACATCATGTCCTCAAGCTTAAGGGCACGTATGGAGCGGGTGTATCTTGATAACTTCGTGATCTCTTCTTCAAGGTTTTCGTCTTCCCCTTCCATAAGTTTGGAGAATACAAGATCGCCCTGTTCCTTAAAAAGTATGAGTACCTCTTTGAAAAGAGGGAAATCGTTCCAGTAATCTTTAATGGCTCTCTCGGGTCTGTAATTATCCTGCATATAATCCGTTAAAGCCTCGGAAGCGTCAACATATATCTGCTTGTCTTTTGTTATCCATTTTTTAAGTATCGCGTTAAGCTGCTTTACTACGATGGGCTTTGCAAGGAAATCGCACATGCCTGCGTTGAAAAAAGTCTGTTCAAGGTTTCCCGCGGTATTTGCCGTAAGCGCAACGATAGGGGTTCTCGAACCGTCACCTTCAAGCTCGTGGATGTGCTTTGTAGCCTCAATACCGTCCATTCCGGGCATAAGGTGATCCATGAATATAAGATCGAACTTCTCACCGTTTCTGATGCGATCTATGGCCTCATAGGCGTTGTCTGCAGATACTATCTCGGGCTTGAACAGATTGATGAGTGCTTTCGCTACTCTTAAGCTTACTTTGTTGTCATCTACAAGAAGGATACGGGCATCGGGAATGACCAATTTCTTCTCGTTGATCTCTGAACGGACGTTACTCTCGTCTATGTCCTCTTCTTCGTATCCCAGCACTTCGTTTGCGGTATGTGCAAGAGAATCTGCGGAGATCTTCAAGACTTCGCAATACTCTCTTATCTCGTCGGTAATATCCTCATCCGCTACAAGACCGACAACCGTTCTTATGGCGTTGATGGGATTTAATATCTCATTACTGATGCCGGTAGCGGCGGTTTCTTTGGCACGGGCCAGAGCAACGGCTTCATCACGCTCTTTGTTTGCATGATCCAGTCTTTCCTGCATCTGGGCCATTTCCCGTTCTTTTTCCTTTGTGGCGCGAAAATAGTCAAAAATAACAAAGGCCAAAATGCAGACCAATGCAATGACCAATATCAGCAACCATTCATTTGTAGAAACCGATGTGTTAAGTAAAGCGAACACGCTAACCTCCCCGTGGCATGATCGGAAATATCATATATATAATACCACAAAGAAAGAAAAAAGCGAAAACCTTATGGTTTTCGCCTTAAACCTGAGCCACCCGGGACTCGAACCCGGGACAACTTGATTAAAAGTCAAGTGCTCTACCACCTGAGCTAGTAGCCCATATATATTTTTCCAACTGGGCTAGCCGGATTTGAACCGGCGAATGCAGGAGTCAAAGTCCTGTGCCTTACCGCTTGGCGATAGCCCAAAAGCTTTCTCCATCAATTACCCGATTGGTTGCAATAATGCGGGTGGATAGAGGGACTCGAACCCTCGATCTCCAGAACCACAATCTGGCGCGTTAACCAACTACGCTATATCCACCGTAACGTGCCCGAAGGGATTCGAACCCCCGACCCACGGCTTAGAAGGCCGTTGCTCTATCCAGCTGAGCTACGGACACATGCTGCAGTTTGCGAGCGGGTGATGGGAATCGAACCCACGTGTCCAGCTTGGAAGGCTGGTGTTCTACCATTGAACTACACCCGCTTAAACATTATTAATGCGTCGGGGTGACAGGATTCGAACCTGCGACCTCCTGGTCCCAAACCAGGCGCTCTAGCCAAGCTGAGCCACACCCCGTGAAAAGTGTCGGTCGCCCATGACGCAAAGAGTATTTTACGATAAATAACCACTCGTGTCAACAGAAAGTTGCTTATATTTTTTTATTATGGAACATAGAGTTTTCCGTCTGTCAATACGAAGTCCACGGTATGCTTTTCAAGGTACTTTTCGGCCTTTGCAACATCGGTCACAAGAGTCGATTTGAAAGCACCCGAAAACTTTTCACGTAACTCTTTTAATGTTTCGGGATCGGGATCGATGATAAGAAGCGTCTTTAATTCACTTTCATCTATCACATCTTTATGTCTGTATAATCTTGCTATTTCTTCCCTGCTTAAAAGCAGATTCTTGGGAAGATACTTGATAAGTGAGTTTTCAAGTTCTTCGGGCTTAATAGGCTTTGAAAGATAATCGGTAAAGCCGTTGCCCAGATAGAATTCTTTTGCACCTGCGATGGCGTCGGCGGTCAGCACGATAACGGGCACATTATCGATAAGATGAGAATCTTTAAGTGCCTTAAGTGTCTGTATACCGTCCATACCGGGCATCATCTGATCAAGGTAGATGATGTCGTATTTGTTGTCCTTAGCCTTCTCGATGGCCTCGGGACCCGAATATGCGTTATCAACCTTTATCTTGGTATCCTTCAAAAGAGCGCTCGCAACCGAAAGGTTCATCTCGTTGTCGTCAACCATAAGAACCTTTGCCTTGGGAGCCATTATAATGGGTCTGTATTCGTCGGAATTGTCGTTTAGATTTCTTATCGCATCGCTGAACCTTCCGATCTCTTTTCTGCCGGTAACTTTGAGCGGGATGTAAAGAGTAAACACCGATCCCTGCCCGTAAACGCTCGATACGTCTATATCACCGCCCATAAGCGTTATATAGGTATAGGTGATATAAAGCCCGAGTCCGGTTCCTTCAATGTTTCTGTTTCTTGATTCCTCAAGTCGCGAGAAGGAATTGAACAGCTTTCCGATATCTTCTTCTTTAATACCTATACCTGTATCTTTAACCTTTATACGAAGGATACCCTTATCGTATGCTTCGGTCTCATCGTATTTAAACATGACTTCAACGCTGACACCGCCTTTGTTGGTGTATTTGATGGCGTTGTTCACCACGTTAAGAATGATCTGCCTTATACGTATCTCATCACCGTAAAATCTGTAAGGTATCGTCTCGGAAACGTCAAAATCGAAAGTAAGACCTTTGTCGGTCGCTCTGTTAATGGCGATGTTTGCAATATCGTTAAGCACCGAGCATATCTCAAAATCTTCGCAAATAAGTTCCGCTTTACCCGATTCTACCTTCGTGATATCGAGAATATCATTTATTAAGGAAAGAAGAAGCGATCCCGCAGACTTTATGTTTCCGGCATACTTTCTGACTTTAGTTTCGTCTTCGGCCTCTCTTAATATCATCTCGCACATACCCAGTATTGCGTTCATGGGGGTACGGATCTCGTGGGACATGTTGGCAAGGAAGTTTGTCTTTGCCTCACTTGCGATAATAGCCATGTTTCTTATCTTCTCGTGCTCACGTATATAGAAGATTTCCTGGAACACAGCCATTATAAGAAGAAAATACAGTCCCCAGATGAGCACATCGCCGTCTATTCTGTCTTCGACGGTGAATATGAGCAAAAGCTCGATCATACATGAAAAAGCAAATCCACAAAGACCGATAAAACTGAGGAGGTATTGTTTGTAGTACTTTTTCTTTATATCTATAACCAGTTCTCCCACCGTAACCGCGATGATCAAAACCTCGGCAATCGCCAGTATCGGGAAGGTTTCCAGATAGTTCAGGATATTTAAAAAGTTGAATGCCGTTGCCGTAACACTGAGCAGTTCAAACAAGAAGACTTCGACGAGCAAAAATCTTGTGTATCTGTGCTTTTGAAGCGTATCAAGATAATAGAGGAACGGTAATGGGATAAGCAATGACACAATAAACGAAACGGTTCCGTCTATGTAGTAGTTTCTGAAAGCAAACTGGAACAGTTCCGAGTCGAGTATAAGCCAGAGCGCTACAAAGAAAACGCCTATTCCGACGCTGGAAATGTTTGGATTGCCTTTGTGGGTGGCTTTTAAGATCACTCCGACCATTATGGAGATAAGGGCGATGACCATCAAAGATACCGCCAATACGAAGTGCTTTATATTTTTGGAGATTATTCTTTCTACCAGACCCAGTGCGGTACCGATGTAGATCTCAAGAATCTTGCCGCCGTTGTCTTCTTCTCCGGAGCGCACGATGCGGACCGTTTTTCCGGCATCATCGGGAAATACGGGCATATAAACGTGCAGCGTCTTAACGATACCGCCGGGCACCGTATACTGTCCGGGGCTGGGATGCTCATAACGCTGTTCGCCGTCTATGTACATTACGAAATGCTTACCCGAATAGTAGTCGATCCATGTATCGCCGTAGATCGTATCGGGAAGTTTTGTCTCCATTATGAGAGGCTCGCCTTTTTCGAGTTCAAACTCATCGGGCATGTTAAGCGGAATCCTCTGATCGCCTCTTATCTGCTCCCAGCCGTCAAGCTCGTAGCAGTAATAACTTATCATCGACGGTCTGTTGACCGTTACGCGGTCTACCACATAAAAGCCGAGTCCGAATAAAACAAACGCCACAAAAATGACGAAGACTAACGTAAAAAAACTTTTGGAATATGTCTTGTGTTCCATTAATTATTCCCCCATGGCGTCAATGACTTTATTAACGCACTCAAGCGCTTCATCATACATGAACTCGTCAAGTTGCTTAGCCGCCTCGTCCAAAACCTTTCTCAATTCGTCGTTAAAAAAAAAACCGTCCAGTTTTTTAAGATACTTCGCAGATTCCGTATCGTCGTATTCGTCGAGAGACTCCGAAAGCTTATGGAGTATGTCCATCGCCTCACCTCTTCCGATAAGTTCGGCGGGAGCTTCTTCGTTTTTGCCCTTCGCATAAGGCTTTATTGCGTCAACGGCTTCTTTGTACAGCTCAAAAAAATTGGCAAGGTCATCGTTAAATGACTCATAAAAGCCTTCTTTTGTGGAAAGTTCAAGCTGCTCCGCAATCTTAAAGAGTGCGGTCGCACCGATCATGCGGGCGTTGCTCTTAACGGCATGAACGGTAATGGAAAAATCGGTATTGTTTGCTTCGTCGGCAAAGCCTTTGAGCTTTTCGCACATCTGAGGATATGCTTTCTCAAACAAAGCCATGGCAGAATAAAGGCGTTCCTCACCGCCCGTAAAACCCAAAGCCGAATTGATGTCAAACCCAATGTTCTCTAAATCGAATACTCCCATTCCTGATTCCTCTTTTACTTCCCGATGGGGACTTATAACTTCTCTTTTAACAGTTCTTCTTTCATTAATCTTAAAGCATTACCTCTGTGGCTTATGCTGTTTTTCTGCTCACAGGGAATGTCCGCCGTCGTACAGCCAAGCTCAGGTACATAAAAAATCGGATCGTAGCCGAAACCTTTGTTGCCCGAAGGGTTAAACGCAACGGTACCTTCTATCTTGCCGGTAACAACTTTCTCCCTTCCGTCGGGGAATACCGCTGCCACGGCACAGACGAACCTTGCGGCTCTGTCTTTATCATTTGTGGCGTTCACACGCTCTATAAGATTTTTGTTCTTTTCTTCATAAGTGGTATCTCTTCCGAGATATCTTGCCGAATATATGCCCGGTTCACCGTTAAGGCAATCGATCACAAGTCCCGAGTCATCGGCCAGAACTATGGCTTCGATGCCTTTTTCCACACATACCTCATGAACGGCTCTTGCTTTTATGAGTGAGTTTTCTTCAAACGTCGCTCCGTTCTCTTCGGGATCGGACTCGATTCCTTCTTCTTTCATGGAACTGACGGTAAATCCGAGATCGTCCATTATCTCTCGGATCTCCGCCATCTTGTCTTTGTTTCCCGTAGCAAAAATAAGTTTTTTCATCTCTTTATCGCAACTTCCACGGCATCTGTTATGCCCGTTGCTATCCTGTCTAAATATTCATCTTTTAACAAAAGCTGTGCTTCGGTAAGATTCGTTATGGTTCCCGCGTTCAATCTGACTGCGGGTATCTTAAGCGCCATCAATATCACGTCGTCGGAGTCGGCTTCCATAAGACCTTTTGCTTTGTTTACGCTGCTTTCCGCGCAGCTTCTGAGCACCACATCCGCAAAATCAACATTCTCGTAACCGTTTCTGTAGTAATGGGAGTTGTAAACAGCGCTCATTCCGAAATCCTTCGTGTCCTCGACGTTCGAATCCAGCGTAAGAGCTATATAGTAATCCGCTCCCATAATATCAACGATTTCCAGTCTTTCTTCGGTAAGAACAGTTTCATCACATGTTCTGGTAAGAAGAACACTGTAGTCTTTATCCTTACATTTCTCGGCTACGAGTTTGGCAAGTCGAAGTGTAATGTCCTTCTCTGCGGTGGAACCCGCAACGGTTCCGGGCTGACTTCCGCCGTAACCGGGATCGATCACTATAACGGGCCTCTTCTTCGAAAAATCTTCCAAAGCGATGTTAAGTACGTTTCCGTGTGTCGATACCACCGGGTTGATCGCCTTACTTGTCTCAAACTCCAGTCTTGTCTTTTCTCCGTCATAAGAAACGATCACTTCTTTTATGTTTTCGAAGTCACCGGTGGGAGCGTTGTTTAGGAAATATTCCGTCTTATCCTCGTCCAACATGACAGATATCTTTTTAAGGTCCGGTCTTGAGGAAACTTCCGCTTTTGAAGCCAGTAAAGAAGGTAACGAAACGTTTATCTCGTTTTTTGTATCCGTGGAACGTACCTCAAGAATATAGGATTTATCAATGTTGACCGATTTGGTTAATCCCTTGTTCTGCTTTGCTTCTTCCTGTGCCTGCGCTTCCTCGGCCGTAACAAAAACGACCTTCTTTGATGCGTAGTTAAGCATCAACGCCATACAACCCGCCGCAATAACAATAAGAAGAAGGGCATATATCTTATAAAGTTTTCCGGTAAAACCTATTGTTTCTTCCATCAATAATATCTCATTGTTTATCATCCGTCCGTTTGGGAGGTTTCTTTCCCATGAACGAATAGTAATAAGTCTTAAGCATTCCGTTGTATATCTTACGGTTTTTGTCGGCTTTTAATCCGAAGGTTTCTTCCGCCTTGTCAAAGGAAGTGATCACGAACATTGACCAGTCGTTAAGCGCTTTGTAACGGTCCGCCAGGGTCTTGTAAAGCGGAAAGAGTGCTTCTCTTTCTTCAAGTCTTTCACCGTAAGGCGGGTTCGTGATGATAAAGCCGTACTTCGAGGAATGGCTAAGGTCTTTGACGTCACGTACCTGAAAGTGGATAAGAGAATCGACTCCCGCAAGCTTTGCGTTTGCTCTGGCGGTCTCTATCATCGACTTATCTATATCGTAACCTTGGATGTCGAGGCCGCTTGGAATCTTAACCTCGTCTCTTGCTTCATCGAAAGCGTCTTTCCAGACTTTCGGGGCAACTATGTGCTCCCAGTCCATGGCAGTGAATTCTCTGTTCATTCCCGGTGCCATGTTTGCAGCCATAAGTGCGGCTTCGATCGGGATGGTACCCGAACCGCAGAAAGGATCTACAAGAATGCGATCTGCTTTCCAGGGAGTGAGCATTATAAGTGCCGCCGCCAGATTCTCCGCTATGGGGGCCTTTGCGACAAGCTTTCTGTATCCTCTTTTGTGAAG
>JAEEGK010013001.1_pt1 | contig 18824 bp, 12 predicted proteins | sample 8958771 | NCBI WGS metagenome assembly JAEEGK01 (sample SAMN16246547, study PRJNA631951) | gut metagenome | biome: gut microbiome; feature: rumen; material: SC-attached | host: Bos | place: Iran: Karaj | collected 2018-10
TCCAGCGGCCGTCCTGGTTCCGAACCATCCATCCGTATCCGCGGAACATCTTCAATGCATGCTTCCCAGGAGCCTCTATACGTTGTCGATGGAATCATCGGCGGATCCTACGATCCGGATGACGTAGAGTCAGTAACCGTCCTCAAGGATGCCGGCGCTACCGGTATGTACGGTGCCCAGGCCAACGGCGGTGTGATCGTCGTAACGACCAAAAAGGCAAAGACTAACAAGAAGCTTCAGTTCAACTTCAAGGCAAACTTTGGTAATATCTCTCCTGACTTCTCAAGGCAGAGACTGATGAACACTGCACAGCTTTACTCATACTATCGTGAGTATTTCCGCGACCCTGAGACTCATCTCATCGATGACCTTGCCTTCAAGAAAGCTCTTCCTGCTTCCATCCTCAACAACGATACCGACTGGAGGGCACTTATCACCCAGGACGCCGTTCTCCAGAACTACCACTTCTCTGTAATGGGAAAGAACGAATGGTACTCAGGATATCTCTCATTCTCATACTACAACGAGGAGGGAACAATCAGAAATACCGGATACAAGCAGTTCAACGTACGTTCCAACAACACGTTCAACCTCACCAAATGGCTCACCCTCACGGCCAATCTCGACGTGAATGGAAACATGTCTGACAACACGGATGACAACCTCGTCTACTATATCGGCGAGAACATTCCGTTCGATTCTCCATATGGCGAGGACGGAAACTACAGGTCCTTCAAGAACAGCAAGCTCTACGGCCGCTACGACGTCAACCCTATGATGGGCTTCGAAAGCGGAAAGGACGTGCGCAACAGCAAGGGTTTCGGTACCGACCTTGACTTCGTGGTCACCGCCAAGATTACCCCATGGCTTTCATTCGTTTCCCAGTCCCGTGGATCAGTAGGTTTCTGGCACAGCCACAACCACAGGTTCAAAGAGGTTGAATACATGAAAGCCGGTGACGAAATCGGAGATTCAATGAGCTACAGCTATGGCGGAATCAGCACCAACATGTTCAAGGCTGACAAGACATTCGGCCAGCACTCCATAAGCGGACTCGTTGGTTATGAGGCCCAGATGACATGGGGCAACGACCTTACCGGCTCAGGTGAAGGCCTTCCTTTCGGCCTCTCTGTTCTCGACGTTGCTTCTGCCAATAAGGATGCCGCCGGAAACCGTGACAGAAGCGGAATGCAGTCAATTATCTCCCAGGTAAACTACAACTACGCCCAGAGATACTTCCTTACTGGCTCTCTCCGTTACGATGAGTCTTCAACCTTTGCTCCTAACAACCGTGGAGCCATCTTCCCGAGCCTTTCTGCAGCATGGGCTATCAACAACGAGAAGTTCTTCAACTCAAACGTAATCACCAATCTCAAGCTCAAGGCAAGTATCGGTAAGACCGGTATGAAGGACATCGGCGCATCCAAGTATCTCGAGGCATTTGCATATACTACCCAGTACGATTCCAACTCTGCTGCGGTTCCTATCCAGATGGCCAACCCTGACCTCAAGTGGGAGGAGACAACCCAGATCAACGTAGGCGCTGAAATCGGTATCTTTGACCGCGCATCCTTCGATATCAACTATTACTGCAATACCACCAATGACCTGCTGGTCTATCGCGATCTTGCTCCTTCAGGTGGTTTCGCAAAGCAGTGGCAGAACATCGGTTCAGTACGCAACTCCGGTTTTGAGGCTGCTGTAAGTGTCACCCCTGTAAAGACCAAGGATCTCAAGTGGGACGTTGATTTCTCAATTTCCTACAACAGGAACAAACTCTTCAACTTCGGAGAAGGAGTGGAGATCAAGCAGTCTAACTACAGGAGCCTTACCCAGATCTATCGCGACAACGTTCCGATCTATACATGGTATCTCCGCGAGTATGCAGGCGTGGATCCTCAGACCGGCCGCGAGCAGTTCGTTGCTGAAGACGGTTCTCTCACCTATGACTATGCATCAGCACGCTTCGTGGAGGCAGGTACTCCTATCATTCCTTGGCAGGGTGGCGTTTCTACCATGGTCGCATGGAAGAATTTCACTCTCAGTGCTAACGGCAGCTTCGTATGGGGCAATACCGTATACGGCCGTCAGCGCGCAAGCCGCCTCGCGACATTCGTATCCAACTCACTCATGCCTTCAAACGAGGACAAGATCTGGCGTAAGCCGGGCGACGATGCAACCATCGGTCTTCCTGCATATGCGCTCGCCTCTGTATATCACACCGGCGACCTCGTAAAGGGCAACTACTTCAAGCTCCGCAACGTGACTCTGTCCTACACTCTTCCTAAGAAGATTACCAAGGACACCGGACTTACCCTCTCGCTTTCTTGCGACAACCTCTTCACCGCTACCACGGTATGGGGTGCAGATCCAGAAGTGGACCTCTCTGCTGACTCAGGCGTAGCCGGCATGATCGAGTCCATCGACAACAGGTATCCTAACAAGAGGCAGTACATTTTACAGGTTAACTTCACATTCTAACAAGTTGTGGATATGAAAAAGATTCTTAATTATTTCTTCATAATGGTTGCAGGCGCCGGCCTCATGACCTCCTGCGACCTTGATATCGCACCGGAGAACTCTCTTACCGGCCGCCAGATGACTATGTCACCTACCGGTACGGTGGATATTCTCAACGGCTGCTACGCCGTGATGAAAGACTATCCGGAGAACTCCAGCAGCAACAACTGGTACGGCCGTCAGTTCTACCAGATGTCTGACTTCTCTTCAGACGACGTTGTCTATGGACACGCTACCACCGATGAGCTTAACATGATCTTCAAGTTCGAAGAGAGGCATCCGGGCCTCAGCAACGTGGCTTCATTCTGGTCACAGTCATATAAGATCATCTACTCTACCAACGTTGCAATCGACGTTATCTCCAAGGAGGATAACCCTAGCGACGAGGTGAAGTCACTCCACGGAGAGGCTCTCTTCCTCAAGGCTTACGTCATGCACAGCCTCGTGAGATTCTACGCCAAGCCATACAAGGCTGAGACTGCAGCTAACGAGCCGGGCATCATCATCCGTGAGAACGGTTCAGACGCTTCTCCTAAGGGACGTGCGAGCCTCAAAGAGACCTATGATTACATCGTTGAATGCCTCCTCGAGGCAGAGAAACTCATGGATGTGGACGTAGAGCGCTCCCAGAGCCGCTGCTTCGCATCCGTAGGCGCAGTCCGCGCCCTTCTCTCAAGAGTTTACCTCTATATGGGCGAGTGGGACAAGTGTATCGAATATTCCGGCAAGGTAATCAATGATTCCAACTATGAAATCGCCGGTCCTGCCGAGTTCAAAGAGTACTTCAAGTCAACCTGGACATCACCTGAGACTATCTGGTGCCTCAAGATGCTCCCTCAGGACGACAAGGGCTCAGGTTCAGTCGCTTCCATGATCATGAAGGCTGACGGCTGCTGGGGCGAGGAAGGCTACTCTGCACCTCTTCTCCAGGACATGGGCCAGGGCACATCCCTCGAGTCTGACGATATCCGCTGGGCATTCGTATGCGACGTCAATACCAAGAACGGTCTTGACCTCATCCCATGCTCCAAGCTCTCATGGCAGGATAACATGCCTACCCTCTTCTCTCCTCCATTCCTCCGTGTAACCGAGATGTATCTCAACCGTGCAGAGGCTTATGCCCACAAGGGTGACAAGACCAACGCTCTCAAGGATATCAACGAAGTAAGAAAGAACAGAATGACAGCAAATGTCGATTCTCACCTCTATACCGAGGCTGATATCACCACCGATATCGTGGATCTCGTACTCAAGGAGGACCGCGTAGAGTTCGCATTCGAAGCTCACCGTTTCTTCGACCTCATGAGAAATGACAAGGATATCGTCCGTGACTACTGGGGATATCATACTTCTTACGCTGTCGGCCAGTCAACCAGCGCCGCTCCAGGCCGTTCTCTCCCGGGAGTCTTTACCGCACATGACGATAACAGACTTGTATATCCTATTCCTTCAAAAGAGATCGACAACAACCCTCTTTGTGAACAAAACCCTGGTTATTAATACGCTAATATCATGAAAAAGATAATAACACTATTAAGTATCGCCGCTATGGCAGTTCTCTCTTCTTGCATAAGGGAGGGAGACCTTGAACTGGACCCGGTACCAGACATCGCATTCGATTATACATGCGACGGTCTTAATCTCACGTTCAAATCTGTGACTGAGAACACTACAGACGTAAAGTGGGAGATTATCAAGACAAAAGACGGTTCTGCCGAGACCCTTACCACAGGTGAAGGCGATACCTATTCCTACACTTTCCCTAAGCCAGGTCTCCACTGGATCAAGATGTCAGGCAAATACAAGGGACAGGAGCAGGTAGTGGCCGGCAAGATTCTTGTCGCAAAGGCTTCTCCTATCAAGATCGACGACGATTCGTTCGACGACTGGGACGCTGTCGAATACGAGGACTTCAAGTTCGTGGGTGGCGACGGAAAATCATACGGCAAGTTCGATTACAACGCAGATTATGTATTCTTCTACGTAGCCATGAGCACCACCAACGAGAATACTCCTGCAAACGGCGCCATCATGAACCTTCGTCTCGATACCGACGACCTTACCGGTACAGGTTACTCTACCAAGGGCCTCGGCTGCGACTGGTTCCTCGAAGGAAACTTCTGGAACCCGGAAGAGCCATGGGCAGACTGGTACGACTGCGTTACCGGCGAAACGGTATATGCTGAAGGAAAGAATATCAAGATGGGTACCTACAGGGACGAAGGCGACATGATCTACATGGAATTCGCCCTCTCGAGAAAGGAATACGGTATCAACGGCTCCTCTATGGGTATCTTCTTCAAGTTCTACACCTCAGACTGGAATGATTCCTTCTACATGAACTTCGGAGAAGGAACGACTAAGGACAAGACCACTTTCCATTTCGCGATGGACAAGGAATAAAAAGTCATTTATTGTTGTGTTTTTGTTACGGGTCCGGCTTGGAAAAGGGCCGGGTCCGTAACTTTTTTTACTAAATTTGGAACTAATAACAAAGTCACATGAAGACAAAAATCATTTCAATAGCATTCGCTGCCGCTGCGCTCGTCGCAGTTTCATGCGGACAGGCACCTAAGCAGGAGGCATCATCTTGTCTTGATACCCTCCTTCTCAAGGACTACAAACCAATCCCATGCATGAACCTCCCTGAGCATCATCCTCACCAGGCCAAATTCACCGTCCATGACATGCATTCACATGCGTACGCAGAGACAGTCGAGGAGTGCAAGGAGTGGGCAGAGCGCCTCAAGGCAAACAATATCGACAAAGTCGTTGTCAATACTTATGCTACCGGCGAGAAGTTCGACGAACTCTATGATATGTACAAAGGCGTTTCAGATGCATTTGAAATGTGGTGTGGCTTTGACATGAGCGCATGGGGCACCCCTGAGTTCGAAGAGAAGGCAGTCGCTTCCCTCGTACGTGACTTCGAGAAGGGAGCGAGGGGAGTTGGCGAAGTCGGCGACAAAGGCCTCGGCGATGCCTATTTCACCGGATTCCAGACAGGAGAGGCCACTCCGACCGCCCATATGAACGACCCTCGTTTCGACGCTCTCTTCGAGAAATGCGGCGAGCTTGGAATGCCGCTGATCATCCATGTCGGCGACCCGATCTGGATGTATGAGAAGATGGACGAGCACAACGACGGTTACCCTAATGCCGAGACATGGAAGATCGATCCGGAGACTCCGGGCCTTCTCGACCTCTATGAGCTCTGCAAGACTCTGGAGGAATGCTGCGACAGGCATCCGAACACGACCATCATCGCCTGCCACTTCATGAACCTTACCCATGACTATCAGCTGCTTGGCGAGATCATGGACCGTCATCCGAACCTCTATCTCGACAACTCCGCCCGCCACATCGAGTCCGCCATCACTCCTCGCGCCACCAAGGCCTTCTACGAGAAGTACCAGGACAGGATTTTCTTCGGAACGGACAACTACCCTTCACAGGAAATGTATGACCTCCAGTGGAGAATTCTCGAGACCGAGGACGAGCACTTCTATGATTATGAGAATGCTTATCACTGGGCTCTCTCAGGAATAGGACTCAGCGACGAAGTCCTCAGGAAGCTTTACTATGAGAATGCAGACAAGCTTTATGAGAAACTCGCTGCCAAAAGGAAATAAATGAAAAGATTTTTCACATTCTTACTGGGTCTCGCTGTGGTCAGCGGGACTCTTTTCGCGCAGAATACCCTCCCCGTACAGTACGGGCCATGGGTCACCGCCGCTTCCGAGAATTCGTTCACTGTGCTCTGGATGACCGATACCCCGGGCCTCGCCTGGGTGGAGCTCGAAGATGGGAGCCGCATCTACCAGGAGTTTGCCGGACGCAGGATCTTCGAGCGACTGCACAAGGTTGAAGTGACCGGCCTCGCCAAAGGTACAGAGTACACATACCGTGTCGGAGGAGCCCCGCTTGCGGATGACTCGAACCCATATGAGCCGAAATTCAGGGATGAGCTGCTGAGCGGTCCGTTCACTTCCCGCACATACGACAATTCTGCGGAAAAATGCAACTTCTCCGTCGTCAACGACATGCACTTGCACCTGTCGCTATTCTCGCGTCTGGTGTCCGGAATAGACGCCAAGGCAACGGACTTCATCTTCCTCAACGGAGACATCACTTCGGCAGGGAATTACTGTCTCGACACCCTCGTGCGCTACAATATCGAGCCGCTCAAGGGCTATGCCGAGAGCATCCCGGTATGGTTTGCCCGCGGCAACCACGAGGTACGCGGCAATGCTCCGCGCCTTATCGCCGAGGTGTTCCCGACCCCGACAGGCAAGTTCTATTATTCATTCCGCCAGGGACCGGTTGCCTTCATCGTGATGGATGCAGCCGAGACCAGCCGCAAGCGTTCCATTGCGTTCTCCGGTTCGGAGTATTTCGGCAATTATATGGCCGAGCAGAAAGAATGGCTCAAGAAAGTGACGGCGACTCCGGAATATGCCGAAGCGCCGGTCAAGATATGCATCCTGCATGTCCCTATGGCCGATATCGGTCCCGATTATGACATCCAGTTCTGGCTCAACAAGAATGTGCTTCCTGCAGTGAATGAAGCCGGCGTCGACCTCATGGTCAGCGGCGACCTGCATGAATTCTTCTTCTTCGAGACCGGGACTACAGGAAATGATTTCCCGATTATAGTCAATGATGACGAGAGCCGTCTGGACATACGCTGCGATGCCAATGGATACAGCCTTTCCGTGCGCAACGATGAGGGAAAGGAGACATTCTCATACTACAAGAAACTTGGCACTCGCAAGAAGCTCCGCCAGAACAAGGCCCTGATAGCCGGTACCGATTATGTCGCTCCTACCGGTCCGCTTCAGCTCACCCCTGCGCCGGAAGGCTACAAGCCTTGCTATGTAAGCCATTACGCCCGTCACGGAGCCCGCTACGCATGGCGTCTGGAGAACTATGACATGATCAAGAGAGCTCTTGACGATGCCGCTTCCAAGGACAACCTGACCGAGTTCGGAAAGGACTACAAGGCCCGTTTCGACCGTCTCTATCCTGATGTCAAGGACCATTACGGCGAACTCTCGCGCAAGGGCTGGGACCAGCAGCAGGCCATTGCCGCCCATCTCTACGAGGCCGTCCCTGAAGCCTTTCCGGACGGGGCGAAGGTACGCGCAGTGTCTTCTCCGAGCCTTCGCAGCGTGATGACCATGTCCTCATACTGCCTTTCTCTCAAGGCCAAGAATCCTGCCCTTTTCGTGACCGAGGACGTGTCCCGCACCAACATGCCGGCAACCCTTCCTCTCGAGGAGGAGAACCCGTTCTATGAGGAATATGAGCCGTCTTCGCTGCCTTTCAAGATCTCCGACCAGCAATACGCCGAGGGTTTCTTTGATTCCGAGAAGGTGCTCTCCAGGCTTTTCAAGAAGCCGTCCAAGTCAGTAAAGCGCTCCAAATTCTATGAGCTTGCGACCCACATGTTCTTCTTCGCGGAAGGCATGAACAGTCTCGACACCGACCTGGACTTCATGGATCTCTATACTGACGAAGAAGCCATTGCTCTGTGGAGCATCGACAACTATCAGCTCTATACCGAAGCATGGCCGAAACACAACGGCTACAGGACCATCATCAGGGACATCATCGACAGGGCTGATGCCCATATCGCTGCCGGAGAGGGCGGAGCTGACCTCCGCTTCGCTCATGACTATACGTTCATGTCGCTCATGATGTGCCTGGACCTCGAAGGCTTCGGAAAGGTCCCTCAGACTCCGGAGGAGGTTGAGGAAGTCTTCCAGAGCTATAAGATCCCTATGGGCGCAAACATGCATTTCATCTTCTATCGCAGCGACGATTCGGATGAAATACTGTTCAAGGTGCTTCTGAACGGCGAAGAAGGCCACCTGCCGCTTCCTGCGGACAGATGGCCATACTATCGCTGGTCAGACTTCAAGGCCGCGCACCGTAAATAACTAGTGCATGAAATTGAACCTGATGTCAGCCGGAATTCCTTCCAGTCCGAGGTTCATGCGGTCGGCGTCATAGTCGGCGTTTCGCTTGGAGTATGTCGATTCAAACTCCTCTGCGAAAGCCTTGTCGCCGGTTGCCTGGACCTTGAGCATCAGGGCGGTCAGGTCAGAGATGGCAGTCTCCATCTTCTTGTAGTCGAGGGAATACTGTCCTGAAGCCTTGCGCTGGAATGCTCCGGCCTTTGCAAGGTAATTGTAGATGATGATGTTGGCGCGTCCCAGCGCAGAGCCTTCTCCGAAGCGCTCTGCCCTTACCAGGGACGAGAAGAAGGTAGCCAGAGCATCTTCCTTGGTGAAGATGTGATGTATGTCGAAGCGGTTCTGCAGCTTGCATACAAGGAGCACTCCTGCGGTATTGGCTTTTACTTCTTCGATCGTAGGAGCCACGCTGCCAAGAGCCTCTTCCACGCTCTCATTTCCGTCCACCGTCTCCTTGACGCCGAGGCCATGGGCGACCTCGCGGAAGACTATGTTCCAGAAGAATGCGTCCGAAGACAGATGCTCGGCGGCCTCGCGCTCGAGCAGGACTTCTCCGCTAGGGCCTACGATGTAGTTGTACTTTGCGTTGATTATGTTCTCAAGCAGGATGGTGCGGGTGCCGCGGTCCTTCTGGACGTCCCTGTCGAACGGGAGGTTCAGGGCGATGACCTTCACTCCGGCATTTGCCTTTCCTGCATAGTAGAGGGCGTCGCATGAGAATATGTTGGAGCCTGCTCCGGGCTGGAATGTCTTGTATGCAGGGTCTCCCGGGAGGTCCTCCTGGAACTCTCCGATACGGGACACATACTGCATCAGCTCCTGGGTATGGGTCTCGTTCTTCAGAAGCACGAAGGCCTCATAGGAGCGCTTGATGCCAAGCAGCTGGTCATCCGTCACCTCGTTCGGGCCGATTACAAGGTCCATCTTGCTATCGTCCATGTCCAGCCATGCCAGAGAGCTCTCGTAGTAATTGTCCGTCTTGAGGGCCTCGGCCTTGCTCAGCAGATATGCGGCGACGCTTGGCTTGATAGTGATGTCGGCGGCAGCCTTGAGATAGTTGCCGATCTTCTCGATATGAGCCTTGTATGCGTCATGATACCAGACAGTCTCGAGAGAGCCGTCTGCGGCGCGGCGGACGAGGGTATACGGGCTGTTCTTGTCGGCATTGTCCCATGCGTCGAACTCTTCCTTTGTCATGTCGGCAGGATAGAAACCTGCTCCCGGGAGACGGTCAGCATAGCCTTCCACGAAAGACTTTCCGGTGGTGCGGTCCCATGGGCCGTAGTTGATCTCGGCAAAGGTCTTCTGGACAGGATCCGAGATCCCGTTCAGAAGGGTGTCCTTGTTTCCGAAATACTGCTCCCAATAGATGGCGTTCACTTCGTCTGCGGCGAAACGGTACAGGTTCAGCACCTCTTTGCCGTTGTCAGTGATGCCGCTGAGGTCTGGAGCCTCTATGTTTACTACTGCGTAGTTGGCTACGTCACGGTCGAAAGGAGATCTCCTTTCATTGCAGGATACGGTCGCAACCAACGCCAGGGCGGCCAGGATATATTTCTTGTTAATCATATGCTATACAATGTTCAGGGAACCTGCTGCGAACAGCACCAAATAACCAAGCACTACGCTTATCGCACCCACGATGATACCCATCTTGATCATGTCTTTCTGCTGGATGAGGTTGGTTGCGTATGCAAGGGCATTCGGCGGGGTCGAGATAGGCAGGATCATGGCGCTGCTGGAAGCGATGGCCACTCCGATCAGCACTGTCGAGGTGCCGCCGACGGCTGCGAGCTTGTCGCTCATCGCGGTACATACGACCACGAGGATAGGCATGAGCAGGGCTGCGGTCGCAGAGTGCGAAATCAGGTTGGAAAGTCCGTAGCAAAGCAGGCCTGAGAGGATCACGATCAGGATAGGAGAGAAATTGCCGAACGGGATTGCGCGGACCACGAGGGCTGCGAGACCGGAGCCGTTCATGGCGTATCCGAGCGCGAAACCGCCCGCTACCATCCAGATTACAGACCAGTTGATCTCTTCAAGGTCGTATTTGGTGATGATTCCGCCCATCGCGAATACTGCGAAAGGAATGAGGGCCACGGTATTAGGGTTGACTCCAGTGAATTTGTCCGAGGTCCAGAGGAGTATTGTTATGATCATCGTGGTTATTACGAGTACTGTGGACCTTCCGCGCTTCATCTCGCCTTCTATCTTGAGCTCGATGGTCTTCTGGGAGAATGGGAACATCTTCTTGAGGATGTACCAGGCGATGAATATCAGGACAATCACGAGCGGAACCATGAAAAGCATCCACTGTCCGAATCCGAGGCCGAGGTCCAGGCCCTCAGGGTCGTTCAGGTACTTGAGCGCGATAGTGTTCGGAGGGGTTCCGATAGGGGTTCCCATACCTCCGAGGTTTGCAGCGATAGGGACGCTGAGCGCCATTGCTATGCGGCCTTTTCCTGCCTCAGGAAGCTGCTTGAATACAGGGGTGAGGAAGGTGAGCATCATGGCCGTGGTGGCCGTGTTGCTTATGAACATCGAGAACAGGGCGGTCACGAGCATGAAGCCCAGCAGTATGTTCTCGCTTTTCTTGCCGAAAGGAGTGAGGAGCACTCGTGCAAGATGCACGTCCAGACCGGTCTTGGTGGTTGCGATTGCGAGTACGAAACCGCCGATGAACAGCATGACCACAGGGTCGGCGAAGCTTGCCATCACCTGTTTATAGCTGAGGAGCTGTCCCACTACGGCAGGGTTGCATATCCATTTCAGACCGGAGTCGGAGGTGAACAGCAGCAATAATACCATGATGGAAACCGACGTGGCCCATGCAGGGACGATCTCCAGCACCCACATGAGGGTTGCATAGACGAAGATTGCGATGATTCTCTGCTGGACATGGGTAAGTCCGTCCATTCCGAAGGACTCGGTCGGCAGGAACCACAGGATCATCACGATGATTGAGACGAATATGAGTCCTAAGCTTTTTTTCTTTAGTATTGCGAGGTCGAACCTGCTGCTCTGACGCAACTTGTGCATCTGTTCGACCATGTTAAATCCGGGGAAATTCTTGAACATGTTGTATTATCTATATCGAGTGTAGATTATTCGTAGTTGAAGCGGATGTCCACAGGGATGCCTGCATTTTCCAGAATGCGCTTGTCTGACAGGCTCTCAGGACCGGCGATTCCGTATTTCTTGACCCATGCATGGACGGCGTCGATGTCGCCGTGGGCCTGTATGCGGAGAATCTCGGAGCCGAGGGTTTCCAGTGCCTGCCAAGTCTTGTCGTAGTCGATGCTGTACCTGTCTGATGCATTCCAGCTGATGGCTTTGCTTTCGAGCAGGTAGTTGTATACTATGATGTTGGCGATTCCGGTAGGGTCGGCTGCGCCGAAGCGGGTAGAGCGGATAGTGTTGGTCACGAAGGTCGTGAGCACATCCTCTTTCTGGAAGAGGGCTGAGATATGGTATGCCTCGGCCTCCTGTGCGCAGAGCCATGTTCCAAGCACGTTGGACTTGGCTTTCTCCACTGCGAGGGCCTCGTTGCCCAGAGCTTCTGCGACGGTGCCTTTGCCGTTGATCGTTTCCTTGACGCCCAGGCCCTTCGCGATCTCACGGAAGACGATCAGCCAGTAGAATGCGCTTGCGTCCACATGAGGCTGATATACATCCTCCAGGAGGGCTCTTCCTACCGGATGGACGGTGCGGTTGAACTTCTCGCGGATGATGTTGTCGAAGATGATGGAGCGGGTACCGAGTTCTTCCTGAACCTTGGTGTCATAAGGGAAGTTGATGCCGATCACCTTGAAGCCGGCGTTGGTGTAGCCGCTGCAGTACAGTACGTTGCAGGAGAAGATGTCGGACTTGGCGCCAGGGACGAAGTCGTGGTTGGCCGGATCTCCCGGAAGCATCTTCTGCAGCTCTGGCATTCTTGATGACAGGGCGTTGAGCTCCTCGGTGCGCTGGAGGTTCTTGAGGAGGACATAGGCTCCGTATGAAGCTTTTGTTCCATAGAGGGCGTCGTCCACTGCCTCTACAGGGCCGATCACGAGGTCCATCTTGCTGTCTTCCATTTCCAGCCATGCCTTGGCGCTCTCATAGTAGTCGTCGGTCTTGAGACCTTCGATCATCTTGAGGAGGTAGTTGCGCACGCTTTCCTTGATGGTGACGTCGGCTGCCCTGTGCAGGTAACCCTCTATCTTGCTGATGGATTCGGCGTATGCGTCATGATACCATACGGTCTCGAGGTTTCCGTCTTCGCCGCGGGTGATGAGTGTATATGGGCTGTTCTTGTCAGGATTGTTCCATGAAAGGAATTCTTCCTCGGTCATGTCCTCCGGATAAAAGCGGGCTCCGGCCGGCTTGTCGCCGTATCCTGACAGGAATGGCTTCCCGTCTATGCGGTCCCATGGGCCGTAATTGATCTCGGCATAAAGTTTCTCTGAAGGATTCGACAGGGAACCAAGGAATTCGTCCTTGTCTCCGAAATACTGCTGCCAGTAGATCTTGTCCACCTCGTCGGCGGCTTTGCGGTACAGGCTCAGTACCTCTTTCCCATTGTCGGTAATGCCCGAAAGGTCAGGTGCCGGAATGGTCACCTGGGCATAGTTATCCACGAGGCTGGACACGTTAGCACGCTCCTGGGTGCAGTATACTAACAGCAGGAGGACAAGAGCTAAACATAAAATTGCAATTCTTTTCATCTCTTTGAATTCAAATAATTGTGCAAAATTACATTGCTGGAAGAATTGTTCTTATTGGTAAATAAGGTTTATTTCGATATGACTGATAGATATTGTCGATAAATATCTCTATCTTTGCATCAAAACAGCTTAAATCATGGAATTAAGGCAGTTGAAGTATTTCGTCGAGGTCGGTCGCCTGAGGAGTTTCTCCCTTGCGTCAAAGTCCCTTTTCATAACGCAGAGCACAATTTCCCAGCAGATCCAGAAACTGGAAGAAGAGCTGGGAGTGGAGCTGCTTATACGTGATACGAGACATGTCACCCTGAGCGATTACGGCGAGCAGTTCTATCCGTTCGCTTCGCAGGTGCTGGAGGAGGCGCGTGCCGGGGCGGAACGCATCCGGGACGTGAAAGCTCTCAAGGTCGGATCCCTGAGCGTCGGAGCGACTTATTCCTTCGGTCCTCTGTTCAAGAGAACTGTGCTGGATTATAACAGGCAGTTTCCGAACATCCGTCTCAACTTGCTGATTGCCTCCAAGGAGGAGCTCCGCCAGAAATTGCTTGACCGCGAGCTTGCCCTGGCGCTGACTTACAAGTCGACCATCGGCGACGACCGCATCGAGTCCCATCTGTTGTTTCCGAGCCGACTCTGTCTTGTCGGACGGGAGGGAGAGCTCAAAGGCGTGGGCAGTGAGGTCACGGTACAGGACCTTTCCCGTTTTCCGCTGGCTCTGCCTGCCAGAGGCCTCCAGGCGCGGGATACCCTGGAGGATGTCCTTTTTGCCCAGAATGTAGACCTGGATATCCGTCTGGAGATCAACAGTATCCGATATCTTCTCGACCTTGTGGGCAGCAGCCCGCTGGTGACCGTCCTTTCGGAGGAGGTCATCCATCAGGCGGAGGGCTTCGAGGCCGTCCCTATCGCCCATCCGGCCAGCCGAATGGACGGCTGCTACCACCAGATCAAGGGCGCATATCATAAGCTTGCCGCCCGCAAGTTCATAGAACTACTCAAGGAAAACAACGGCGGGCCGCAATGAAGGCCCGCCGTCCGTGTTAAGATTTGTTGTACTTTATGGGGATGCTATCCTCCGATCATGACAGTAAGTCCGGCCATGACGATGGATACCATACTCATCAATTTGATAAGGATATTAAGCGAAGGACCCGACGTATCCTTGAACGGATCCCCGACAGTATCTCCCACCACGGTAGCCTTATGGGCAGCTGAATCCTTGCCTCCGAGATTGCCTTCCTCCACATACTTCTTCGCATTATCCCACGCTCCGCCGGAATTCGCAAGGAAAATCGCCAGCACAAATCCGGCGCCCAGACCGCCCGCAAGCAGACCGATAACCCCCGCTGGTCCAAGAATCAGGCCAGAAATCATCGGAACGGCAATGGCGAGCAGTGAAGGGAAGATCATTTCATGCTGTGCGGCCCTTGTAGAGATACGCACGCACGAAGTATAATCCGGCCTCTGCTTGCCCTCCAGGATTCCTGCGATCTCGCGGAACTGCCTGCGCACCTCCACCACCATCTTCTGCGCAGCGCGTCCGACAGCATTCATCGTCAGGCCGCAGAAAAGGAAAGCCATCATCGAACCGAGGAAGACACCGACAAGCACTTTCGGATTTATCAGAGTGATATTATAGTAGTCGACTATATCCGTAATCGTAGCCTTGACAGTCTCGACAGCCTCGCCTCTGACTGAGATGAACTCACGTCCGATATGACCGAGTCCGATCTTCAGCTCCTCGATATAAGAAGCCAGCAAGGCGAGGGCGGTAAGAGCCGCCGAACCGATCGCGAAGCCCTTTCCGGTAGCTGCAGTGGTATTTCCGAGCGAGTCGAGGACATCAGTCTTCTCGCGCACCGACGGATCCAGTTCCGACATCTGCGCATTACCGCCGGCGTTGTCAGCGATAGGGCCATAAGCATCGGTAGCGAGCGTGATTCCGAGAGTCGAAAGCATACCGACAGCCGCGATACTGATACCATAAAGACCGCAGCTCAGAGTCGAGGTTGAGAATACGAAATCGGTCGCGAAACCATAGGACAGCAGAATTGCCACGGCGATCGTCACTACAGGAATCGCTGAAGAAATCATGCCGAGGCCCACTCCATTGATTATGACTGTCGCTGAACCTGTCTGGGCAGCCTCGGCAAGCTTTCTGGTCGGTTTGTATGAATGCGAAGTATAGTACTCCGTCACTTTTCCGATAATGACTCCGGCGAGAAGGCCCGAAAGCACCGAAAGCGCCAGCTTCCACCAGTTCGGGAAGCCGAGGACCTTGAACACTCCGAACGCCAGCACGGCGATCAGCACTGCGCTGAGATTGGTCCCGCGGCTGAGCGAGCCCAGAAGGTCCTTCAGCGAAGCGCCCTCCTTCGTCCGGACTGCGTAAATGCCTAAGATTGAAAGCACTACGCCGATAGCGGCGATCAGCATCGGGGCCATGATGGCGCGCATCTGGACGTCGACGCCATCGTTGAAGAACGCCGAAGCGCCGAGGGCCATGGTAGCGAGAATCGAGCCGCAATAGGACTCATACAGGTCCGCGCCCATGCCGGCAACATCACCGACATTGTCGCCTACGTTGTCGGCGATGGTCGCAGGATTGCGGGGATCGTCCTCCGGAATGTCCTGTTCCACCTTGCCGACGATGTCGGCGCCCACATCGGCGGCCTTTGTATATATTCCGCCGCCGACACGCGCAAACAGCGCCTGGGTGGACGCACCCATACCGAACGTAAGCATCGTAGTGGTTATGACGACAAGGGTCTGGGCGTCGCTGGCCTCATGCACGAAAGCTCTGAGGACGACCCACCAGATCGATATATCCAGAAGACCGAGACCTACGACAGTCAGTCCCATGACCGCTCCGCTCCTGAAGGCAAGCTTCAGGCCTCTGTTCAGCGAGTGGTTTACCGCGTTGGCCGTACGCGCGGACGCGTAGGTCGCGGTCTTCATTCCGACATAGCCCGCAAGGCCCGAGAAGAAGCCTCCGGTAAGGAAGGCGAACGGAACCCACGGATTCTGTACCCCGAAGCCATACGCCAGGACGGCGAATATGGCTGCGAGTACGAGAAATACTATGATAACTATCTTATACTGTTGACGGAGATAAGCCATCGCGCCTTCGCGGACGTATCTGGCTATTTCCTTCATTGTCTTATTGCCCTCGCTTTCCTTCATCATGCTGTTGAAGAACAGCGCGGCGAAAAAAAGGGCGAGCAGCGATGCCGCAGGCACCGCATAAAAAATCATTCCCATATGTTTAACTTCGAGTGTTTTTAGATAATGTCTACAGAGAGGCCTTTGGCGAATGTGAGGACGGATCGTACCGTTGTCATATAATCTTTATGCTTCATCCGTATCTGGATGATAGCGTCGCCTTCCGACAGGCTGAACGACTCTATGTCGAATCCAGCCTTCTTGACCGAGTCCAAAAGCTCCAGCAGCCTGTCGTTGTCAGCCGGGGAGACTTTTACAGTCAGTAATCTTTCTCCGTAACGGTTTGTTATTATATGCATTGCTTCGAGACAGATAACAGTTAGTGCCGCAGCTGCCGTAGCAACAAGATACATACCTGCTCCGCAGGCGAGGCCGATGGCGGCAGCTACCCAGAGGCCGGCCGCGGTGGTCACACCGCGGACGACATTCTTCTGGAAGATTATGACACCGGCACCGATGAAACCGATTCCGGAAACGACCTGGGCGGCAACTCTCGCCGCGTCGAACCGTCCTGTGAATGCATATTGCGAGATTATCATGAACAGGGCACTGCCCAGCGCCACGATAAAATGCGTCCTCAAACCTGCCTCTTTGGCCCTGATTTCACGCTCCAGGCCGATCAGTCCGCCTAAAAGACCTGCGACGATTATTCTCAATATGAAACTCAATGTCATAATAATAAGTACAATTAAATCAGAATATAAAAATACTAGAACAGCCCCGGAGTATATCCTATCCATTTCAGGACGGTCTGTCCCCAGAGGAGGATTACGCCCCATGAAATAAGCATCATCGTGATACCGAAACGGAAGGTATCGCTCCAGCTGTACTGGTTTGTCGTATAAAGCAGCGCAGCAGGCTTGCTGTTGAAAGGAAGCACATAAACGTGTCCTACGAGCATAGCCACAGGGAATGCGAGACTCATGACCGGATAGCCGAAACTCTGGGCTACACCTATCGCGATAGGTATGAAGATAAGAGTCTGCATCGTCTTTGACTGGAAGATGAGGGCGCTCGCGAGCATCGAGCCGGTCAGGATCATGTACAGGGCCCAGTATGGGGTGGCCTGGGTGATTCCGAGGGCCGAGAAGGCAGCGTTGACTGCCGTACCCGGGAGTCCGGTGGCATCAAGTCCCGCGCCGAGGGTATAGGCTCCGGCCGAGAAGAGGAGCAGATGCCATGGTATGTCCACATCGTTCCATTTTACTACGCCGATTTTAGGCATAAGAGCAATAACCGCACCAATGAAGGCGACAGCAGTCTGGTTGATGCCGTGCTGCTTGTCGGTAGCCCACATGAGGAGCACGCCGACAAATATGGCGATTGCCCTGAATTCTTCACCTTTCATCCTGCCCATGGAGTGGAGCTCCTCGCGGAGTCTCTCCATGCCGCCGTCGATCTGAGGGATACGGTCTTCCTTTTTCATAGGGAAGATCAGTTTCGTGCCGACGAACCAGCCGATCATTATAAGCAGGATGCTCATAGGGAATGCGGCCTTGAACCAGTCCTGGTAGCTGAACGAACCGATACCGAGAGCTCCAGCTATAAGGGAGCCGGCGAGCAGGGTCGCGCCCGAGCCTGTAAGGAAGCCGTTTGCTCCGAGATTGATCTGGAACAGGTTCTGAAGCATGAGGTTACGTCCGAAGTTATTGCGGTTCTCGCCACCGGTGGCTCCATAGATCGCGCAGACTACCATCATGATAGGAAGAAGGATGGCTGCCTTTGCGGTGGTCGCGGAGATGAAAGCCGAGAGGACGACGTTGATGATGATGAAGCTGAATATCACTCCCGATGCATTCTTTCCGAACTTGAGTACGAACCAGAGCGCGAAACGCTTTGCGACCTGAGTCTTCACGAGCATGGAAGCAAGCACGAAGGAGAGGATGTTGAGCCACATTACCGGGTGGCCGAGCTGGGCGTATGCCGTCTTGTCGGTGGTGATGCCGGTAAGTACTATCGTAAGGATTACGATAAGGGATGTAAGGTAATTAGGAATCGCTTCTGTAATCCAGAGGACGATTGCTGCCGCGAATACCGCAAGCATAGCATAATTCGCCCTGATGAATCCTGCCAGGCCGAGCTCGTTGAATCTCTTCAGAGCGGCCCCGGACAGGGAAGAAGGGTCCAGATTGTCCAGAAACGGAATTCCGGCGATCCAATAGATAAGTATGAACACCAGGATGGCGAGAGGGCCGCCGAAGCGCTGCATCAGCCTTTCAAAGCCTGATTTCTGCATCTTCGGCAGCTTCTCGATCCTGTAATTGTTCATGTCCAGCGGATCGAAACCTGTTCCGTGGGATGAATTCATTATTTCCAGTTCTTATAAGGGTTCTTCATGAGCATGGAGTTGTAGTATTTTACATCTCCAGTCACTTCCTCGCCGAGCCACTCAGGACGTACG
>JAEEGK010013005.1_pt1 | contig 18819 bp, 18 predicted proteins | sample 8958771 | NCBI WGS metagenome assembly JAEEGK01 (sample SAMN16246547, study PRJNA631951) | gut metagenome | biome: gut microbiome; feature: rumen; material: SC-attached | host: Bos | place: Iran: Karaj | collected 2018-10
TTTGCGCAATACTGAATCTTTGTTCTGCTGGTGACAGTTTTATTGCAAGCACATGCATCTACGGCGGCACAGTAAATCTTTTCAGCGTTACTCTTAAAAAACTCGGTATTGAGTGCATCTGGGTAAAAGCCGATGCTACGCCTGACGAAATCCGTGCCGCTTTTAAGACAAATACAAAGTGCGTTTTCGGCGAAACAATCGCGAATCCGGCTTTGACAGTCTTCGATATTGAGAAATGGGCAGCTGTCGCTCACGAAAAGAATGTTCCGCTCATTGTGGACAATACTTTCGCAACGCCTATCCTGTGCCGTCCGTTCGAGTGGGGATGCGACATCGTTATCCACTCAACGACAAAATACATGGACGGCCATGCAATTCAGGGCGGCGGCGTAATCGTAGACAGCGGCAAGTTCGACTGGGTAAAAGCAAACAAGGCTACAGGATTTTTCGCAGATATGGTAGAGCCTGATGAAAGCTACCACGGCTTGAACTACACAAAAGAGTTCGGTAATGCCGCTTACATCATAAAAGCTCGTACACAGCTTATGCGCGACTTCGGCTGTTACCCCGCCGCCCAGAGCGCGTTCTACCTGAACATGGGCTTGGAGACACTTCCGCTTCGCATGGAGCGTTATTGCTACAATGCGCTTAAAGTCGCTGAGTTCTTCAAAAGTTCTGACAAAATTGCGAGTGTTACGTATCCAGGCTTGCCGGATGACAAGTCTCACGCGCTGGCACAGAAATATCTGCCAAAAGGTTGCAGCGGCGTAGTTTCTATAAGCATTAAAGGCGGTCGCAATGCCGCAATCCGTTTTATGGACGCACTTAAGCTTGCTAGTGACGAGGTTCATGTCGCGGATATCCGTACATGCGTGCTTCATCCAGCCAGCGCGACGCATCGCCAGCTCACAGACGAGCAGCTTGTTGCGGCGGGCATTGACGGTGGAATGGTTCGCTTCAGCTGCGGTCTTGAGAACATCGACGACATAATCGACGATATAAAACTCGGACTCGCCGCAATTTAAGGCATTGCCTTAAGGCACTGCTTTCGCGCGATTTTTTAACAATTTAAGGCTATAATTCGGGCTTCGTCAGTATTGGCGAAGCCTTTTTTTGCTGTTTTAACTCTTGAATTAGGTTTCGACATTGTTTTTTTTGAAAATTATGCTAAAATGGAATTAGTATGAATGGAAAAAAGGTCTTTATCGCTTTAATCATTGTATTGATTTCTCTTTCCGGGCTTTTCGCACAGAATCCCGATGAAGTCTCAAGAATGCTTGAGACGCAGGAAGTCACTGTCGGTCAGGTTGGTTACTTTCTGGCAGTGTATCTGGAACTTGTACCCGATGTAGCGAACGGACGTGCTTCTCTCGATGCGCTTCAGACAGCCGGTTATGGAACTTTCCGTAATGCGGATGCCCCTATTTCTCTTTCTGAGTTGGCAGGTCTATGCATGAAGGTTTGGAAAATTGAAGGAGGATTGATGTATTCTCTTTTCAAATCAAACCACTATGCATTCCGCGAATTCCAGTCAAAAGGTTATATTTCATTCTCAGAAGACCCAATGTCGCATGTTTCAGGATATAGGGCTTTGAACCTGATTTATAAATGCCTCGACTCTGAAGAAGATGTTTCTCCGTCAGGGTCAGCTTCTGCTTCTCCTGCGGCAACGGAACCGGCTGTTGCCGAACCTGCTGCAACGCCTGCTGAGACAGAAACTACTGAACCAGAAACCACTGAGCCTGTCGCTGAAAGTGAAACAGAACCTGTAACAGAGCCAGAGACGGAACCTGTTGCGGATACGTCTGCTGATGTAAGTCAGGAAAATAGCGGAGAATAAAATGAAAAAAAGACTTTTAAGCATATTAATAAGTATTCTTCTGATTCTCACGGTTGTATCCCCGCTTGCCGCTTTTGACGGTGGTGGTCAGCTTGATACGAACATCAATCTCGGTGGTCGTGAGTGGTTTACCGACAATTTCGTTGGAATGGTCGGATTGTCAGAAAAACTCACAGGTTGGTTCAGAACTCCTCTTCCTTTAGGTACACTTTCTATTGAAGCGAACTGGAATTTCAACCTCAGTTATAGTTTTGCTTGGCCTTTGACGCTTGTTGATGCCCAGATTTTTTCTATTGGAAATACACTTGATTTCAATCTGTTGAAATATAATCTTCCTATTACTATCAAAGATTTTACAATTGATATGAATATCGGTCGTTTTGCGGTAGCAGACTCCACGGGTATGATTTTCAATCAGAATATGGACGGAATTTATGCATCTCTGCCGTTTAAGCTTTTCTCTGTTTCTGCTGGTTTTGGCTATACAGGATTGCAGAACGCAAAGACAACAGCTGTTTACGGAATTCCGGTTTCAACATCAGCTTCAACGATTTACGCGTTTGCACCTGGATATGTTGCTGTTCTTGCTCGTGCCACTGCTCCAAGCCTTGTTGCCGGTCAGTCATTCGACGCAGAATTCAATTCGTTCTTTAACTGCAATACTGTCGCAGATACAGATCATCTTTCTCGTTCATACGTAACTTTAGGTGCTCGTGGTCCAGTTATTCCGCTTTTGTATTACAATGCTTCTTTCTGTTTCGGCTTTGCGCTTGGTTCACACCCGAAAGCCGGTATTATGGGAAAAGGCGGCATAACATACTATCCGGATTTCTTGTCGTCTGCATTGACATTCACGACAGTGTTTGCGACAAAAAATTTCTTGCCGTTCACGGATCTTCCTGTCTCTGCTGATGGAAGAATCGGATGCTCAGATCTTCTTAAGCTCGGTCTTTCCTACTCATTCAAACCGACGGAAAAGTGGCTTATGAATACTGAGCTTGGTTTGCTGTATACTTCAGAAGAATCTACTTCTTCTTTTGTTCTTGATATCTTCCAGGGTAATATCAGTGCCCAGTTCCAGTGGTTCAGCGATGTTCGTATCGTTGCTTCTACGGCATTGGTGATACCTGTGAGTGATTCAAGTGTTTCATATTTTACAGGTTCCATCAAAGCTCAAATTTCATTCTAATGCGATTTGATGGTGGAACGTTGAGTTTTCATAACCCGGTTCGGGTATAGGAGGCGAATATGTCTGTTGTAAAAAAGATTCTTTTAGCGGCAGTTCTGTGCTGTGCTATGGCATCGTTGTGTGCTATGGAAGTTAAAGTTATTGAAGTCACTGGAAAGGTTGAAGTTCAGAAGGCGGACAAATGGGTTGCCGTCTCCAAAGGCGATATTTTGCCGGCGGGCTCCGTTATTTCAACAGGCTTCAAATCAGAAGCTCTTATTGCTTTTGACGAGACTGTAATAAAAGTTAAGGCACTTACACGCCTTACTATTGAGCAGCTTTTCGAGAAAAACGGAGACAAAGCTTCTTCCGTTTACCTTGATACTGGCTCAATTTCTGCTGATGTTAAGCCCGCAGAAAACAAACGTGTAGGATTCTCTGTTAAGACACCAGCCGCAACAGCTTCAGTACGTGGTACAAGCGGTGATGTTTATTCTGATGGTACAGTTATCGGAACTGGTGGAAAGTGGTGCATTACGCCGCCGGAAGCTCGTATTGTAATTCCACAGGCATCTCAGAATCAGGTTGCTAAACAGGCGCCTGCTCAGGAGCAGAGTTCTGGCAACGAAACTGAGAATCAGTCTGTGGAAACAACTCCTGTTACAGAGCCGGCTGTTACTGAAACTCCTGCTGCTGAACCTCAGCCTGCTGTTGTAGAAACTGTTGCTCCAGTACAGGAAGCGACGGTTGGACAGATGGAAGACTTCGATTTCTCATATCCGAATGATCTTGGTGCTGTATTCGTAAATCCTGGCGAGAGCGCAAGTGTAAGCGGAGCTGCTTTCATGACACCACAAGATAATAAAGTTCAGCAGTCAACAGGAAGCGCTGGTATGCAGCTTCTCAGTGAGACAGAAAAAGTTGCTCCTGTTGCTCCACAAGCATTTGCCGAGACTGGAAAACCGGCGGCAGAAGCTGTAGTTGTTCCTGAAAAGCCAAAGTATGGTACAGTTCAGGTAACCGTAACACTGCCATCGCTTTAATGGCAATGTTGGTGTGGAACGGAGGTTTTGTATGAAGAAATTTTATAGATTTGCTATTTTGATTTTTATCGGATTGTTCATTTTTGCTAATACAAGCTGCTCCTTTTTTGGTGCAATCGGAAGAATTTTCGTAAACGTTAGGAACGGAGAAAGTCCTGCAGGACAAAACTCTTTCATAATGTCAGCTTATCTTTTCGATGCCTCAGAGGGTGTTGCTCTTGATGAAAATGGAAACGGACCACAGATAGACCGCGTCAAAGCAAAGGATCTTGCTCCTGGTCAGCAAGATTATTCGTTCTCGTTCGCTAATCCTGTTCGTGAAGGAACTGTAGTCAAAGTTGTTCTGTGTCTGAAAACAAAGAACACAGTAGATGATAATGATGCAACTACTGTTGATCAGAAAAAATACTATAAGACTGAAAAGACTATTGTAGTTCAGGAAGGTGTTAATACACCGGAATTCCCTGCCTTTACGGAAGTCAGTGTTAACAATGCATGGTGGTACATGGACTAAATCTGTTGCCTCGTGACTAAGATATGGTGTTATGCCGATATTCGCCCGGTGTAACACCATATTTTTTTTTAAATGTACGAATAAAATGTTCCGGGTTTATATAGCCTGTCTGCCATGCGATGTCTCCAACCGGGATTTTTGTGTCCGAAAGGAGCGAGCAGGCGCGTTCCATCCGCATATGTAGCACGATTTCCGTAAATGTTCTGCCAGTAAGTTGCTTTACGAGTTTTGAAGCATATTGCATTGAAAAATGAAATGCATCTGCAAGTTCAGAAAGCGATATGTCAAATCGGTTTTCCTGAATGTAGCGGATTATGTCGAAGCGGAGCATCGTGTTTTTGCTTACGTCGGGCGGCAAATCATAAGATGAGCTGAACATCCGGACAAGAATTATAAAAAGCCTGTGAAGATCGGCTTGAAGCATATCTTGTGAGAACGAGTCTGGCGAAGCGTTTTCTGTGTACATTCCAAGGATAAGGTTCCGTATGATGTCTGGTGTTGCAGGGGAAGATGACTCAGATTCTTTGCCTGTATGGAAGATGATGTAGTCTGCCGCCTTTGTGCCGTACATGTTCGACAAAAAAAACGATGAAAGGATGTTTTCCGTCCGCAAAAAGTTACTGAAAATATCTTCAAACGTTGTCTGCCGAATCAGGATATTAAGGATTATGCTGCTGTCAAAAACGCTTATGCTGTGTTTAACATTCGGTGGAATAAGGCAGATATCGCCTTTTTTCATGTGAAATTCCATGCCGTTTATGACTTGTTCCGTCTGGCCTTCAAGAACATAGAACAGCTCCAAAAACTCATGGCAATGATAAAAAACAGGAGTATAGTCCGGGTGCTTGCGGATGACGATGTTTTTTCTGCGGCTTGCGCCAAAGAACCATTCTTCTGGCAGGATATCTGGCGTAGTTTCCGGGATGTCGGGGATAAAAAGAGTTTTTTGAATCAGTTCAGTAGGATTAAGAGACGACAAGAAACGCTTGAGAGTCGCGGAATCTTTCTTAGCGTCGAAATAAGATTTGTACAGAGCTTCGTCGGTGCTTATTTCAAGGAGTTCTTTTGGAATGTCGGTTGTGTTTAAATCGCTTGTCACCATATCTTGAATATATCCGTTAGTTTAAAATATATCAATAAAAATAGACGATTTAAGTAGTAACACCCGCAAGAAAATCGTAGTACCATATCGCTAATAGGGGTTATTGATGGAAAAGTATTTTCTTGCTGTTGACATCGGCGCTTCAAGCGGCCGCCACATCCTTGGCAACAAAACCGGCGACAAGCTTTGCATGAAAGAAATTTACCGCTTTGAAAACGGTATGGTTCAGCGCGGCGGACATCTTTGCTGGAACCTTGATGTTTTGTTCAACCACATAAAAGAAGGCATGAAAAAATGCCGCGAAGAAGGCGTTACCCCCGTCAGCGTCGGAATTGACACCTGGGGCTGCGATTTTGTGCTTCTTGATGCTGAAAAAAGACTCCTTGGCGATTCCGTGGCGTATCGTGACGCGCGGACGAACGGAATGCCGGAAAAAGTGGCTGCGATTATTTCTGACAGCGAACTTTACGACGCGACGGGACTTCAAAAACTGCCTTTCAACACGATTTATCAGCTGATGGCAGTAAAAGAACAGACTCCCGAAATTTTAGATAAAGCGGCGCATTTCCTTACGGTGCCGGATTACTTTAACTTCCTGCTTACAGGCGAAATAACAAATGAATATACATGCGCGAGCACAACAGAGCTTGTGAACGTTGATTCTATGGATTGGGATTATGCCCTCATTGAGAAACTTGGGCTTCCTTCGCGCATATTCAAACCGGTAACAAAGCCCGGCACCGTAATAGGGCGGCTTTTGCCCGAAATTGCGGAAGAAGTAGGCTTTTCATGTGATGTTGTCGCTCCGTGTACACATGACACAGGTTCTGCTGTCGCCGCCCTGCCGGTTTGCGGCGGAAATGCGCCCGCAGACGCGCTTTATATAAGCTCGGGCACTTGGTCGCTTTTGGGAACGGAACTTACAACCCCAGGAAAATCAGAAAAAGCCCGCCTCCTTAATTACACAAACGAAGGCGGCTATAACGGACGCTACCGTTTCTTGAAGAATATCATGGGTTTGTGGATGATTCAGTCTATCCGCAAGGAACTTATGGAGAAAGAAGGGCGGAAAATAGGCTTTGACGAACTGGACAAGGAGGCGGAGAAAGCTGATATAACTTCTATTGTGGACTGCAACAGTTCCGTGTTCCTTGCTCCGCCATCGATGATAGAAGCCGTTCAGGAAGAATGCCGTAAAAACGGAAGCCAAGTGCCGGAGACAGCCGGTGAGCTTGCCGCCGTCGTATACGAAAGTCTCGCCGCATGCTATGCGAAAGCCGTTAATCAGCTTTGCGAGATATTCGGCAAAAAATATACGGATTTGTACATTATTGGCGGTGGATCAAAATCTGTGCTGCTGAATAAGAAAACGGCGGAAAAAACAGGGCTTACAGTTCATACCGGTCCTGTTGAGGCGACGGCGGCAGGAAATCTTGTCGTTCAAATGATAACTGCCGGCGAGTTCGCGTCCCTTGACGATGCCCGCCGCTGTGTCTCTGTATCTGGACTGTAATAGTAAAATCGATAGACTTGGAGGAAATATGAGTATTGAATCACGTTATAAGGACGCGGCGGAGTTTTATGCCGCTGCTGGCGTTGACACAGAAAAAGCTTTGGCGACGCTTGGCAAAATATCAATTTCAATGCACTGCTGGCAGGGCGATGATGTAAACGGCTTTGAGAATGCCGGTGAGCTTACTGGTGGTATTCAGACAACAGGTAACTACCCTGGAAAGGCTCGCAATCCGCAGGAGCTTATGGCTGACATCGACAAGGTGCTTTCGCTCGTTCCTGGAAAGCACAGGCTTGCCCTGCACGCAAGCTACGCAATGCCAGCAGGCGGAAAAAAAGTTGAGCGCAACGAGCTTAAGCCAGAAGATTTTGCGCCTTGGGTTGAGTTCGCTAAGAAACGTGGGCTTGGCCTTGATTTTAACCCGACTTATTTTTCGCATCCGCTTTCTGCAGATGCTACGCTTTCTAGTGAGAACGAGGAAATCCGTAAATATTGGGTTCAGCACGGTATCTGCTGTCTTAAAATATCTGAGTATTTCGCGCGCGAGCTTGGAACTCCTTGCGTAATGAACATTTGGATTCCGGATGGCTTCAAGAATGCTCCGGCTGACAGGGCTGCACCTCGCGCGCGGCTTAAGAAATCGCTCGATGAGATTCTTGCCACGCCTTATGACAAGTCTCTTGTTTATGTTACGGTAGAGTCGAAGGTGTTCGGAATCGGTCTTGAAAGCTGCACTGTCGGCTCGCACGAGTTCTACATGAATTACGCAGCAAAAAACGGTGTGCTTTGCCTTTTGGACAGCGGACATTTCCATCCGACAGAGTCTGTCGCCGACAAGATTTCTTCAATGCTTCTTTTCAGCGACAAGGTTGCCCTTCATGTTTCGCGCCCGGTACGTTGGGACAGTGACCATGTTGTTCTTTATAATGACGAAGTTCGCGATATTGCTCGTGAGATTGTGAACAACGGACCGGAAAAAGTGCTGCTTGCAATGGATTACTTCGACGCAAGCATTAACCGTATTGCGGCATGGGCGACAGGTATGCGCAATATGCAGAAAGCGTTGCTTGACGCGTTGCTTTTCCCGCAGAAAAAAGCGGCAGAGCTTCAGAACGAGCGCAATTTCACGGCACTTATGAACCTTCAGGAAAAGATGAAGATGTACCCGATTGGCGATGTTTGGAACGAGTTCTGCCGCCGCAACGGCACACCTGACGAAACCTGCTGGTTCAACGACGTTGTTGACTACGAGAAAAATGTGCTCTCCACCCGAAAATAGAGTGGGTTCATTACGAGTAAATTGTTTATGCGCGCAATTTGTGCGTAAAAATAATTTGTAAGCAGTGAAGGGGAGGACACCAAGTTATATGAACAAGCGTAAGCGGGGTTCCGACGCGAAAAACTTCTGACGAATGAAATGAGGAGGCGTTTTTCGGCGGCGGGTTCACGCTGATAGCTTGTTCCTGCAAATGGGATGTTGGCGAGAGCACTGTTCCAGTTGTAACAATTTTATTTAGGGGTAAATAATATGCGCATAAAAAATATTACAGATGCTGCGTTTTTCAAAGGATTCGTCCGCATGGCCGACGACGGCTGGCAGCAAGGCTGGCACGAGCGGAACGGCGGAAATCTTTCATACCGGCTTAAAGACTCCGATGTCGCGGAAATTGAACCGTTCCTGACGCATGACGCGCCGTGGCAGCCGATAGGTGTTACTGTCGCGCTCTTGAAAGGCAGCTATTTTCTTGTTACGGGAAGCGGCAAGTATTTCCGCAACGTAAAAGATTTTCCGGAAGATTCGCTTGCTATCATCGAAATTGACGGAACCGGAATCCATTACCGCGTTTGCTGGGGACTTGTGAACGGCGGTCGTCCTACAAGCGAGCTTCCGACACACCTGATGAACCACGCGGTAAAGCTTGCCGCCGGGAAAACAGAGAACCGCGTTATTTACCACGCGCACCCGGGAAACCTTATTGCGCTTACGTTCGTGCTGCCGCTTGATCACGAGACGTTTACTCGCGAACTTTGGGAAAGCGCGACCGAATGTCCGGTTGTATTCCCGGACGGCGTTCGCGTTGTTCCGTGGATGGTGCCCGGTGGACGTGAAATTGCTGAAGCGACCGGCGTTCTTATGAAAGAATGCGATGCCGTTGTTTGGGCACACCACGGTCTTTTCTGTTCCGGCGAGACTTTTGACTCGACGTTCGGTCTTATGCACACGGTTGAGAAAGCGGCAGAGATACTTGTAAAAGTTATTTCGATGTCCGGCGCTCTTCCCGGCGGCAAGAAAAGGCAGACAATAACAAAGCAGGATTTTGCTGATTTGGCAGATGCTTTTGGCGTAAAACTCGCGTATTAATTGCGCAAGGGCATGGAGCACCGAGTGGCAGGCAGTTTCAACTGCCGCCACGAGCCGACCGCAGGCTGCGTATTTCGCTGCCGAGGACGATGAAGGTGAGTGAAGTGCGGAACGCCCGACCCGGTGCAAGGATAACATTTATGTTAGATTTGCGCCGGGGTGCGCCCGAATCCGCTGTACTATAATTATTTTTTCGATTTTTTTGACGGAACTCCTGCTGACATGAAGCCAAGTATGCTTCCGCAGATTCCGCCCGCAATGTGGGCTACTGTTGTGACGGCGGCTGTTCCGGTTCCAGCGTGTACAAGGAACTCTTTTGCGATGTAAGTTACGCACACAAGAATGAATGTGAGCGGGATTTTTGTTTTGTCTATCGTTGTGTACGATGAAAGCAGAATCATCATGAAAACGGTTCCGCTCGCGCCCATCAGCAGCGCAGGGATAAAGCACGCGTTGATTATGCCTGTGACGAAAGCTGTTATCGTTATCATAAGGGCAAGCAATCCGCTGCCAAATTTGTCTTCGAGCGAGGGGCCAAGCAGTAGAATAAAAGCTAAATTTCCTGTAAGCTGATTCCAATCTGTGTGACCGAAAACGTGCAGAAAAAGACGGATATAGTGAACAGGATCTTTCCAGTTAAAGGCGAACTCGCTTGTCTGGCAGCCGGGAGCTGTAAAAATCACCGGAAGGTTCTGCAACCTGTCCTTCAAAAAAATGGCTACGATGCAAATCAGCGCGAAAGTCAGCGTTACTGGTGCATTGTATACGACGCCGATGTGATCTTTCTTTTTTGACGTTGTTTTTTTTGTGGAAGTCCGTTTTGTTTTTTGTGTAGATTTTGCTTCTGCCGGGGGCAAAAACTCCGTTTCGTTATTTAAAAATCCTTCTTGATTATCAAATTCATTCTGCATATATATATTTTCGGTTTTGATTGACTGATATTAATGATTTATGTGTTATAATAAGTAGAAAATGAACTGGAGAATTGAAGAATTTGCCGACAGTGCAGTAATCACTGAAGATCAAGTAACGGCACCAGACAATTATAATGTTGTTCTCTATAATGACGATTACACGACAAAAGAATTCGTCGTGTCTTTGCTGATGACAATTTTCAGCAAGACTGAGTCGGAAGCAGTGTCGCTTATGGAAACTGTTCATAAGCGAGGTTCTGCTGTTATCGGTGTATACAGCTTTGATATAGCAAGGACGCTGGCGGCTGCTACAATACAGAACGCCCGTAAGAACGGATTTCCTCTGCGGTGCGAGCTGGAGGTCGCATGACTCTTGCCAATGAGCTTCAAAAAGTTCTGGACAAGGCTGTCTTAACCGCTAGAAAAAAGAAACATGGATTTGTAACACCTGAACACATTCTGGCAGCCGCACTTGAACTTGGATCGATACAAGACCTTTTGCTGGTATGCGGCGCAGATACGGAGTTTATCCGCTCCGGCGTTTATTCCTACCTGAACAAGCAGGTTCCGTGCATGGAAGATACGGAGCCTATGCAGACACTCGGTTTTCAATCACTTTTACAACGTGCGGTTATGCATTGCGCCGCCGCAGAAAAAAAGACTGTAGAGCTTACGGATGTGCTTGTGTGTATGTTCGACGATTCGCGCGAGTACTGTTCGTATTATTTGCGGAAAGGTCATTTGGACAAGCTCCGCCTTATGGAAGTTCTTAGTTTCAACGCCTACGGAACGGACGGTCCGTATTCTTCTACAGAAAACTTTGCTTTGGACACGGATGAGGCGGAAGAACTGAAAAAATCTGTGCCTCGCGATAACTTGCGCGAAACTGATCGAAACAACGAGCGCGATGACGGACGAGATTCTGTGCGTGACAGTGACCGCTCTGGCGAGCGTGAAGATGATGCTGATGCGGCGGATATTTCGGAAAACGGCGCGCGTCCTGGTGTTTCAAGGTTTCGTCGTGGAAGGGATACCCGCTCTGCTCTTGAAAAATATACGCGAAACCTTACGGAAGAGGCGGCGGACGGTCGTTTTGACGTGCTTGTCGGGCGCGAGTCAGAGATTGAGCGGACAATACAAGTTCTTTGCCGCCGTGTGAAAAACAATCCGATTCATGTGGGTGACGCAGGCGTTGGAAAAACGGCTGTTACGCAGGGGCTCGCGCGGCGCATTGTTGACGGCGAGGTTCCTGACGTTCTTCGCGACGTTTCAATTTACGCGCTTGATATGGGCTCTTTGATTGCAGGCGCTAAATTCCGTGGCGATTTTGAGGAACGCCTTAAAAAAGTTGTTGACGAGCTTCTTAAAAAGCAAAACTCGATTCTTTATATAGATGAGATTCATACGATTGTCGGAGCCGGAGCTGTTTCCGGCGGAACTCTTGATGCGGCGAACCTTCTGAAGCCGGTTTTGTCTGACGGTCGGCTTAGGTGTATTGGTTCCACGACGTTCGATGAATATGCAAAGATTTTCGAGAAGGACAGGGCGCTTGCTCGCCGTTTCCAAAAGATAGAGATACAGGAGCCTACGACAGCGGAAGCTGTCGAAATTCTTAAGGGACTCCGTGCAAGATACGAGGAATTCCATCAGGTACGCTACACAGACGAAGCTCTCGTCTCTGCGGTGGAGTTGTCAGTGCAGTTTCTTCAGGAAAAAAGACTTCCTGATAAAGCCATTGACATAATGGATGAGGCTGGGGCTTGGATGCGTATTCATCCTGAGTATCCAGGGGTTCATGGTCGGAAAGGGAATACTGACCGATGTTCGGATGAGGACGAATTTGTTTTGGAAACTGATGAGGCTGATTCCGAAATGGATGCCGCCGGGGCACGGAATGTTCAGGCGGCACCACGGGGCGCGGATTCAGACAGTGAAGACAGCGATGTCAGAGATGATAGAGATTCGTACCCGGTCGTTGATACACATATAATAGAAAAGCTTATAGCAAAGATGGCGAAGGTTCCGGAGCGTTCCGTGGCGGCAGACGAGAAAGCACAGCTGCGCGATTTGGAGACTTTGCTTTCAAAACGTGTCTTCGGGCAGGATAAAGCTGTTTCGCTTTTGGCTCAGGCTGTTAAACGCTCGCGTGCGGGCTTCAGAAATCCGGACAAACCAGCCGGATGCTTTCTTTTTGCGGGGCCTACAGGTGTTGGAAAAACAGCCCTCGCGGTGGCTCTTGCGGATATCCTCGGTTTGAAGCTGCTCCGCTTTGACATGAGCGAGTATCAGGAAAAGCACACGGTAAGCCGTCTTATAGGCTCGCCGCCGGGATACGTCGGATTTGAGGAAGGCGGTCTTCTTACGGATGCCGTCCGCCGTGAGCCTTATTCCGTGGTGCTTCTTGACGAGATAGAGAAAGCCCACCATGACATATACAATCTGCTTCTGCAAGTAATGGACTACGCTTCTTTGACGGACAATCAGGGGCGAAAGGCGGACTTCCGCAACACGATACTTATAATGACGAGTAATGCCGGCGGCGCGGAACTGGCTAAGCCTTTGATCGGGTTTGGAAGCGCCGTGCAGACTGAGGAAGTTGTTCACGAGTCTGTGAGCAGCATTTTTACGCCTGAGTTCCGCAACAGGCTTGATGCCGTTGTGCCGTTCGCGCACCTGGACATCGACGTTATGAAAGACATTGTTCGTGCGGAGATTGCAAAACTTGCTGCACGGCTTAAGAACAAAAAAGTGGAGCTTTCTGTTACTGATGAGTGCGTGGAGTATTTTGCGGAGAAAGGCTGCTCGCCTGAATACGGTGCGCGGAACGTGAGCCGCCTTGTAGACAGCGAGATTTCTACGGCGCTTGTGGATGAAGTTCTTTTCGGGCATCTTGTAGAGGGCGGCAAAGCTATTTGTTCTATGAACGCGGAACGTGACGCGGTCGTCATTTCTTATGAATCCCTATAAATACGAGTTCCCTGACCCAGAGACGGCGCACGACGGGCTTTTGTGTTGCGGCGGCGACCTTTCTTGCGATATGCTGCTTTCGGCGTATTATCAGGGAATATTCCCGTGGTATTCAAAAAACGACCCTATTTTGTGGTGGTCGCCCGACCCGCGTTTTGTGCTTTTCCCGGAAGAGCTTCATATTCCGGCGCGTTTGGAACGTTTTTTGCGCCGTAACGAGACGTTGCCCGAAAAAGAGAAGTTCGTCTTTACGATGGACGCGTCTTTTCGCTCCGTAATAACAGCATGCTCTGCTGTGGACCGCCCCGGGCAGGACGGCACTTGGATACTTCCCGAAATGATTGATGCTTACTGTGCGTTCCATGAAGCAGGTTATGCCCACTCTTTCGAGACGTGGCAGGGCGGAAATCTCGTCGGCGGATTTTATGGCGTTCAGCTTGGCTCCATGTTCTTTGGCGAGTCGATGTTTTCGCTCGTGCCGGAAGCGTCCAAATGCGCGTTCGTCAATTTTATGCGGATTTTCCGGTCGTGCGGCGGACGGCTTTTGGATTCTCAAGTTTATACGGATCATGTCGCGCGGTTTGGCGGTAGGAATATCTCTCGCTCTGCATTTCTTCGCCTTGAAAGCAATTATCTGTACGACCAACTTGACCAAGATATGAAATCATTTTACGAATAATACCGGCGTACTACGGAACGCTGAAACGTGGTTCGTTGGTGCGTCGGTTCGCGGTGCGCGTTGGTGCGTGGTGCGCGACAAAGACACACATTCTTGTTGTCTTTTAGAAATTTATACCTTATAGTATAAGTATGGATATTCAGAATATTTGCCAGAGAATCTACGATGTTGTCCTCTCCTACGCTGAAAAAACAAATGCACCGGTAGCGTATATCAACGTAGAAGCAGGTTCTGATTTTGAATATGGAGATAACGCTCTTTGGGAAGAATTCAACAAGCTTCGGTGGGATACTGAGCTTTCTTCCGCGGAATTGTCGATAGAGCGAAAATCTTCAGGCGCATCCAAATCCGCCGATAACACGCTTCGTGTCGTTTCCATCGTTGTGTTCGAGGACGGCAGCGGAGACTCCCCTGATATTCCTGTGAAAAACGGTCTTGTTTATCCTTTGAGCGGCGACTGAGCAACAACCGGAACGAGGCGTTTTTAGCGAATGAACCGTTGAATTTTCTAAGTTTTCGTAGAATTTTACCCTAAAAATTTTCACAAATTTCGCAAAAAGTAACACAAATCCAGTGCTAAAGTGTTAAAATTTTAGAATTTGTTAAGATTTGTTCAAAACCTGTTTCGGCTATATTTTACAAGGCGAGAAAGGGTTTCTGCGGTTCGTTTTCCCGACTTATCCCCCTTGAAAAAAAAGCTAACCCGTATTAAAGTGTAGCCATGCAGTTTGAACAAAGAAAAGATGAACGTTTCGATGATATCGGACGTGTAGATGCTCCTGAGCTTTGTGTTTTTCCTGGCGTTCTTGTTGATATAAGCATGCTGGGCTGCAGGATTCGCTTTCCCGCTTCTGTCTCTGTCGATATGGATTCCGACATTGATTTGAAAATCACTTCTCCCCGTAAAGGTACAACACAGTCATTCTCTTTGATTGGTCATCCAAAGTGGATTAAAGAGGAAAATGGTTCTACAGAAGTAGGATTCAGATTCCTTCGTTCACCGGGTTCCAGACTTTTGTACAAGTACATTGAAAAGCTTGCTATGGCGGCAGCTGAGTACGAGGAAGAAGAGATGTACTCGCTATGCGTGACTGTGTAGAAAAGCTTCCTGGCGCATTCTTTCTTTCTTTTCCAGAAAAAAAAGATTTCCTTATTTCAGAAGTTGCAGAACGATTCCCTCATTTTGGTAATCCTGTTTTTTATGGCGATTTAGTTTATTATCCCGGCGCGGATGTTTCTGTGGCGAGTGTGCCGGATGCCGATGTTTCGGCAAGTGGCGTGGCTGTTGGCGGCGGCGTTTCAGATGCTGGCGGGCAGTCGGTGGATGTGCCGTATTGGTGCGCCACCGCGATGTTGGAGCCGAAAAAGTGCGAGTTCGCTTCTATTGGCGAGGCGGCGCGGCTTTTAAAAGAAATCCAGCGGAACTGGGGCTCGTACCAGTTTACACAATTCCGCCGGGCTGCTCTGATTCAAGAGAAACTTCCGTACATCAACACAAAAGAAAAACAGTTTCCGTTTACAATTCCTTCTTCTCAAATCGGGCTTTACACGCTTTTGGACAACAACCACATGGTTTTCTCGGAAAAAACTACGTCCAGTTTGCCGGCGGGATTGTTCCGGTTTGTCGAGGATCACGTGAATCCGCCTAGCCGGGCGTATCTTAAGATACAGGAAGCTCTTGTGCGTTTCGAAAGCTTTTTCGGGCGCGACAATGAAAGCTCGGCTTCGGTTATTCCGTGCGCTGGTCAGCGTTGCTTTGATGCGGGCGCGTGCCCAGGCGGTTGGACATGGGTTTTGCGCAAACTTGGCTGCAACGTGCTCGCAGTTGACAGAGCGCCGCTTGCAGAATCTCTTATGAACGACCCCTGCGTTTCATTTATGACGCACGATGCATTCACCCTTAAACCGCAGGACCTCGGCCATTTTGACTGGGTTTTCTCCGATGTCATCTGCTATCCAGAGCGGCTTTATGACTGGGTTTTGATGTGGCTTGAATCCGGTATGTGCAAGAACATGATATGCACCATAAAAATGCAGGGCGAAACGGATTGGAACCTCGTTAAAAAATTCGCGGATATTCCGAACAGCAAGGTCGTTCATCTGTGCTATAATAAGCACGAGCTTACTTGGCTCCACGCTGGGGGAATAAAACAATGAGCCAGACAGAAAGAATCCTATTTATCGACAGGCGCATCCGCCTCAACGGCAAAACGACGATATTCGAAACCGCCAAGAAATTCGAAGTTTCTGTACGCCAGGTTAAGCGCGATATTGAGTATCTGCGTGACAGATTGCAGGCTCCAATCATCTACGACCGCAAGATAAAAGGCTACATCTACGAGACAGAGTTTCATTCCCTGGAATTTGCCGACCAGAGTCTTATGCTTTTCTATGTGATGATAAAATCTCTTGCAGAAAATCATCATTATATCCCGATATATAGCAATGAAATACTAAAACAACTTGAAAGCAGCATCCCTCAGGAATATCGTGAAGTTTGCGAGCGTGTATCGTATCAGTTTCCAAAAGCCGATGTAATGGCACCGGAGTATTTTGCGACAATCTGCGAGGCCGTGAAAAACAGAAGATGCCTTGAAATCACATACATCAACGTGAATCAAGAAACTTCGCGGCGCGTCGTTGAGCCGGAGCTTCTTATAAATTACGACGGCTCCTGGTACATGATTTGCTACGACAGGACACACGAAGGAATCCGTACGTTCCATATATCACGCATAACCGCGATTTCCGCAACAAACGAGAAATTCATCAAGCACCCCAAAGAATACAAAGAAGAGCTACAGAGCATCGTTTCGGGCAGCTTCGGCATATTCAAGGGAAAAAGCGTCTCAAACGTAAAAATCCGCTTTTACGACGCGGCGGCTCGCATCGTTGAGTCGCAGACGTGGCATCGCGACCAGAAATTCCGCTGGATCGGCAAAGACAAACACGTTGCGGAGCTTTCGTTCCCAGTCGCGAATTTTACCGAAGTTTTGGGCAAAACGCTTTCTTACGGCAGCCTTGCCGAGCCGGTTCAGCCAAAAAAGTTTGTTGATATGTGGAAGGAAGAAATTCGGAAACTCGCGGCAAAAGCGGAACTCGCGGAAAAAAATGGGTTCGCGGAAAAATCTGGACTCGCAACAGAAGCCTAGATTTTCCCCATTATCTGCGCCAGTTTTTTCTTAGATTCCATCAGAGCTTTGTAGTTTTTCTCGTGACCAGTAACCGTGCCCTTCCGGAGCGGCTCCATAATTTCAATCGCGATGTTATACATCGGCGTAAGCCCCATGTTCGCAAGGAATCCCTTGATATTGTGCGTCGCGTCAAATGCCTTTTTGCAGTCCTGCTCAGAAATCGCCTCGCCAAGTTTTTCAAAGGAATTGTCTTCAAGAACACCGTTCAGACACGCCATGTACAGACTTTCATCATTAAGAAAGCGGGCTTTTGTACCCGCGACGTCGCAGCCCCATTCCTCAAGCTGGGCAAAAACATCATTCATCAGCAGATGCCTCTTGTATTGCTTTCACAGTTTTTTTGTACGACTCAGTAACTTTTGCGAGCAAGTCAGGCAGGTTGTCAGTTTTTTTAATTCGCAAATCCTCAACGAGAATACTTGCGGTGCGGTACAAATCGGAAAGACTAAGGTTTCCTGCAGTACCTTTTAATGTATGCGCGCTGTTGAAGGCCTCTTCAAGATTTCCGTCGTTTATGGCTTTGACAGTGTCGCTGTAACTGGGATCATCTGGGAACATACGAAGAAACTTTTGATAGACCGAATCCAATCCGCTGAACCTTTCGGTGCCGCTGTCATAATCGATTCCGGCATTTTTAAGGATATCAATATTCATAGGTCCTCACTTTTACGCAAAGCTCGATGCAAAAAGCATACAAACTTTCTTTTTTTATCGGTTAAAATTTAACAAAACTGAAATTCTGGAGTAATAATTCAGCGCGAACTGATACGGTGCGTAGAGGGCAGAAGTCTCCCGGTGTTCCGGGGTTTGCTAACGCGCATTCTCCTCACCGGCAGAACTGCGTCCCGCCGGTTCCGGTGAACAGCCATTCTGGCTGCCCCTTCACCCCGGCGCAAAGTCGCTCGTTAATAGGCATATTTCTTTTCAAAAAATACGGTTTTAAAAGTTTTTTTCGATTTCCTCCCCAAAAATGAAAATTTCACCCCTATCCGGTCGTATAAATAAACGCAGGGATATTTGACGCTCTGCATATCCTTTTTATCTACGAGGTAAAACATGGAAACAAGAGAACTCACCCCCGAAGAGAAATGGGAACAGGCAACACTTGCGAATAACTTTATATTCTACAAGGTTATGAGGCATCATCCGGAAGCATGCAAACATCTTCTTGAAATGCTGTTGAAAGTCAAAATTGAGCAGATGGAGATGCATAACGAGGAAGTTATAGAGCTCGACCGCGACGCAAAAGGCATCAGGCTCGACATGTACGTGAAAGACACGAAAAAAATGTACGATGTGGAGCTTCAGATGTCTGACACAAAAGAGCTTCCTGAGAGATCACGGTATTATCAGGGAGTTATGGACTTGGACACTCTTAAAGCAGGGCAGAAGTATAAAGATCTACGTGATTCACACGTTATCTTTATCTGTCTTGAAGACGTTTTTCACAACGGTCTTCCGGTCTCTACTTTTGAGAACGTCTGTGTAGAGGACGGTAAGACAAAACTTAACGACCGGGCCTA
>JAEEGK010013006.1_pt1 | contig 18819 bp, 10 predicted proteins | sample 8958771 | NCBI WGS metagenome assembly JAEEGK01 (sample SAMN16246547, study PRJNA631951) | gut metagenome | biome: gut microbiome; feature: rumen; material: SC-attached | host: Bos | place: Iran: Karaj | collected 2018-10
TCGTAATAAGCGCAGAACACCAACTCGTAGGAGAATCCGTCGGCAAGTTTGTTTGCAAACTCATCACCGGGCTTATAAGGAATGAAATAATAGCCGGTCTGGAGGCCGCTGCGGGCAATGCTCTCGTTGGAGAACTTGGCAACATTGCATCCGAATTTCTCGTTGAACGCCACTGAGCAACTGGCATCCAGGCGGGTGTTGTCAACCTTCATTTTGAGCGGCGAAAGATCGGTGGCCGAACCGTCGTCATTGAACTTGACATTCAGTATCCAGTCGGTAGGAGGCGCAGCGGGGACGCCCTGAGATACAGCCACATAGGATATAAGTTCAGGTGCACCCACGGCATAGAACAGGATATCGGCGTCACGGCGCTTACCGGTGTCGTTTTCGGGGACGCTGAAAGTAACCGAGAATTCGGTTCTCGCAGTTTCGGTAATCCACGCTTTGGCGTCTCCGAGATCGTAGGCCCATTCAGCCTGGTTAGTGTCGATCTCTACAGTAAACATGTCTCCGTCGGCACTGAGGGATACATCTCCTGGCTTTGCCTCGATATAAGGCAATTGCTCTTCCTGGGACACGTTGAATGTGTACTTGGGTTCTCCGCCCAACTTGAAAACGAGGGTACACTTACGAGTGGCGCCGGTCTCGTTGCTCGCCGCCACCAGGCTAACCGCCGTTTTGCCCGCACCACCGGTATTCACCGGCAGGGAAAAAGCCTCGGGGCCATCCAAGTCCACAGTCCATTCTTCAGTGGCCAGCACAGTAAAGCCCACGGACTGGGCCTTGCCGTCGATGGCTACATCCGCCTGCCCCGTTCCGTCGGGACCAAGCACCCTGAAGATCGGGATGCGGGTGGTGTAGTACTCCTCGGCCTGCCTGCACGAGCACAGGGCTAGCGCAAGCAAAGACAAGATAATCAAGTGAAAATGTTTCATATAAGGAAGGTTAATAATTTGACGAAACTGACATATCGTACAATTTCAGAGGACGGTTGACCGTTTCCACATACTGGCGGCCGAAACTGTCGGTTACCGTCACAGTAACCGGCGATGTGGCCGTACGCGCACTGACTTCGAACAAATGCGAGGTCATAAGCGTGGGGAAAGTCATCGCAGTGGAATTGGTATTCATCCTTCTGGTGTTGAAATGAATGATGTGCAGAGGGTCGTAGCCGTCGATGCGCTTGACCGAAAGCTGCGTTCCTCCCTCGACGGCTTTAACAGTCCAGCCGTCGTCGTAGTCGAACACATTGACCAGCAGCTTGTTGTCGGAGCGCTGCACATCGTAGCCATGAACATACTCGGAGAAGAACTCATTGGTGATCTTGTTCCCCGACGGGCAATACAGCGACTTCGAAATCAGGCAGTTGTTCAGGTCATAGACCCTGAGCTGATACTTCTCGTCATGGCCCATAGGCTTCCACCGCCAGCTCACGTCCGATCCGTTGATATCGAATACCTTGGAGCCTTGCGGCGTACCATCACGGCAAATGTTGCACTGATTCTTGGTATAGTAGCCGGTCCACCACCAGGACCCGCACACCGCAGCGATATTGTGTTCCATGAACTTGTCGGACAAACGGTTGGTGTACATTATATGGGTATGGCCAGATAGATAGTGCACATTGTAACGCCCGAAAATATCTACAAGTTCGGTACGGAACTGCGCCGGCATGCTCAAAGAATATGCGAACGATCCGTCCGATTTATACGAAGGACGGCTGCTGTACTGTATATGGGTTCCGAAGAATACCGTCGTTCCGTCTGGCACATGCGACAGGTCGGCCTTGAGCCATTTAAGCTCGTCCGTTGTAAAGCCTTCGGTATAGTCCTGCACGTCACCGATCACTCCTTGCGCGCCGCCTTTATTGTTGAACAGCGTATTGTCCATCAAGATGTAATGCACATCCCCTATGTTGAAGGAGTAATATGTGGGACCTATCCATTTACGGAATGCCGCTTCGGCGCCGAAGTCATTCGCTACATAAGGATCGTTGTCGTGGTTGCCGGGTATATTGTAGATTGGTACGTCAACGTCGGACATCGTCTTGTAATAATGCTCCAGAGAGTATTGGTTGTCATACCAGTACTGGTCCCAGGCCAGATCGCCGAGCGTGAGAGCATAGAAAGGCACGCCCTCCGACCTTGCCTTGACCGCCATTTGCTTGAGATCCGGCTTGAAACTGGCTTCAAACTGGCTCAAGTCGTCGGTACGGTTAGCCAGGTGAGTGTCGGTGAAAGCGACTAATCGATGCCGGGTGTTCTTTTCGGCTTCAAGGAGGAAGTTTATGCACTCGTATTGAGTATAGGAACTCGTGGTAAAACGGCGGAAGAACTGCGGAATAGTGCGGTTGACGGCAACCCTGTAGCCGCCAGGTACCGAAATGAATACATATCCGAGTTTACGTTGTGAGGCCAGGGCATAACAACCTTTAGCATCGGTAGTCGTTACCATCACTCCATCCGACACCACTACCCCCTCAACGGGCTTTCCGTCCAGGTCGATAACGCGGCCGTATGTCGTCTTGCCAGGCACTTTGTCCACCTCCGTGCTGTCCACCACGTCAACAAAGGTCACTCCCCCGCTGAAACGGCTGCAGGACACATCACACATGCCTCCCAGGAATTTGGGCAGCACGCTGAAGGTTGCGCCCTTTTCATCTGTAGCCTCCTGACATTCCAGGTCAAAGCTCACAGAAGTGTCCCAGCGGGCAGTGATGCTTATTCTATCTCCTTTGGCAAAGCCACTGTAAGGCATATGCAAGGGCTTCCCAAACGGAATCACGAAACTCGCTCCCAACTTGAAAGTACTCGCTGAAGGCAGACCTTCGGGAGTTGGACCAGGCCCCGGATCAGGCCCCGGCCCGGGAGTAGGATCAGGCCCCGGTCCGGGCTCGGGCTCCACACTGGGACCGCAGGCAACTGCCAGCAGCAATGGGATGAGAATTAAAAATCTAAGTTTCATAGATTAATACAAGAACTTTAAAACCTCCGGCGCTTTGGAGTAATCGGTAATCCAGATGTAATCCATGCCCTTGATGCGCACGTGGGAGTCCCCGCCGCCGTCGGCAAAGTCATCGCCGATAAACAGAACCTGGTCAAGGGTGTAGCCATGCTCCTGTGCGTAGCGCAGTGCTGCGTCGTACTTGTTGTACTGCTTTGCCGAAAAGTCGAACGAAGATGAACCGCCGATATAAACGCTGTAGTCTTTGAAAATCTCGCACACTTCAGGATACATCACCCTGCGCTTGGCGCGGTCGGGGTCAAATTTGTGCTTTAGTTCCACCGGTGCCTCGGTACCGAGGAGCGCCATGGTGACCATTCCGGTAGCATGGAACTCAAGCGGTTCTCCGTAAATGACCTTATCATATCCATATTTGGCGCGTAAGTAGCCGTTCTGCTCGCGGAAGAATGCAGTGTCTGCCGGGAATACATCTTCACGGACGATCTTGAATTCGCCGTTCTCGACAGTGCTTTCCTGCATGCCGTAATTGCCAAGTATGTCGATGGGATACTCACCCATTTGCTTGTACACCCGGGGACAGTTGCCTGCGCAAACCATCACCATAGCGTACTTCTGCTTCAATGTGTCAAGCAGTGCCCTGTTGGCGGGCTCCAGCGGACAACGGTGGTCGGTAAGCGTAGCGTCAAGGTCGAAGCAGATAAGTTTCTTCTGCCCAGCCCACTGCCCGTAGCGCAGCGTCATTGCCTGCTCGGCCTGCATTATGGCCTGAGGCTGGTCAAGCGTGGCGCTCAGCACTATGTGCTTGCCCCCCTCATCGGGAGTGAACCAGGTATAGCCCTCGTCATCGACGGTGACAGTGCCGGCGACGCTGTGGGTGAAAAGATCGGGATGGATGGCGTAGAGTACGCTGAGTATATCCCAGCTGGGGCGGTCGTAAGGCATTTGCTGGTAGAGCTTGTAGGCCTCGACCACAGGATTAGGCTCATAGAACCCAAGGTTCTGCTCGATGAGCGCACCGGGATACATGGTCTGCTTGCCTATCTCGAACGGGTTCTGCCAGATGGCCGTAGGCCACTGTGCGAACACCTTCTGCATTGCCGGGATATCGTTGCGGACATTATACTCCGAACGCTTTTTCTCGCCGTAGCTGCCCGCCATGACGGAAAGCCCCTTGGTCTTCTGCGCCACAAGGTCCACTCCGTTCAACGGAGAATACTCGTCAGGGGCGCTCTCAAGCAACTGGGCAAGCGTAGTGCCGAAACCCAAGCTCACGAAGGTTACCGATTTGTCAGGTTGGGCGGAAAGTATCTTGCGGTACAGCGCCACCGGCTCTGCATACTCGGAAGCAGTTTTGGCGAAATCTTTCTCACAGGCGGTATAATCCACATAGTCGGTAAACTCCTGGACGGGAGTATGGCTCATAGCCACAGGGACTTCCGGATGTCCGTAATATGTGCATACCGCATCGGTAAATGCAGCTGCTGTAGTGCAATTCTTGTGGCAGCCTACGGCAAGTAATTCAACCTGTCCGTTATCGACGGCACGAAGTGCTAGAGCGAGCGCCAGGGCATCGTCGATATCGTTGCCCATATCGGTCTCGATGATCATCTTAAGCGGAGCCTGAGCCGTCTGCTCATTCTGCGTACAGGAACAGACGGCCAAGCTCAGGCTTAAAATGGAAATCAACAGTTTTCTCATATCAGTTACCGGCAATTATTATTGTTGCAAGACCGGCGATGAAGAAGCAGAACATGGCGGCAAGCAGCCAGTATACATTCTTCTTGGCGCCCTTGAACTCTTTCCAGATGAATACGCCCCAGATGGCGGCGATCATGGGTGCGCCCTGGCCCAGGGCATAGGACACTGCGGGGCCGGCCTTCTCGGCTGTAATGTAGCTGAGCGCGGTTCCAAGGCACCAGATGGCACCGCCGAGCATGCCCACCAGGTGAGTCTTGAAATCTCCCTTGAAATACTGGCTGTAGCTCACAGGCTCGCCAACGAAAGGCTTGCGCATCACAATAGTGTTGAAAATGAAGTTGCTCAGCAGCACGCCCACAGTGAAGATAACGATAGCTGTGTAAGGTGTCACCTTACCTGCGGCAGGAGCTACGAAGTTGGTAGTGTCCATGGCCCTCATGACAAAGGAGGAGAAGAACGACATCACCACGCCGGCTATGAGCGCCAGTATAATGCCCTTGCGCTGGTCGGCCTTGGAGATGCTGCTTTCGCCTTTCTTGCCGGCGGCTATCCCGTTGAACACGATTGCACATACAACCAGCGCAACACCGATGATAAGCAATGCCACATCTCCGGTCTTGGAGCCTTGCTGCACAGCCACGCGGTAGTTATTAATAACTCCCAAAACCAGAGCAAGACCTACGCCCAGAGGAAAAGCCACCGACATACCTGCTATGGAGGTAGATGCCGACAGCAGGATATTGGAGGCGTTGAAAATCACACCGCCGAGCAGAATCCAGAGGATACTGGATGTCGATGCCTGGCCAAGGTCCTGCAGGAACGGACGGCCCTGGCTGCCGATACTGCCGGCTGTGAATGCCAGTAAAAGGGCGAAAACGACCATGCCGATTACATAGTCCCAATAGAAAAGTTCATAACGCCAGCTTTTGGCGGCAAGTTTCTGGGTGTTTCCCCATGAGCCCCAGCAGAGCATCGTGACAAAGCAAAGCACGACGGCGAGGGTATAGCTATTAACTATAAACATATCGCTTGACTTTTAAAGATTATCAACTTCGTTTCTGTATGGTGCGCTTGTCTGGGCGCCCATGCGCGTTACGGACACCGATGAGGCTATTGTAGCGATGCGCGCAGACTCCGACAGGCTCCTGCCCTCGGACAGCGCTGCCACCAGGGCCCCGTTGTAAACGTCACCGGCTCCAGTTGTGTCTATGGCCTGGACCTTACGTGCAGGCACGAGTTCAGCCCCTTCAGGGGTGCAGACCAGGGAACCATGGCATCCCATGGTGATGATGACATTGCCAACCCCTTTGGACATAAGGACATCGGCAGCCTTGCGGGCATCTTCCTCAGTAGCTACATGTATGCCCGTAAGCTGTTCGGCTTCGGTCTGGTTGGGAGTTATAAGCCAAATGTGGCTGAAAAGTTCCTCCGGTACAGGACTCATGGGTGCCGGGTTCAGGATGGTCTTAATGCCAAGTGAATCCGCCAGTTCGACGGAGCGCACCACCGTGGACATGGGGATTTCCAACTGGACCAGAAGATACCCGGCACCTTCAATACACCCTCGTGCCGCATCGATATCCGAGGGCAGCAAGTCATTGTTGGAGCCTGGCGCAACGGCGATACAGTTCTCGGCATTGTCATCCACGAAGATGAGTGCCGTACCGGTCGGAGTAGCCGAAATCTTGATGCATGAGGTGTCGATTCCATCCGCAGCAAACTGCGAAGAAAGCATCTCCCCGCTGGCGTCGGCGCCGAGGCATGTCAGGAACAGCACGTTTGCGCCCATCCGCGCGGCAGCCACGGCCTGGTTGGCCCCTTTGCCGCCGTTGGCTCTCAGCAGCGTTGCTCCCCCAATGGTCTCGCCCGGCCTGGGCAGCCGCTTCACGCGGGCCGTGAGGTCCACGTTGGAGCTTCCTACTACGATGATTTTCTTCATAAAATGATTATTGGTAGCGCATTCAAAAATACTAAAAAACTATAAATGTTGGATTTTAGAGGCGTATATAACCTTAAAATCTTCAGAGAAAACATCAAGTACAAATATTTGATACTTTTTGCCCCCCTGATAGACCCTTACGACAACATGCCCGGCAGGTTTGAAATTAGACCACAGTTCCTCGCCCAAATCTTCCCTCGGGCTTTCAGTAGTAATATAAAACTCTCTGTCATCTGGATAAATGCTTTTGTCAAGCATGCGCTCCATAGTGGGAGGATAAGGATGCTCCCGGTGTCCTGCCGTCACGATGAACACTTCCGGTCTGGCAGCACGAAGGAGTTTTTCATTCATCACATCGGTAGCGGCATGATGATCGCATTTCATCACATTGATTCTTCCGACCACTTTGGCAACTTCTGATTCAAAATCCCTTTCCTGGCATTTATACCTTGGGAAATTCAGCCCCGGTATATCTCCGCAGTTATAGTATGTGAATTTTCCATAACGGATACGCACTCCGCAACTGGGCATGTTCTCGTCAAACAGAGTGGAATCTCCCTGATAGATTATGCGGGATAATGAACCATCACCTGTCCAAACACGTGCATTTCCTATTAAATTGCGGATCTCAAACTTACCGGCGTATTTTCGCGGATTATGCTTTAGCACGAATTGATTGTTACTCCCTACCTCAAAACGTTGCATATCCATGCCATGGGAACGATGATAAGATATAAAATTCTGATACTCACCAAATAGAGGCGATTCGCCCAATATCTTTTCCCTGCTCGGAAAGCTATAATCGGGCCAGTCTCTGTCAACAAGTGTACGGAAACTTATGGAATCGCCTACATAGGTGAGGCCTGACAGTTCATATCCATGTTCTCCATGGACAGCACCCTTTAGAGAACCGAGATGATCTGCATGAAAATGAGTAAGGAGCACATAGTCCAAATACTCCGGATCAGGAGAAAAATGCCTTATGTAGCGACATATCCACCCGCCTGTCGTCCGTGTCGTATCAGGGACTCTGCGGAACCAGTGACGGGATCCATGCGGCAGACCGTTATCGCCTGCATCGATCATAAATGTAGTCCCGTCAGGTAATACCGAGAATATACAGTCCCCCTGGCCTGTCGCTATATGGTGTATATCCATATAGCCCTCTTTCCATGAGGGCATAATATCCTCGGCCCGGTTTGTACAAAAACAGGCCGAGGATATAATCAATGCGCCTAACAGCAAGTGCAGGTTCATTGTTCCGAACTGCTGCTACTTATTGTAAAACTTGCAATTACTGTAATCGTGTTTGCCAGGTTCGCTCTTGTCCCAACCTATACAATACTGGAGATAGTTATCCGCTGTAAGCACGGTCTCTACACCATCGATAATAATCTTTCCTGCCACATACATAGGATGCTCAGGAGTGCCGGGAGTCCAATCATCATTTGCATTGCAGTAGCCGGAAAACATTCCGACTGAGCACTCTGCAGGTGCTTTGATTGTGCAGTTCACGATACCGGAAATTTCGGCGGTAGGGAAAGGTCCCATGCAGCCCAGGAAGCCACCTGCCATCTGCTTGGGTGCTGTCAGCACAAGATCGCCATAAGCTTCGCAGTTAATGACAGGATGCTTGTCGCCGCGCACATAACATCCAAGATTTCCGATAAATGAACCAGAGTTGTGGTTGGCCACCACATTGGGACCAAGTTCTACTGTTCCATAATTAATGCAGTTTTCCATCCAGCCGGTTCCGCCGGTAAGGCCACCGGCACGAATCTTTCCATAACCGTTGCCAAGAATCTTTCCGTAATTGGAACAACCTATCATCTTGCATCCTGTTGCGGTAGCATCCGCTTCCATATCCATCTGGGAAGAAATGCCTCCGACATACTGATAACCGTCATTTGAGTCGGTTGTAAGCGTTATGTCTCCCCTGTTGACACAATTAGTACAAGCAGGATAGGCGAAACCGTTGGCGATTGTATAATCATTCTGGTTGACGCAGTAAATACCAGCCGTAAAGTGCTGTTTGTTGCTTCCCAGAACGGTTCCCAGTCCTGAATCGCTATTAAGATGCACCTTGCCAGTGTTCTCGCAATCCTTGATGTAGCCACCGGACATGATGCCGACTATTCCGGCAACATAAGGACGGCAACTTGCAGTTTTTTCGGCAGTATTAACACAAGGAGCGACAACAGTTACATTGCCGGCATTCTTGCATCCCTCTACGCCTCTGTCGGTCAGCGCCACCTTGTTTTCACGGTCGGAGTTCACAAATACGCCTATGACGCCTCCTACCTGGAAAGGTATGTTGACAGCATTGGCGGTATTCACGACAAATTCGCCTATGACACCGGCCTTTGCAAGGGTTGCAGTCGAAGGATTATGAGCAATTTCTGCATTGTTGATGCAGTTCCTCACAAAACCTGCGGTTGCGCCTACCACACCGCCCACTGTAGGAGCAAGTGTTTTTTCATTGTCGGCTGTTACGCCTATTTCCAAGTTACCGTTGTTGACGCAATCTTCAACGGATCCTTCACGGGTATTCGCAGCCACAAGGCCACCAAACAGAACATAACCATTCTGTGACTCGTCATACTTAATGAGTGCATTGTTCGTACAACCCGAAACAATTCCTTTATTGACCAGCACAAGAGGAGCGAATTCTCCCGAAATCGGCTCAATCTTGCAGGACTTGTCAATGACAAGATTCTTCACGGTTCCTTCATTGCTTGCAAACAGAGCATCTGTAATAACAGCATTCTTGATACTGAAATTCTGGCCGTTGAATGTGCCCTTGAAGGACAAAATCTGCGGGATGTTCTGGCCGGCGAAATCAATATCGGCAGCAAGCTTGACATCATCGTTTTCCGTCAAATCTCCAGCTGTTTCAACGAAGGCCAGGAATTCTTCGGCAGTCTTCATGCCGTTGTCGGAAACGCCGGAAACAGTTACCGTACTTGATGCAGATAGTTTTCCATCTTTCGTAGTAGCGGTAATCTTGACGCTCCCCTTGGTCTTTCCTGCCTTAATCTTTGCTATCAAGGAATTGGATGCATCTGCCTCTACGGACACAATTTCAGGCGATTCACTCTTCCACGTAACGGTATTGTCAAGAACGTAACCGTCAGGTTCGAGAGTAACCGTGAGCGTTGCAGATTCCGCATAACCCAGCTCAAGTGTTTCCGGTTTAATGGTTATAGCCGTTGCAGGACCTTTGACAACCACCTCGCAGGTTCCTGTTTTGGTCCCCGATTTTGCGGTGATGGTCGCACGTCCGCCCGAGATGGCGGAGACGATACCGGCTTCGGACACAGTTGCCACCTCAGAATTGCTTGACGACCAAGTAATGTCCTGATTCGTAGCATTTGATGGTGTAATAACTGCCGACAAAGCTTCCGTATCGCCGGCATTCATTTCAAGAGTTTTGGGAGAAACTTCAATAGCTCTCACCACGACAATTTCTTCTTCTTTTTCTTTACAAGAAGAGAGTGCGGCTGCTGCCAACAGGACAGCAAAGGATAGTTTAACAATTCTGTTCATTTTAGTTGGTATTAATGTGATAAAGTTATTTTTTCTTGAAATCCTCGTAATCGGTGGTCAGGGCATAGCAAGTATAGACGACCTCCTTTTCGCTGGAGGGGAATGTTCTCGTCACCCTTACTTCCCAATTCTTCATTTCCGACGGCAAAGTTCCCTGCGGTTTATAATACCAATATGACCCCGCAGTACTGTTCCAGGTAGTACTATTCTTATTCCTTTCGTTAAAAAAATATGAGAAAGCACAGACATTGGTACTTTTACCGGTGCCGAGATGGGAGAAATCTCCAACTTTGCTGCCGTTCTGATACAATTCGACTTTAACATATTTAGAGTCATCATCGAACACTTCCACCACAAAGCAGTCCTTGAATGACGCATATCCGGTACCGACTATATTGGCAGCCCCGCCTTTATTGTCAGTTCTATACCAATTGCACAGATAACCCTTGCCTCCTGTGTATGTCTGGTTACCGTCATATACGCGCAACTGATGCGCCGCATCCTTCCTCGTACCTTTAGGGAGCCATTTATCTACCACATTGCCGGAGATCTCTATCACATGATATCCTGCAGGATTAGCAATGACATCCACCGTTGAACCAAACTCCCACCAAGCCCCGCAGGCAGTGCTTGTCACGTTCTCGTATGCAGGCACACCGCTCTTTCCGGCAAAAGTATGGATGTGATTACGCCCAAAATGAGTATGGCCGGAAACAATGTGTATATTCTTGAACTGTTTGGCATAGTTCTTTATTTCCGTGGCATGCTTGGTCACTGAATAAAACGGAGCATGAATACAAAGAATCAAAAGCTTATTGCCTTTATCCTCGACTTTCGAAATATCTTTCTTAAACCATTCAATCTGGTCTTCCGTCATCCCGAGGTCATATTCATGCCAGGTCATGCCATTAGCCTTCCCGCTGTTCTGTTCACGGTTTTTGACTATTATATTATCGAAACAGACCACATGGGCAAGCCCACGGTCGAATGAATAATCAATAGGGCCAAATGTGTCTACAAACAACTGAGCAGCGTCGTAAGCATTGTCAACCAATGCATTATGGTCATGGTTACCCATAACCTGGAAGAAAGGCATCGCCTTGCCGTTGATCATGACTCCGGACATGGATTTTTTAATAAGAGGCCAGACATTGTTGCTGTCGTGCACGATGTCTCCAAGAACCACAGCATAAGGATTTGGATAGTTGCCCATGTATTCCTTCATATCGGCAACCGTCTCGTTGATATAACGGTTAACCTCGGATGAAGTACCACACTGAGGGTCCCCAATCGCCACCAAAGTCCAGTCAGTCTCCGGCTTAGAGAGCGGCACAAGCGTCCAGTCATTGCGGATACAGCCTTGTGCGGGTACGGAAAGAATATTTGTATAAAATGCAGGAATACCGTTATCAGTTGGCACTTCATACCCTGCAGGCACTGTGAAATACACATATCTTGTGACACGCCTTGGGTTGCTCACGTAGTCTTGGGTCGCCTTGAACTGATACACCCCATTCTCATCCGTAGCCACCAAACTGTAACCGTCCGAGACCGCCACGCCAGGGATCCCTTTACCGGTGCCCTGATCCTTTATACAGCCGACAATGTTGTTGCCGGCTTCAATGGCAGTTCCCTCAACTAAGTCTGGATCAGTATCTTGAGGCTGCTCCTCCTGCGGCTTGAAAGCTTCTATTTTCTCGAGTTTGCGCGATGTAAATTCAAGGCTCGCGGGACTTGAATTCACAAGCACGAAGGGCGTGGAGCCGACAGAAGAAAACTTATAGCCCTCGGAGGAAACCGTACAAGTATAGACTTTACCGGTAGATTTGAACATTGCCTCCTCGACATTGACAACACCTCCGATACATTTTACCTTTTGGTTACCGGTGTATGAAAACAATTCATAATTGCCTTGGCCGTCAAATTCGAAATATTCCCTGACGGTTGCATCTGCCCATCCTGCAGAAGTCTTCAGCTGCGAAAAGGCCCATTTCCCAGACATAGTCGCTGGTGCATCCGATGCCGGGTTGACCTTCCCGCAACAGACGGCCAGAAATGTCAGTAAAAGGGTTGCTAAAAGACTATACTTTTTCATTCCCATCCAGGATTTTGGCCAAGGTCAAGATTTATATTCAAGGCACTCTGCGGTATGGGACGAAGGTACATTCGTTCCTCCCATACCAGAGGAATCTGCTCAAACTGAATACAATTATCAGCATTGATAGAATGATATGGATTCCGATCCAGGACAAAGTACGTGGTCTTGGGATCGCTTCCAGCTTTAGATTGAGTGAAGCACACAAACTTATCCCCTGCCTGGTCAATTGCAATCTTTTCATCGAGCCGGGCGTACATACCATCCCATTTTCTGGTTATCAACTGTCCGAGCTTCCAGCGCATCAAATCTTCATATCTAAGGCCCTCCATATACAATTCAATGCCCCTTTCGCGGCGGATCTCAAGAATCCACTTATCAGTGACGGAATTGTCAAAATAGTCAACAAGATACTTATCTGCATCAACTGGAGGTATTGTTGCAACACCAGCACGCGCGCGCAAAGGCGCGATGCTTTTTTCCCATTCAGCCTCGGAGAACTGCCCAAGTTCGGCCTTAGCCTCGGCATAATTAAGAAGGACTTCGGCATATCTTAGAATCGGAAGCGCATTGTTACATGTGGTATTGCCTTCGTAAGCATTGCTGGGCAGCATCCATTTGCAGATCCAATAGCCGGTCTTCATGAACGAAGTGTTAATAAACACACTGTATTCTACCTTGTTGCCATCCTGGACTTTCTGATATCCCGGACACATGACAGTCTGCGACAGGCGATTGTCTCGGCCGGAAAGCTCTTCTCTGAAAGTCATCGTCTTATATCCCGGCTTATCAGTATGACGGCTGCCGTCTGTATGCAAATATGTATTCAGGAAGGCTTTTGTCATATTCCAGCAGCCACCACTGGAAGAGGAGTTAAATATACTGGTAGTATTATGATAGATATTCAGGCCCGCTGAATACTCCCTCGCCCACAGAATTTCGGAATACTCAATGGAGGGCGACAGGAATAAATTGCTGTACTTAGTGCCAGGATTGATTCTGTACTTACCGCTGCCCATGATAAACTCGCAAGACTTGACGCACTCTTTCAAGAAGTCATCAGCTGTGCCGTAGCTTCCTGTCCAGGCAGAGTTTGTCGAGGGATCGACTTTGTGGTACTTTCTATATGTACCTTCCCACAAACACACCCTCGCCTTGAATGCAGCAGCTATATAGCCATTGATTTGGCCGCAATTCACATATCCGGATCCGGTCAGGCAGTTCTCTTCTGCATACTTCAGGTCTTCGAGAATCTTGCTCATCACGAATTCGCGGTTGTCGCGTTCTTTGTAGAGCTGATCATGATCCTCCGGATCGATGGGCTCGTCGTACCATGGAACCGCACCGAAAGTTTTCACCTTGTTGTAATAGAACCAGGCCCTCCAGAAACGGCCGACGCCCTCATAATGCTTGTAAACGTCTTCTGAGACTGAATCCTTCGCCCCGGTCATGTACTTCAAGAAGTAGTTCACATTATAGAGCATGTTCCAGTCGCTGGCATCCCAGCCGCCTTGCTGGTTAGAGTCCCAACTGCCCAGATAGAAATTCCCGGGATTGTTCTTTGTCATATACTCGGCATTGACATCGCCGCGTGTAAGAGTAGAAACATCCGGCGTGTAGCTGTTCAGGAAGCCGTTAGCATATGTTTTAAGGCTGGCTTCGTTGGTAAAATACTCAGAAGCAACTATCTTATTTGGCACGTCGTCGCCGTCAAGAAACTTGTTGCAGGAAGACAATGCGAGTCCCGCAAGCAAAAGTGCATAAAATATATTCGTTTTCATAATGCGGCTAATTAGAACGTTACATTAATGCCCAAGGTTACGGTTTTCAGCATGGGATATGAATTGCCGTCGGCCTGATCTCCTCTCCATTTAGATGTTCCCAGCTTTGTATTTGAGCCATTGAAATCAACATCACCGCTGGAAATGACTTCTGGATCCATATTGTCGGTCCATTTCCTCATCGGCGTAAAGGTGAACAGGTTTTCTCCGGTAAGATACACCCTGAGGCCTTCCAGTCCTACACGGCTGATCAATTTCTTCGGGAAAGAATAATCCAAGGTGACATTCTTAAGGCGGCAGTAAGAAGCATCCACCAAATAGCGGTCGGCAGTACCTTTTATCAGCAAACAGCCGGTATCGGTTGTAAGATAAGAATTCGTACGGGGCCAGAATGCATTCGGATCAGGATTTTCTTCTGTCCAACGGTCGATGGTATGAATCTTCGGGAACAAGCCATACGGACGGTTGTATTTGCCCCAGAAATATGCACAATCAAGAGATGGATACCAATCACGTTTGCCTACGCCCTGGAAGAACAGGCTGAGCCCGATTCCATGCCAACTGGCATTCAGATTAAGACCATAGCAGAAACGTGGAGTGGAATTGCCAATAATCATCTTGTCTCCCGGTTTGTCAACAGTATTCTCGCCATAATCAATTGCCCCACTATCGTCTATATCATCATACTTCAAATCTCCTTCACGGTAGAAGTTTCCCCTGCGGTTAATGGCAAAGAATGTCTGGTCCGCCCAGTTTTGAGCCTCCTCGTCAGAGCTGAACAACCCAAGGATATGGTAGCCCCAAATTTCCCCAAGCTCTTCTCCTTCGTAGTAATCTGTGAGCCTCTTAGTCTCATTATTATAACGAGTTATCCAGCTGCGAGCATCCCAAAGCATCGTTTTCGCTCCATAAGAAAAGTCAGAAGCGCCAAGTTTGAAGGAGTCGCGCCACGACAGACTAAGTTCCCAACCTTTGGTAACCATATCGGCATAATTACCTTTCGGCGAGGAGCTGCCCAGCACCGCAGGAAGCGTCTTACCGACAGTGTACATATCCGTTGTGTACTTATGGTAATAATCTCCTACAAAACTGAGCCTGTTCTGAAGGAAATCGAGGTCAAGTCCTACGTCAAATGTGGTTGCGCGTTCCCATGTCAGGCCGTCCGGAATGGGACTTGGTGCAGAGGTTACAGATACCCTGTTCCCGTTCACGACGACGGAAGACTGGGCAATGCTCATTGTCTGAATATAAGAATATGCTCCAACATTGCCGTTACCAAGGGATCCTGCCGAGAGGCGGATTTTACCGTTGTCAAGCCAGGAAACGTTTTTAAAGAAAGGCTCTTCCGAAAAACGCCAACCCAGCGACGCCGAAGGAAAGAAACCCCATCGCTGATTAGTCGGGAACTTGGACGAACCATCTTCCCTGACGCTTATCTCGGCCAGATACTTGCCTTTATAGCTGAAATTGGCCCTTGCAAACACCCCGAAGTAAGCCCAGGCGCTACTGCTGTAATCATTGATCTTGATACTTTCTCCATCCATCAAAGCGAAGTTGGGCTTGGTGTCGAGGATAAAGCCCTGGCGGTATGCCGCGGTTCCATGGTGTTTGTAGTGTTCGGCGTTGAATCCGGCTGTAATCTTCAGAGTATTGTCAGCTCCAACTTTTGGAGTGTAGATAAAATAACCGTTAGTTTTCCAGTACTCTCCGTTTCTGAACAATTCTTCCAATGCATCAGTGGAAGGGCGGCTGGTTTCTGTTTCGGGGCCTGTCTTGTATGCGAATTTCGCTTCCTTGCGATCTCGCCTGATATTCGTAACCGAGTATGAAAAATCAGCGCGGAAATCCAGTATCTCTGGGACAATATGGAAAGTCGATGCAAGGTTTTCATTAATCCTGAACTGGAAATCGTCCTGATAAGACTTGCCTGTCTGCCACGAAGCATAATTGGTGCAGATGCCAGCATTTGTCCAGCTGCCGTCCGGATTATACGGCGTGAGCTGAGGCATACCGCAGAGATCCAGTTGCACACCCACTGTATATTTACCGGTGAAAGACATAGGCTGATGATAGGTGGTACGCACAAAATCAAGACTGTTTTCCAAAGTCCACCATTTTTTAATATCAGCCGTGATTTTCGCCCTTCCGTTCAATTGACGATAATGCTCATGGGCCGTATTGTAGATACCGTTCTGATAAAAATAGCGTCCCGAGACAAGGAACTTAATCTTATCGGAACCTCCACTGACAGAAATGCTGTGTGAAGTATTCTGTCCGAATTTCTTGTACATCAGTTCATCCCAATTCGTGCCCTGGGAGTAATACTCATACTGGTTTGTCGATGGATTAACACGATACACTTCGCCATAAGACTCATACGCAGGGTCACTGCGTTTAATGAGTTCGGAATACCACCCTTCAGGTATATCGAACATGTTGTTCAAACCTGTCGGGTCATACCCGTACGTGGCGTTATACGACTCGTAAAACATCTCAGTCCAATCCAGAGAATTCCATATCAGGTTCGGAACAACCGTCCTTGTGAATATTCCGGCGCTGCCGTCATACTTAACCGTGAAACGGTCGGTGGTTGGATTCTTTGTGGTCACAAGAATAACCCCGAAGGTGCCTCTGGCTCCATAAATGGCACAAGAGGAAGCATCCTTAAGGACAGAAATGGTTTCTATGTCATTGGGATTCACATCGGACAGGCTGGCCTCCATGCCGTCAACAAGGACCAGAGACGAGCCGCCGGAGCCGATGCTGTTGGTCGTTCCGCGGATGGACAGGTTTGCACCATGGTTTGGCTTACCGTCCGCAAATTCAAGCGTAAGGCCCGGAATCTGGCCCTGGATAGAACGTACTACATTCGGATTTGGGCGGTCAGTGAGATCATCTCCTCCAATCTGTTCAATCGCCCCGACAACGTCCCGCTTCTTCAATGTACCATATCCGACGACCACGACTTCGTCAAGCATCAACTTGTCTTCAGCCATCTGCACATTGATAACACTACGGCTTCCGACTGTCTCTTCTTTTGTCACGAAGCCAAGGACAGAGAAAATAATAGTATCACCGGATGCAGCTTTGATAGAATATCTGCCTGATTCGTCAGACATAGTACCGGAATCTGATCCTTTAACCATAACAATGACGCCGGCCATCGGTACGCCCCGCTCATCAACAATAGTTCCGGACACGGAGTGGCCTTGTTGGGCAAGAGCGAGACTGCCGGCAGAGAACAGCAGAAGAACAGCAACTGCAGCTTTCCAAATTAGAGTTTTCATTCTAGAATGGCCCATTATGATTAGTCGAATTAGTGATTATTTATTAATTTTGCACAATCGTTTGAGCGTTTTTTCAAAATTAATTAAAAACACTTTGGTGATAAACAATTATTTTATTTGAAATCACAGAAAATATTCAATATTTTTGCACAAAAGTTGCGCATTAAAATGTACGAATCATGAAAGAAAGCCTCTCCACGATAGCAGAACGCCTGGGCGTTTCAGTGACCACGGTCTCCCGGGTGTTGAGCGGAAACGCCGGGAAGTATCGCATTTCCAAAGCAACAGAAGCACGAATCAGAGCCGAAGCGGACCGTTGTAATTATGCGCCGAGCCTGGTTGCGCAAAGTTTGCGCAGCCGCCAGACAAAAACCATAGGACTGCTCACCCCTTCGCTTGCCAACCCCTATTTTGCCGAGATGTCAAGCGTAATCGTATCTGAAGTCCACAGGCGCGGCTACACCACTCTGGTCATAGACACCATGGAAGACGATAGCAATTTCTTCGACGGTTTCGGCCTGATGCTTTCGCGCCAGGTAGAGGGCATTCTTGCCGTCCCATGCGGGCAGGACTCATCAAAGGCCGAAAAGGTCAATCGCGATTTCGTCCCGGTGATGTTGGTTGACCGTTACTACGAGGATTCTGCGCTGCCCTACGTAAGCACCAACAATTACAAGGGAGGCTACGATGCCACGAGGCTGCTGCTCAAAGCAGGCCACAGGCGGATAGCATGCATACAGGGCGTACGCTCCTCCGCCCCGAACAACGAGCGCGTTCGGGGTTACAGGGACGCACTTGCCGAGGCCGGTCTCGGCAGCGAGTCCATAGTCGCCGGCAACGAGTTTTCGATTCAGAACGGCTATTTGGAGGCCAAGCTTCTGCTGTCCCGAAAAGACAGGCCCACTGCGGTATTCGCCCTCTCCAACAACATCACGTTGGGAGTTCTGAAAGCCCTTAAGGAGGCGCACATGCACATTCCCGAGGACATTTCGCTTGTGTCTTTCGACAACTATTCCTACATGGATTATATGGAGCCGCCCATCACCAGGGTGAGCCAGCCGGTCGAAGACATGGCGCTGCTGGCCACAAAAATCATGTTCGACCGCATTGACGGCGTTTCTACCGGCGCCTCCCAGCTCCGTCTCTCCCCCACCATCATCCAGGGAGAATCCGTCGGCCGCCTCTGATCCGGCAGTTCCTGTCCTGCTGTTGCCGTCTCCGCTCATTTCCACAGGGCCGCGAAGGCCGCCGGCAGCTATATAAAAAGCTCCCGGGGGTTCCGGGAGCTTTTAGACAATCAAGCGACAAGCTACAAATCCAGTACTGCATTGCCGTCTGCATCGGCTTTCCACTTACTTAGAGTGTAGTCACTGTAAGAGAAAGCATTGAGCTTTGCGGGCACGGTGCTGCCGTCCTTATAGACGGCCGCGGCAAATGCCTCGTTGTCAGTAACGACCACGCTCTCGCCTGCCTCACCGATGGGCAAAGAGTCAATGTAGTAGTTGTTGG
>JAEEGK010013007.1_pt1 | contig 18818 bp, 17 predicted proteins | sample 8958771 | NCBI WGS metagenome assembly JAEEGK01 (sample SAMN16246547, study PRJNA631951) | gut metagenome | biome: gut microbiome; feature: rumen; material: SC-attached | host: Bos | place: Iran: Karaj | collected 2018-10
GACAGTATGGCACAATTGATTTAGCCGCCTTAAAAGCGGAAAATGAAAAGAATGGTCTTAAAGGTGATGAAACCTTATGGAAGAAAGACCAAAACGGCAATGAAATTAAAGTTTCTTTAGCCAGCAAAATCTTTAATTTATGTTTAATTAAATTTTCTACATTAGATGCTCACCAAATGGGTATTGAAATGGAATGTGAAAAACCAGGTTGGAATGATGCGATGAATGGTTTGCCAGGATTATTCGCTTCTGCGATGAGTGAATCCATCGAATTATTAAGACTTGTTGATTTCGCAATTAATAACTTCAAAGGTTATGAAGATAAAGACATCGCTTTAATGGATGAACAATATGATTTATACGTTTCTGTTAGAGATGGTGTTAAAGACTTATTAAATAACAAACTTTCTCAATTTGCCTATTGGGATAAGGTGACAACTTCTAGAGAAGAGCTCAGAAGAAAAACTCATTTAATTGCCTTAAATTCCAACAAGAGTATTTCTATTAAAGAATCATTAGTTCTTTTAGAAGAAATGAAAAACATCTTATCCAAAGGCATCTTGGAAGCCAAGAAACTCGGTGGTGGAATTATTCCAAGTTACATCATTAATGATGTGTCTAAATACGAAATCACCGATAAAGTTAACCACTTAGGCTATAAAGTTGTTAAACCATTAGAATTCACACAAAGACTCATTCCTTACTTCTTAGAAGCAAGTGCGAGAATGGCAAAATTAGGTGATGGATTCTTTGGTGAGAAAGATTATCAACTCATCTATAAGAGTGGACTTCGTGATCAAAAATTAGGTTTCTATAAGACTTGTGATGATATCGAAGACGCACCATTTGAAATTGGTAGAGTCCACGCATTTACCAAAGGTTGGTTAGAAAGAGAATGCAACTTCTTACATATGTGTTACAAGTATCTTTTAGGTCTTCTAAAAGCGGGTCTATATGAACGCTTCTATGAAGAAATGAAGATTAACTTTGTTTACAACATGGATCCATATGTCTATGGTAGAAGCCCAATTGAAAACTCTAGCTTTATTGTTCCAACATGTAATCCAAACACAAGAATGCACGGACAAGGACAATTTGCCAGATTAACCGGCGCGAACGCAGAAATCTTAGACATGTTCTATATCATGTTCTTGGGTGAAAGAGCGTTCTCTTATGAAAAAGGTGTTTTAAGATTCACACCTTCACCAAGATTAAGCAAAGAATTCTTTGATGAAAATGATGAAGTCAGTTATCCATTATTCAGTAAATGTGTAATCACAATTCATAATCCTCATAGAATTGATTTATATAATCACAAAGCATACCGTTATGAAATCGAAGGAAAGAGATACTCTTCTATTGAAGGTCAACTCGCTGAAGATTTAAGAAACGGTAAAATCACCTCTTTAAGAATGGAGGTCGTGGATGAATAAAAGAGTTATTCCATTACTTATAATTTCATCCTTCCTTCTTTCAGGCTGTGATGTAATTGATTCCTTCATCCATTATGGTGAACAAGATTTTGTTCCTGAAGAAAAAGAGGATGAAGAACCAAATACTCCTGAAGAAATAACTTTTAATATTTCATCCGCTTATTTTACTGATAAAGATGGTCATTTAAGAGTGAATTATGCATGTAACTATGAATCACCTTTTGATGTTCCAGAACATGAGTTCTCTAAACTTAACATCACAGGTGTTATGGCTACTGAATTAGATGTTTCTCATCAAGGTTATTTCACTCTTTTAAGCCCAATTGTTCAAACAACATTAAAGTTTGAATTTTATGATTCACAAAACCAAATATATATCTCATTGAGATATTCTAATGTCACTCTCTATGATGAAGACAATCCTATTCCTCAAGTGGATTTCCCAGAAGGATATAGCACACTTTACTGGTCCGATGAATTTAATGGTTCATCCTTGGACACAAGCAAGTGGACTTATGAAATTGGCAATGGTAACTGGGGTTGGGGTAATGGTGAAGCCCAATATTACACAAATAGTAATGATTCCGTTAGTGATGGTGTTTTAACTATCCAAGGCAGAAAAGAACATATGGGCGAGCAAGACTACACCAGTGCAAGAATCAAAACTCAAGGTAAAGTGAAATTCACATATGGTTATGTTGAAGCAAGAATTGCTTTGCCAGTAGTAAGCGGTATGTGGCCAGCATTTTGGATGATGCCAAATGATTCCACCTATGGTGGTTGGCCTCACTCAGGAGAGATTGACATTATGGAAGCAAGAGGAAGACTACCTTATGTTTCTAGTAGTGCGATTCACTTCTCAAAACCTAATGGCGATCATACCTATTTAACCGAAGAAAAATCCGGTCACTATATTGGTGACTATCATAAATACGCAGTCGAATGGAAAGAAGACTACATCAAATTCTTCGTGGATGATGTCTGCTACCACACTGACTATAAGAACCAATGGGGAACTTCAACCGCACAAAGCAGTGAAACCGCTCCATTTGATAAAGATTTCTATATTATTTTAAACCTCGCAATTGGGGGACAATTTGATAACTGGACTATGCCTCCAGAAAACTTTACTAGTGCGGATATGAAAATTGATTATGTGAGGGTATTCAAATAATGAAAAAGTTAGTTTTATTAGCGGTTATTCCAGCCCTTTTATTAGGATGCTCTCCAAAAAGTAATGTCCCTGAGGGATATAAACTTTTCTTTGAAGATCAATTTGAAGGTACCTCATTAAGCAAAGAATATTGGACCTATGAAACCGGTAATGGTAATGGTGGTTGGGGCAACGGCGAAGTTGAATACTATCAAGAAGAAAACGCAGTGGTCAAAGACGGCAAACTCCATATCATTGCTAAAAAAGAAGAATCACATGGTTTTAATTTCACCAGCGCAAGAATCAAAACCGCGAATAAAGTGAAATTCAAATATGGCATTGTGGAAGCCAAGATTTCCTTACCAGAAAGTCAAGCTATGTGGCCAGCATTTTGGATGATGCCAAATGATTCCACCTATGGTGGTTGGCCTCATTCTGGTGAAATAGATATTATGGAAGCTAATGGCAGATCCCCATATGGCACAAGCTGTGCGCTTCATTATTCACTTCCTGGTGGAACCCATACCTATGACACTGGTTATAACAATATGGATACTAGAACATATCATTCTTCCATTAGTGAATTCCATGTTTATAAATGCGATTGGCAAGAAGAAACTATTTCTATGTATTGTGATGACCGCTTAATTAAAGAATTCCCAAGAAGAATGTGGTCCACAAATAGTGTGGATAAAGAAGAGAATCCTAACGCTCCATTTGATCAAGATTTCTTCATTATTCTAAACTTAGCGATAAGTGGTAACTATGTCAGTGGAGATATGCCAGAACCAGATTTTGAATCTGCAGAGATGGTCGTTGATTATGTTAGAGTATATACGTATAAAGGAGAATAAATATGAAACAGAAATTATCTAGAGAAGAAAGAAAAGCTCTTGAAAGACAACAAGAACAAGAAGAAAAAATCCTTTCTAAGAAAAGAGAAGTTGTCTATAGAGAGATGATTCAAGCTCAAAGAGCGTCTTTAAGAGAAGAAAAAATCGCTCCTACTGATTCCTTTATCTCCTTACAACACATCAATAAGATTTATCCAAACCGTGTTCAAGCGGTGTTTGATTTTAACTTAGACATTAAAGAAAGAGAATTCATTGTCTTTGTCGGTCCTTCTGGATGCGGTAAATCCACAACATTAAGAATGATCGCTGGTTTAGAAGAAATTACCGGTGGTGATTTATATATTGATGGTGAGTTCGCAAATGAATTAGAACCAAAAGATAGAGACACCGCGATGGTGTTCCAAAGCTATGCTTTATATCCTCATATGACTGTCTATGACAACATGGCGTTTGGACTTCAAATGAGACATGTTCCAAAAGACGAAATCGAAGAAAGAGTGAATAAAGCCGCAGAAATTTTACAAATTACTGAATACTTAGATAGAAAACCAAAAGCCTTATCCGGTGGTCAATGTCAACGTGTCGCTTTAGGTAGAGCGATTGTGAGAAACGCAAAAGTGTTCTTAATGGATGAACCATTATCTAACTTAGACGCTAAACTTCGTGTGCAAATGAGAAGTGAAATCGTGAAGTTACATAATGAATTGGGTGCGACCACAATTTACGTGACTCATGACCAAATCGAAGCTATGACTATGGCGACAAGAATTGTCGTTATGAATAAAGGCTATATCCAACAAATTGGTGCTCCAAAAGTGATTTATAATCACCCAGCGAATACATTTGTTGCGACATTTATTGGTTCCCCAGCAATGAACATCATTGAAGGAACGTTCTATAAAGACCATATCGATTTAGGTGGTGTTGTTTCTATTAAAGTTAGTAAAGAAATGCTACAAGCGCACGATGACTTCTATAAAGAAGAAATCGATAAGGCTAATGCTAGAATTGCAGAAATCAGAGACACTCTTGTTAAATACGAAGAACAAAAAGTTAGTAAGAAGAATCCTAACCCAGTAGTTAACGAAGAATTAATTGATCAAGAACTTGAAAGCGATCCAGAAGTGGTCGAATTAAGAAATAGTATCGCTCACTACGAAGATTGTTTATCTCTTGAAAGACATCCAATTCTCTTTGGTATTAGACCAGAAGATATCGTGGAAAAGACATCCGCAGTTCTTATTAAGAACTCTTCTGACCATATGAAGTTAAACGTCTCTATTGCTGAATTATTAGGTAATGAATATTACGCACACTTAGACTTTGCGGGTAAAGATGTTATCGCTAAAGTCAACGCAGAACTTAATGTCGAAAAAGGACAAACATTAGATTTAGTGTTTAATCTTGATAAATATTCATTATTTGATAAAGTCAATGGTGCGAACATCAAACCATTTAAAGAATAATGAAGGAAATAATTAACGAACAATCTATCGTCGAACTTAAGAAAAGACGCATTAATATAATCGGGAGCATGATCATCTCTTTAGTCGTGGCTATTGGAGGTAGTGTTCCTCTTTTCTTACTTGCTAGTCGAGAAACAAAATATCTCTTTGCGATGCTTTTAGCCTTTATTTGGACTGTGGAAGCATCATTCATTCTTTATATGATTGTTGTATCTTTGATACCACTTAACAATTATATGAAAGTTTGCCGCGCCTCTTTTAACGGCACAAAGTTCTCCACAAAAGGACATGTTAGCGAAGTAGCAAATAAAGTTACTCACTATAAAGGTGTTGCTGTTAGAGAAATTAAAGTCGTGGATTTAGACGAAGAAAATAAAACTTACACATTTTATGTGGAACAAAATAAAGGACACGGAATCGCTCCTGATCAGGACTATGTTTTTGTGACCTATCAATCGGTGATAACAAGTTATGACTCTTTACAAGGATAGAGAAAAAGCAAAATCATATTTTTACTACTATGGTTGGACCATATTAGTTTTTATCGCTGGTTTCTTTTTGATATTCTTTTTCATCTTTCAAAACATGTTTGCTGTAAAGAGAACTCAAAGAGTGGACCTCTTTATTGCTGCGCACGGCTTAAAAGATTATGACTATAGTAAGAAAATACAAAAGCAATTTAAGTCACAAGGACTTATTGAATTTAATGTCTATGCTTATTTAGAAGAAGATCCAAATGTCTTTAATTATTTCTCCGCGAATGGCGAAAAAGCGGACTTTGTGGTTTTCTCAGAAACTAATCTCAATGATTTAAAGGAATATCTACCAAATAACTATGTTCCTCTTGCTGATATCGCGACAGTCGTAGATAGAGTTAATAACTTTGAAACTTTTGATTATGAAGGAACTAGTTATGGTATCAAGCTATTTAGCAAAGATAGTGATACTTATAACAACAAATACAAATTCAAGGACTACATTGAATTCACCAAAGAAGGCGTTGATAAAGAAAATTATTATTTACTCATTGATAACGAATCACCAAACTTTGACGAGGCTAATAAACATACATTAGGTTATTCAGTACTATCGTACTTTTTAGATGACATGACCATCTAAGAAGGTATAATTTTCTCATATGGATAAGAAAGTTATCGTTCCAGAAAATAGATTTCAGTTATTAGGAGATCGTCTAAAGACGAGATTCTTTGATTTTATGCTCGTTTCTGTTTTAATGGGCATTTTTCTTATTCCTTACATCGTTTGGATTGTTTTTATGAACAATTCATCTTTCTTTATCCCCACACAAGATAACTTCTTATTAGTGGCCCTTATTAGTTACGCGCCTTATATTCCTTTAGCGATGATATTCGGTTTAGGTGTGGTGGGAGCGCTTTATTATTCCAAACGCTTAGCCTTTGGTGAAGGCGCGAATGCCTCGAAAGATTTCTTCTATGGCATTGGCAAAAACGTTAAACCAGCATTATTAGGTTTCTTTATTATTGGTTTATTATATTTTGCACTTTCTTTCGGAAAGATAATCATCTTATTTAGCGAATTAAACCCAATTCTTAAAGGTGTCTTAATCGGATTAATGTATGTTGGCTTTATTATAATAACCATGATAGTGGCCTTCTATCTCACACAAAGCGTGTTATATACCGGAACTACAGGACAACTCATGCTCAATGGTGTGAAGTTCACATTTGGTATGTTTGGATGGAACTTACTAATATTTTTAATCGTTTTACTTCCATTTATTGTTGTTGAAGTATTTTCTTATTTACCTGCGAATGTGTTCTTTATTGAATATATCTTCCTCGCGGTTTGTATCTTGTTCTATTTTGAATTTGAAGTATTCGTCTTCTCAATTTATTCTCATGCGATATTTGATTTAACAATTAATGATGACTATCCAGAGATATATCGAAAAGGATTAACAAAGAAAGAGCCTTTAGAATAATAAAAAGAGTGGCCTTGTTGGGGCCACTCTTTATTTATAAAGAATTAGATTTTGAAGAGCTTGGCGTTATCAAATACCGCTGAGCCTTTTTTCACATGGAAGAAGACATCTAACATACATGCGCCTTCAGCCATTGTGACTTCTTTAGTTAATGTGGAATATGTTGTTCCAGTAATAGCAATTTTATCTTGCTTTATGCTTCCTGTTCCAGCTTTGCTTCTTTGCCAGAGGATGATTTCTGCTTCATCAGTGGCATTTAATAATTTAGCATCAACTGAGAAGTTATATTTGAATCCTTCATAGGAACAGCTAATTCTTTGATAGAAGTAACCATCATTTGTACCTTCGCTTGTACCTTCACTAACTTTGAAAGCTTTGCTTCCAACGGAACCATCATCAACGAATGAACATGTTCCATGGAAGTTTGTGGCGTTGAATTGACGCCAACCATAGAAATCATTTGCGGCAAATGCTTCTGTGTTTTCAAATGAAGGGTTACTTAATTTATTTAATCCACTTGTGACTTTCGCAAATTCAATATTTTTAATTTCGGATTTGGATGGGTCTTTTGGTGAATATGTATTATAAGTACGCTTGTGTGTGAAATATTGATTATCATCAAACGCGGTATAACTAACGCGGTCCACTAAGATATAATCTTCGACCCATGTGGCATTTCCTGCCCAAGATGGCATCCAAACACCTAACCATAGTGGCATATCAATATCAGTAACTGTGCCACCGGAGATACTGTGAACATATTGTTCATCAATAAACCAATCAACTCTTCCTTCACCTTTGTAATCGGTATACCAGTCAAATGTGTATTTATGAATCTTGCCATCATTCATATAGCAGATTTTACTGACATCTGGAGAATTAGTGGCTTTATTGGTTTTTGTGGTCCAAGTGGTGCACCAAAGTTCGTTATATTGTCCACCTCCACCGATTTCGATATCGATTTCGTTTTGGCTAACTTCTTCGCTGCTTTCACATTTATATGTCCATAAAGCGGTAACGCCACCTTCTCTTGGCATGGAAGCCATTGATACTTCGTATCTACCAGGACCTAATGAGTTCTTTGTTTCAATACATGAACCTTCTGGTTTACCAGCATTATCAGGATCTTCTTGATTATATAAGCCTCTAGCTTTTAAAGCTAAATAGCCATTACCATTAGAGTCTTTTGTGTAGAAAATGTTTCTTCTGCGAACACCATTATGAGGAGTTTGACCACCGTTTTCCCAATAACCATCAAGTGTGTTCCATACGGAATCGTCTAAGCCGTTAGTGATTTCATCATCAAAGTTGAGTTCGTTTTCTTTATCAAAAGCATTTCTTCTCTCAATATTTTGATAATAATCAGGGCGAGAAGTATCGTATGCTTCTTTATCTTCTTTCTTTGTGTTTGTACATCCACTTAAAGAAACAAGAACGAAAGGTAATAAGGCAAATAATCTATTAGTTTTCATAATATTAGTCCTCGGTCATATTTTACTGGTATTTTAATCTTATTAAAACAATTTTAATTGTTCTAATAAAAATAACATACATATCACTTATATATGTTGAATACATTTCATCTTTTTTATATAATTATTCATAGAATAAATAGCGGAGAATAACTTATGGATAAAAGTTTTATTGGCGACAAAATTAAAATGATCAGAAAGCAAAAGAAACTTACGCAAGAACAACTCGCTCTTGCTTTAGGCTATAGAGATAAATCAATGGTGGCCCATATTGAAAATGGTGACTCCGATATGACCTATGACAAAATCACCCAGTTTATCCGTATGTTTAATATTGACGCTAATGAGTTATTCGCTGAATCTATTACCCAACCAAAAAGACAAACAGTTCCCGCAAAGATTGGTCCATTTAAAAGAATAGTGAACAAGGAATCCACAATGGAATATGGTTATTACTATTCTTTAACCATGACTCTTCCTTTTGCCGCTAAAGAAAATAAAAGAACCATCAGAGTGTGGTTACCTGAAGACTATGACTTTGAAAGAGCGGATAAAAAATATCCAGTCATATACATGAGTGACGGTCAAAATCTCGTCGATGAACATTTATCTGCCTTTGGCGAATGGAAGTTTGATAAGACAGTTCATAAGTTGATGAGACAAGGCCTTCCTGGTGTTATTGCCATAGGCATTGACTGTCCGAAAGATCCTTTAGAAAGAACTAGAGAATTATGTCCACCTTTCATTCCTAAACAAGAAATTGTTTCAGAAGAAGGTCCAGAAATGGCTCATACATATGGTGATAAATATATTCGTTTCATTATTTATAATTTGAAACCATTAATTGATAAAACATTCCATACATCTTTAGAAAGAAAATACACCGCGATTGGTGGTTCATCTATGGGTGGACTTATGTCCTTCTTTGCGGCGATGATTCATCCTGAAGCTTTTGGCTTTATTTTATCTTTCTCGCCAGCATTATTCTTCTATGAAGAAAAAGACTGGGGAAACATTGTTGCTATGTGTGGAGTTAAACCAACCGAAGAAGGCAAATGCTTCTTATATTGTGGTGGTAGAGGATTTGAATCTAAGTTCTTAAAAGAAGTCGTATATTCTTATTATCATTTCATGGATGCTGGATATGGTAATGACAGAGTAAGAATGGTCATTGACACAAACGAAGAACACAATGAAGAAGCCTGGGCCAAGATACTTCCTGAAGCACTAAAATTCTGGCTTAAATAATCTAATATTTCTTGGTGAATATAATTAAATAAATTTGAAATAATCGAACTTTTCTATATATCAAAATCTACTATGATAGTAAAATATTCATAGTGTATTTTTAATGCACCAAGGAGATAACTATGAAGAAAATAAAATTTATTCCTTCTTTGGCTCTTGTTTGTTTGTTATCTGCATGTGGAACAACAAAAGCGCCTTCCATGGCTAAACCAAGATTTGCTAAGCAAGGAGAAGAAATTGCTTCCTATGAAGATTTTTCTAATCAATATCAAACTGTCTTGGGCGAATCGGAGCTATCTTCTGATGACTTCAAAATGGGCGATAGAGAAATGAATAGCAAGACCTATATAATGGAATCAGCAATTATTAAAAGAAATAAAAAAGCTTTTGCCGAAGTATCCATAATCCGTTATGGCGAAGCGCTAAACAGGTTTGATGGTGACAACCAAATCATTGCAAATAAAGGCAAGACCGTTACATACGGGGTTGACAAGGAGTGTGATAGCACTCGTGTAGATGAATCTAGAAGTAATGAAAACACTGTTTATCAAGAATCGACAGTGGATGGAAAACAATACTACGTTAACGCAGATTTAAATAGTAAAACATATTCCAAGGGATTTGAACTAAGTGATACTGCTACTGCGGAACATTATTATAACCAAATGGCCTCAGCGGTTGTCTCAATGTTAATGACCGCCACACTTGTTCTTCTTCCATCAGAGGCTGTCGAAGATTTTAAATTCTATAGAAATGGCAATACTTTCACATGGTCAAGTGAAACCATTGAAACAGAAGAAATAAAGAATTCTGAAGATGTAGTGGTTGGGACGGCTAAATTAGAAGGTGAATTCAAAGCTCAAACCGATTTTACAGATGGTAAGTTTTCATTCAAACTTGTTACTATTACAAAGTCTACATCAACATTTACTAGTGATTATGGCGATTATTTAACTGGCGATATTTTGATTAATGAATCCAAAGAATATGTTGATGTTTCTTTAGTTTCTAAGAATGTCAAAATTAGCCCTGTCGACATCTCCAAATTTAGACATGTTTCAGCTTAAGGAGAAAACTAACTATGAAAAAGATTAAAATAATTCCTGTTTTAGCCTTAGTGACTTTAATGTCTGGCTGTACAACTAATGAGAATTTTTCTATGAAAAAACCTTCATTTACCAAACAAGGTAGTGAAGTAACATATTCTGAATTCACTTCTAATTATTTAGAAGCAAAGTCAAAGGTCGACTTTTTTAATGAAGATGCTTATGTCGCGAAAGATGGAACACAATCAGAAAACTCTTTCATCGTGGTGAAAGACAGTCTTAAAGATGGTAAAAAAACTATTAATTCATCGATCAAAAAATATCTAGATAAAGAGGAAACAAAATTTGACGTTGATAATAGCGTACTTTCCGAAAAACGTACTCACAAGGAATATAAAGAGGCAAAAGGTCCTTCTATTAATGATAAAAAAACCTATTTTGTGGACATTAATACAACTTACCAACCCGGAAAAGTCGAAAATGAGAATATGTTCTTAAAAGTTAATGAACTCACAAAAGAGTATTCTCCTTCTAAGTTTATTAATGAAACACATACTGTAGAAGATGTATTTACCTCTTTGGTTTATGATACTTTAACTGATTTGTTTTCATACAATACCCTTTTCGATGTTGAAATGAGTGAAGAAGACCAAGCCAAATACAAATTCTACAAAAATGGAACAGTATTTACTTGCGTTAGACAAACTAGTGAAGAAACCGAAAACAAAACAAGTGATTTGGTCGTTTGGGGAACAACAACAGTAAAAACGTATCACAAATTCCAAATTGACTTAAAACCAGGTGCAGTCAAAGCGAAGGCAGTTTTTGAAACATCTAGTAAAACAGTATCTAATATTGATAATGATAACTATCCTGCTGGTTTCGTTTACGAAGTATCCGATATAGAATACGTCGATTATTCAATGGCGTATAAAAACGTTGATCTCAAAGTCAAAGATCTTTCCAACTATAGATTCGTTGATAATAGAGGCTAAATCATCAAAACAAATTAACTAGGCACGTGCCTAGTTTTTTTGTGCTTAAAAACAGTATTTTTATTGAAATATTTTACATATAAAAATCTTTAATATCAAAGATATTATATTTTTGTCATCCCTATTGACAAAGTTATAAAAAGGTCTAATATATATAATCTCAAATACGAGTGCCCCGTCCTCGGCAAGACGTAAAAAGGCTTAGGAGGTACTTGTATATGAAATATTACGTTTTAGAAACAATCAACAACGGTGCAACCGTTAAAGTAAATAAAAAATTCAAATCTAGAAACAAAGCGATCGATTATGCGTTCACTTATTTTGAACGTAAGACCTTTAACAAAGACTTACAAATTGAAGATGAGTATGAAATTGAAGGCAATAAGCACAACATCGAATACGTTTTAGATTACTACACCAGATTTAGAGTGGAACGTGTCCAATTAGCGGCCTAACTAATAGTTTTTATATTGTATTAATCGACATTTATCTATAAGATAGTCTCATATGTATACGAAAAATTATTATATCGGCAGCAATGATGTCGACCAGTTCTTAGATCTCAAACTTCCATCATTTTTTAGAATGATGCAAGACATTGCCACAGAACACGCAGAAGTGCTCAATATCGGTAAAGCGAACACAATTGATAAAGGTTTATATTGGGTTATCACCCGTATCGAAATCGATATTATCGAGATGCCTAAATATTTACAAACTGTCACTCTTAAAACCTATCCTGGTGATGACTTAAGATTTATCTTCCCAAGATATTTTCAGCTTGAAGATGAAAAAGGAAAAATCCTTATTAAAGCCAGTAGCACCTGGGCAGTTTTATCACGCGAAACACATCGCGTGTGTTTAAATCCATTCCCAGGATTAAAATCGCCAACAGAACATTTAGAAGGCGAACAACCTTTACCAGGTAAGTGTGAAGCAAGTGATTGTAAGCTCGTGGAAACCCGTAAAGTGAGATATAGCGATATCGATCTTAACGGTCATTTAAATAACACCAAATATATCGACTATATCGTAGATATTCACGATAGTGATTTCTATAAGAAAAATAAGATTAAACACTTCTTAATCAACTACGAAAAAGAACTCAAAGACAACAATGAAGTATCTATCTTTTCTAATAATTCTAATCCAGAATATATTAAAGGAGAGGTTGATGGTGTTTCATTCACTGTAAACATCACCTACGGAAATAGATAAATGAAAAAAGTGGTCATTATTGGAGGGGGCATATCCGGTTGCTTTGCGGCAATCCGTATTAAAGAATGCCATCATGACTATCAAGTCTCCATTTTTGAACATAATGACAAACTTCTAAAGAAGATATACGCCACCGGAAACGGTAAATGTAATTTCGCAAATAAAGGAAGCTTAGAAGATAAATACTCTAATGAATCTTTTGCTTTGCCTATCGTTAAAGAATATAACCAAGAAGAAATAGTGAAGTATTTCGAATCTATCGGCATCAAAACTAAAGCGGTGGGTGATTTACTTTATCCATATAGTGAATCCGCAGAGACGGTTGCTAATCACTTATTAAAGAAAATTAATGAACTAAATATCGATATTCATCTTAATGATGAAGTAAAAGACTATCGTAACGGCCTCATTTCGACGATTTCCGGAACTTTCCCATATGATGCGTTAATTATTTCAGTGGGTGGGAAATCCTCGCCTAAATTAGGCTCTACCGGCGATTTTCATAATGTCTTAATTAAGCATGGATATTCTTTTAAAGAATGTCATCCTTCTTTATGCCCAATTAAAACTAAAGAAAACACCAAAATGGTGGAAGGCCTTAGAAGTAAAGTATCCGCTTCTTTATATGATGGAAATAAACTCGTTCATGAAGAAGATGGAGAATTACTTTTTAAGAAAGATGGTTTAAGTGGAATGGTGATATTTAATCTCACTCATTTTATCAATGGAATAAATAACAAAAAGAATATCTCTATTCATATAGACTTCGCAAAAGGATTAGAGGGTGAATATGATTCCTTAATTAATCCAAAAATCGCAAAGTATCTATTAGATAATAAATTAGATATTCATAACACAGTATTTAATTTCAAAGACTTCTATGGATACGATAATAGCCAAGTTACCAGTGGTGGAATTCTTATATCTGAACTAAACAATAACTTATCTTCGAAGAAAGAAAATAATGTCTACTTCATTGGAGAAGTTATTGATGTTGATGCGATATGTGGTGGATATAACATCATGTGGGCGTTAGCAAGTGCAGAGAAAGTAAATAAAGCAATTTAAAACCGGAGTTTTGAACTCCGGTTTGTTTTTATAAAAAAGCCCCGCAACTATTTTATATGACCGATCGGGGGGGCTTGTTCTTTAGAACAGGTCGCTATGAGTGCCAGTCCTAAACAAGAACAATTCTAATTCATCATCGTCGACATGATAGATTAGTAGCCAATCTGGTTTGATGTGACATTCTCGAAACTTAACATAATCACCAGACAAAGGATGATCATGATATTTCTTCTCGAGTCTTTCTTGCTTGGCGAGTTTCTCAACAACCTCATTCAGTGGTGCTAAGTCAAGATTACGTTTTCTTGCTAGTTCTAAATCTTTAACAAAGCGATTTGAAGTGACAATTTTGAGCATTATTTCTCCTTTAATACTTCTTCAAAGGAGTTATACCTCTTATACTTTTTCTTGTCTTTCTTCATTTCATCGTACTCATTAAGAGCAGCGATTGTGGTTTCATTAGGAACATTCATCCTAATTTCAAAAGGAATTTTCTGTTCTCTAACTGCTTGAGACAAGAATAGAGAGATAGCAGTGGAAAAGTCTAAACCAAATTGATCAAACAATTCGACTGCTTGCTTTTTCAAATTTTTATCAATGCTGATATTGGTATTTACTTTTGCCATATGCCGAAACTCCTTTGCATAAATATAATAACATAATATGCGCATAAAATAAACATAAAATACACATAAATAAAACCGACTTCAAAGAAGCGGTTTTGTTAGTTAATGATTAATTAATAATGATTATTTAGCAACGACTTTATGGAAGACTTTTTTGCCTTTTTTAATCTTCACGCCTTCTTTAAGCATTTCTTTACTTAATACCATATAGACATCGGTAACTTTTTCGTTATTCACAGATACGCCACCTTGTTCAATTAGTCTTCTGCCTTCGCCTTTTGAGGTGATGAGGTTTGCGCTTACCATGGCGTCTAATAGTGGTAGTCCTTCTTCAGGAACATTTTCTAATTCAGTTGTAGGCATGTTCTCATCATTACCTTCGCCAGAGAATAATGCTTTTGCTGCAGCTTCCGCTTTGTCAGCTTCTTCTTTGCCATGGACCATTTCGGTTAATTCATGAGCGAGAATCATCTTCTTCTCGTTAATACGAGAGGCGTCCCATTTTTCCATTTCTTTTAATTGCTCTAATGGAATAAATGTAAGCATCTTTAAGCACTTCATGACATCGGCGTCACCAACATTTCTCCAGTATTGATAGAATTCAAATGGTGATGTCTTATTGGCGTCTAACCAAACTGCGTTACCTGCGGTTTTGCCCATCTTCATACCATTAGAATCGGTTAATAAGGTAATGGTCATCGCATAAGCATCTTTGCCGAGTTTTCTTCTAATTAATTCGGTACCACCGAGCATATTGGACCATTGATCATCTCCACCGAATTCGAGCATACAACCATAATTCTTGTATAAGTAGTAGAAGTCATATGATTGCATAATCATGTAGTTGAATTCTAAGAAAGATAAACCTCTTTCCATTCTTTGCTTGTAGCATTCTGCGGTTAACATTTTGTTAACGGAGAAACAGGCACCGACTTCTCTAAGCAAATCAACATAGTTAAGATTAAGTAACCAGTCTGCATTATTAAGCATCATGGCTTTGCCTTCACCAAATTCAATAAATCTTTCCATTTGCTTTTTAAAGCATTCAGCGTTGTGTCTGATATCTTCGATAGTGAGCATCTTTCTCATATCGCTTCTTCCAGATGGGTCACCGATCATTGTGGTGCCTCCACCGATAAGGGCGATTGGTTTATTTCCGACTTGTTGTAATCTCTTCATTAAAACCAAAGTCATAAAATGACCCGCAGTTAAAGAATCAGCAGTGCAGTCAAAGCCGATATAGAATGTTGCTTTACCAGCATTAATTAATTCTCTCACTTCTTTTTCATCGGTGACTTGGGCTAATAAGCCTCTTTCTTTTAGTTCTTCATAAATACCCATAAGTATTTCCTCCTAAAAATAAAATCCTCTAATCTAAAAACTAGACTAGAGGACGATTGTTATCGTGGTACCACCTCTATTTAGATAACTCTCACAAGTTATCCCTTATCATGTACATAGTACATATCCGCTGTTTCGGGCGGACCCGTCTATCCCTACTGTTAGTTCAGGAAGCAGCTCTGGAATGTATTCAATAGGTTTCTTATATATCCTTTCACCAACCGGATACTCTCTAGATAAGAAGGTCCTATCTACTTCTTTCCTTCATCGCTTTTATTCTTAATAATTAATTGGCTCAACTAAGCTAAGCTTCATTTGGCCATTATCTTCACGGCTTGAACCGATGATTTCAAATGTGAGGTTACTCATCGCGAAGTATGTTTCTAAATCATAATGAGTTCCTGAATAAGTTTCAACTGCTTGTTCAGCTTCATCACAAGCATAATCCATAATATTGGTGAAGTCGACAGAGATTGTATAGTTTTCAACATCTGCGGTTAAAGAATCATCGCCTTGGTTGTTTAAAGCGTCACAAATAATGTTAAAGAATTCTTCTTTTAAGTTATCAGCGTCACTTTGGCCGAATTGAATATCTTTTACTTCAAAGACCAATTTATTATCCGCAAATCCTCCATCAGACATTTCAGTTTCGAATGTTAAGGATGTTGGATAACCGTTAACATCAATCTTACAAACTAGCTCAGCGATATTCTTGTTATCGCTATTTTTGTAGATGTTCATGTAGAAGTTTTCAATAGTGATGTAGTTCACTTTGTATCCTTCTGGTGTGTCTCTATGTAAGAGCGATGTAAAACCAACGATATTTTTACTGGAGATATATTCGTTAATCATATCCTCATCAAGAGTGCATAGTAATTTATAACGTGGATCAAGTGTCTTATTAACAAGTCTTTGTGCGTCAACAGTGTCTTTCATCTTATCGACAAGCTTTGCTTCAGCATCATATAAGCCAAATCCTTCATATGCTTCTTTATCATCGATATCAACATATGAGAAATCGATAGGATTTAGATTATTCTTTTGCGCTTCATTTAATGAATTCCAACCACCGAATAAGAAGTCAAAGGCATCAAATAGTAACGCGTCATTACTTGGATCAATATCTTCGTGTTCGATTAGTTCTACTAACATGTCGCGTTTTTCTTGAACTTGTTCAGGACGAATTCTAATTTGTGTATTAGGGATATCGGTCACTAAGTCATTAGTTTGAAGGTGTTCTAAATCAACAATGCCTTCGATAACATTGTTATTTCTGAATTTAAATTCCATCATGTTATCGCGAACCATAGTTTGCATAACATCAAAATATAAGCCTACAGCTTCACTTCCCGCTAATCTTCCTAAGTCAGTTAATAAGGAAGTCTTTGGATAAACTATTGCGTATTGTTCTCTATCAAATGTTAAATCAGTTTGTGTACCCGCTAAGATTTGATCGATTTTTTCATAAGTGATGTATTTTTTGATAAATGGTTTACCAACGGATAAAAGACCACCGACACGACCTAAAGCAACATCTTGAATTTTAAAGACGAATTTTTCATTATCAGGAGAGATTTCCATAGTAGTGGTAATCTTCGCTCTTGTTTTAAAGATGGCGGCGTCCGCATCAACATAGAAGTAGTAGCGGTTATCTCTCACTACGACATAAGCCTTTTTAATAAAAGGAACATTGCTTGGAATGCTATTCATCGCTAAACGAAGAAGATTATCAACATCATTATCAGTGACTTTAACATCAATCATCGCTTCTGTTGGAGCATAGTCTAAGGAATCGACCACTAATCTATTGGCGATTTCTTTAAAATCAGTATCGTTATTGATGTTAACGTTTTTGGTCGCTCCATCATAAAACAAGATATAAATAAGAGCGATTGGTCCTACGACAAGAACAAGGAAAAGAATGAGTAAGACCCATCCGACTTTGCTCTTTTTCTTTACTGGAACTTTTGACACTGCTACTTGCATACATAATTATTTTTAATTATCTCTTTCGTTAATTCAAACTTTTATTTTCATAAAATTAGGGAAATAAAATAATGGTTTTCTTTATACGAGAATGTTAATTATAATAATTAAAGATATGAAAACGCTTTTCAAAAACGCCCGTATATTAAAAATGACCGATGAAAATATTCTCATCGGTAATTTGCTAGTTAAGGATGACCGCATCGCTTATATCGGTAAAGAATTACCAAATGATAAGGATATTGATGAGGTCATAGAATGTAACGGCAATATCATTATGCCTGGGTTTAAAAATGCCCACACCCATAGTGCGATGTCATTTTTAAGAAGCAAAACTGATGACCATACATTACAAGATTGGTTATTTAATGTTGTTCTTCCTAGAGAAGCTTTGCTTCAACCTGGTGATGTTTATGAAATGGCCAAGATTTCATTCTTAGAATATTTAACAAGCGGTATTACCGCATGTTTTGATCAATATTATTCCCCACTTGAAAGTGCAAAAGCCGCAGAAGAGATGGGAATGAGAATTGTTCTTTTAGGAACATATAACAAAGAATTTGATTCCGTACAAAAGCTAGTGGATTTCTTTCATAGTGTTAATGACAAAGACGGACTTGTCCGTTATTGCTTAGGCGTACACGCTGAATACACATTAGGTGAAGGCGAACTTGAAAAAGTCGTGGAAGCGTGCCACATCTTAAAAGCCCCATTCTATACACATATTTCCGAGACAGAAAAAGAAGTGAAAGAATGTATAGAAAAAAGAGGTATGACTCCTGTTGCTTATTTTGAAAAGATGGGCGCCTTTGATTATGGCGGTGGTGGTTATCATTGCTGCTGGTTCACTGACGATGATATTGAAATCTATAAACGCCACAATTGCTCAGTAGTTACCTGCCCATGCAGTAATACAAAATTAGCGATTGGTATCGCACCAATGTGTAGATAT
>JAEEGK010013009.1_pt1 | contig 18815 bp, 17 predicted proteins | sample 8958771 | NCBI WGS metagenome assembly JAEEGK01 (sample SAMN16246547, study PRJNA631951) | gut metagenome | biome: gut microbiome; feature: rumen; material: SC-attached | host: Bos | place: Iran: Karaj | collected 2018-10
ATTTTATTCACAATCGAGGCAAGTCCACTCGACAACGCCGTCGCCATTGCCGTCAAAACGTTCGCGGGTGTATTTTTCAATATCGATGAGGAATCCGATTTCACCGGCATTTTCGGTGCAGCAACCATCGCAATCGCTGTCGGAGCACATGTCGTAAACCACGGCATCAATAGTGGAGCCGTTCATGCGGAGTCTAAAGGTTTTAAGCTTATATTGCTTCCAGTCCTTTTCGTGGACGGCAATGATGTTGTGCTGGCTCACCCATTCTTCGGTCATTTGACCTTCAACGCCAGCAAAGTAACCCGCCCAGGTGCAGCCATTGTACTCAATGCATTCTTCGCTGTCGGGTTCCGGCCAGGAGGTGTACCACGTGAGATTTGCCTGATGCCAAACGGTATCCGCGACTGTTACACTTGATGAAGACTGTGCGACATTTTCCGTGCTACTACTAGAAGGCGTTCCCGGAACGGAGTCCGGGATGACAAAGCCTGAAGAAGATCCCGGCACTTCGGCAGGCTCAGAGACCTTAGAATCCGGGATGACAGTGCTGGATGACAATTCCGCGGAGTTCCACACAACAGGAGCATTCTCGTCACTACAGGCGACAAATCCGCACGCAAAAGCAACTATCGCAAACAACTTCAAAAATTTCATCAATGCACATCCATTTTAGAGAACAGGTTTAGCACCACGACGCCCGATACAATCAGGAACAAGCCAATATAAGCTCCAATATCGGGAACCTGCTTAAAGACAACAATACCAATTATAGTAATTAAAGCAACCCCAAGCGCAGACCAAGTTGCATAAGCGACTGCAACAGGAATTACCTTGAGGCAAACACTCAAGAAATAGAGCGAAGCCACATAACAGATGAGCGATGCAACGCTCGGAACAACACGCGTAAACTGTTCCGACATTTTAAGCAGAGTTGTGCCCGCCGTTTCGCAGACAATCGCAAGCAAAAGCATTAAGTAATACAATTTTGCACCTCCTTCTATTACAAAATAATAAAAATTTGTACAAAAAAAGAACCCGCGAACGGATCCTTTTGGTATTCTCAAGTCTACAAAGCTATTTCATGATGCAACGTACATAAAGCTCCACATCATTTCCTAACGTTGTCACGACGGCGCTTTTTTCAAGAGTGTTGTAACAAAAAGCCTTTTTGGAATTTGCATTTTCGTCGGATTGTAAAAAGAAACAAGTCTTTCCAGTAAAAAAAGCTAACTTTTCGTTTTGAGAGTCTTTGCCATACAAACCACCATTCGTTGAAAAGGAAAAACCAAAAGCATCATTATTATTCAACGAATCCAAAGCATTTGCAAATAAAGGGACTTCAAAATAACGCACTTCACCAGGAATTTCACCACATACATCCTTGGTATAAAAGGTTTTAACGATAGCCCCAACAGATTTAAGTAAAAATTCAACATCATCATTTGTGGGCAAACGGTAGTCCCCAGAGCAAAATTCTTTCGCCTTATCATAAGACATTAAAGAGCCAAACGATTTGCAATTTTCGTCTTCATTGTTTAGACAACGTCCCTTACCTTTTGCATTCTCAGAAAACCAAGTCTGCGTACCAATTTTGACAGCCCGATAGCGTTCATTTCCAACAGTCGCCATACAGTGATGAACAGAAGACGGTTCAATAGAAGCGTACAACGTATCATAACGAAAACCTACGCTATAGTCACCACTTACGCTCAAAAATTCGCCATTTTCATTTCGTTCAAGCCATGAGCCGACTGCGCCATAACAACAAATCGTATCCTTTATCGGGAACTCTTTATAAAAGCAAATCGTATCATTTGATTTATCCTCTTGGATATAACGCAAAACCTCATAAGAATTTTGCATACGCACATCACAATCGGGAAGCAAAGAATCTTCAAAAACTAAATTATTATTGAAAGAGTCACCGCAGGCGTTAAGCAAAATCACAAAAAAAGCAAACGCGAATAAGCTCTTATTCATAATCGCACCTCATTGCAAAACCAAGAACCACATCATCAGCACCAGAATTGGCAAATCTTTTTATTTCAAATCTTAAATTACCAGCAACATTCGTAGAAAAGTCAAGTACTTCAAAAGGATTATTCCAACTTTGAGAAAAAGCTAAGGGGGTATCAGAATCTTGATAAACAAAAAAATCAAAATCCTGAGCCAAAGATTTATATACACCTGCGTATAATCCTGATGTCAGCCAAGAAATTGCAGCTTTACACCGCACTCCAGAATCAACCCATAAATAAAAAACAATATTTTCATCATTATTAAAAAAAGCATCATTAGGACCAATCCACCATCCATACGCAATTCCTTTATGCACATCAAAATAAGGCAAGTTATATGAAGCAAAGAACCAATCATCAATATCATGAGAACTAGCACCATTTATCGGCGTTGTCGCTTGTACAAAAAAAATAGATTTCATAACCTCAGGATGTCTTTTTAAATCAGAATCTTTTGATAAAATATTCGCAGCAATAGCAGCTGAATAAGGGGTTGATGCACTAGTCCCCGTAAAACCACCAAGAGAAAGATCAAAATAAAAATTGGTATAATTTGCTATTTCCGGCTTTTGATTTTCTATTTCAGAATTTTTCCACTTAGATCCACTTATATATTGTCCTGAATTAGGATGAACAGCCCCCACTGTTATCGCATTCAAAGCCTTACCAGGACTTCCCACATAAACATCACCAACGTTATCCATGTTTCCTGCGGCAACAAAGTAAATAAGCCGATTTTCATATATATGTTGGTCTAAATCCTGATCTGTAAAACAATAAGAATCATTATCACAAGGAGGATCACTATAGTGCCAAGAATAAGATCCTATTTCTAAAGCGGGATCAAATTGATTTGCAGAGTCTGCCACAGCAGAAACAACCGAATAAGATCCTTGTCCAAATCCAGTAAAACTTACAATGGTAGCCTCAGGAGCAGTTATTTGTAACAGTTTTGCAACTTTAGTGGCATGTCCACCAGGATTTTGACAATTATCAAATTGAATGAAATTGTTTATAGTTAATACAGATGTGTTATCAGGACAATCTGGTTCTTCAAAGAAAATTCCAATTCCATTACCTTTAGCACCAACAGAATGCATGGCATTCACACCTGTGTAATCAAAAATGTAAGAATATGGATAATAAGTCTCATCAATTTTTCTAGAAAGTTTTCTACGCAGAAAAATACGAACAGGTTTAGGACTAGAAATTAATTCCTTAATATTTTGCGCTGTCAAATTTTCATAACGGATAAAAGGTTTCTTCCGTTCTTTTTTCTTCTGTTCAGCTTTCGTCTGAACAACATCACGATATTCTTCAATAGATATTTCATTTCCATTTAAACGCGCAAATTTATCTCCATTTTGATTTCTGAGAAATTCAAATATATCTCTATCCGTCGTATTTCTTGGCGTTAGATCTACAATACCAACAGGAATCCTTTTTTCAATCAATTCTTTTCGCAATACGTATAAAGTTGTATCTTGAATAAGCCGCCCCAATATATCACGATTTGTTTTGCTTCGCACAATTTGATTTATTTTTTTCGTATGCACAGAATCTTCATCATTCAAAAATTTCATAATATCGTCATCAACTTGAGTTTCAGGCTGATATAGAGGCAAATTCTGTTTTTTTTCACAGAATGCAGATAGAGAAAAAAGAAGAACAGCAATAAGTATTTTTTTCATTCTTGAACAGAATATAGATAATTTCTTTACATAACCTATCTTTTTTTTGTAAAAAAAGAACCCGTTTCCGAGTTCTCTTTTTACAAACATACCTCCGACAAGGAGATGCCCGCCGGAGTTTACCCCGGACTGTGTTCCGGGGCGGGCATGACAATTGTGGAGCAAAGCTGCACCGCTGCCAACAGCCTTCAGTCTAGAACAAACTCCTTTGCGTAAAGGAAAAGGAGTCCAAAGGAAAGGGAAAGCCCTTTCCTCTGCGTCAAATTAGCAGCCGAGCTTTTCGAAGAGGTAAGCTTCGAGCTTGTCGATAGCGACGAGTTCCTGCTTCATGGAGTCGCGTTCGCGAACAGTCACGTAGCCGAGCTTTGCCGGATCGGATTCACCCTCGCCAACAGTGTCGAAGTCAACGGTCACGCAGAACGGCGTGCCGAGTTCGTCCTGACGGCGGTAGCGCTTACCGATGGACTGCGTTTCGTCGTATTCGACGTTCCAGCGGTTGAGAAGCTTCTGGTAGAGTTCTTCGGCTTTGGCCTTCACCTGGCCCTTCTTCACGAGCGGGAGAACGGCAACCTTCACCGGAGCAATCTTCGGGTCGAAATGGAGAACGGTACGTTCGTCGTTTTCGAGTTTTTCGACTTCGTAGGCGTCGCAGAGGAGCACGAGGAGCAGACGTTCCACACCGAGGGACGGTTCCACCACGTACGGAATGTAGCGCTTGTTCTGAACCGGATCAATGTATTCCTGCTTAACCTTGGATTCGTTCTGGTGCTGCGTCAAGTCGTAGTTCGTACGGCTGGCGATACCCCAGAGTTCGCCCCAACCGAACGGGAATTCGTATTCCACGTCGGTGGTGCCGTTGGAGTAGTGAGAAAGTTCTTCCTTGGCATGTTCGCGGAGGCGGAGCTTTTCCTTGTTCACGCCGAGGTCGTTCACGAGCCAGTCGAAGCAGTACTTGCGCCAGAAGTTGTACCAGTCAAGTTCGGTGCCCGGTTCGCAGAAGAATTCGAGTTCCATCTGTTCGAATTCGCGGGTACGGAAGATGAAGTTACCCGGAGTGATTTCGTTACGGAAGGACTTACCGATCTGACCGACACCGAACGGGATGCGCGGGCGGACGTTGTCGACAATGTTCTTGAAGTCAACGAAGATACCCTGAGCGGTTTCCGGACGGAGGTAAACCTTGTTGCCTTCGCCTTCGATCACACCGATTTCAGTCTGGAACATCAGGTTGAATGCGCGGGGCTTGGTCCAATCGGTCTTGCCGCAAGTCGGGCATTCGATCTTGTTGTCCATCATCATCTGGTGGACTTCGTCAAAATTCTTACCGGCGCAGCAGCCTTCGCCAAGCTTGTCTTCCAAGAGCTGGTCAGCGCGGAAACGTTCGTGGCAGGCAAGGCAGTCCACCAGCGGGTCAGAGAAGTTGCCCACGTGGCCAGAGGCCTTCCACACGCGGGGGTTCAAAAGAATGGAGCTGTCGAGACCGAGCACGTCCTGACGGCTGGTCACGAACTTCTTCCACCAGAGGTTCTTAATGTTGCGCTTGAGTTCCACGCCATACGGACCGTAGTCCCAAGTGTTGGCGAGGCCATCATAAATTTCGGAGCCCGGGAAAATGAATCCGCGGCGCTTGCAGAGGGAGATGATGTCCTTGAGGGCATCCTGGACTTTCTTTGCCATTTTATATCCTTTATCGGCAGGCCCATGTAGCGTGCCGGACTAGGAACCTACCTGGATGATAGGCCCTGACGGGGAGCAAATTTAGCAAAAGGCGAACGCCGCGGCAAAAGTGTGCAAGGCGAAAGAGCGCAAAAACTTGTTTTTGCATTATCGAGCCGCAGCCACTGACGTCACAGACGTCAAAGCAATTTTTGCTTTGACATGGCTGAGCCGAGCTAAATGCACTCTGAAAGAGTGCAAAGATAGAAAATTACCACGCGTCTTTCATTTCACCTTTTAAATCATATAAGGTCTTCAAGAGACGATTCACCATGTAATTATCATATTTGCCGACTTCAATACCGATAAAATTCATGCAAAACATATCGGCATATTCCACTATAAAGGCACCATCGTCAAACCGATAATCAAAAAGGTTTTCAATTAATATTTTCGCACGGTTCACTTTCCGAACACTGGGAATCGCACAAATTTCAGAGTAACGTTCTTTTAAATAGCCGTCCAAAATTTTACTGGGGCCTTTTCGCGTAACACAATGCGGAACATAACCATCCAGCGGATCTTTTGCACATAAAATCATTTCGCTTTTTGAAGAATCCAATAAATTTTGATGATACGAATAAAGATTCACTCGTTCTACAGTTCCGTCTATAAAACGGAAGACTCTTTCTTTTTGTACTTGCTCATCCTCCCATTCTTCATCGGTCGCTGTAGAATCGAGCCATTTATATTTCTCTACGCTATGCAAAGAAGGCAATCCATACGACGTGCCGAGTTCTGTGGAATGCGGAGATTTGACAAAATAAAGATCAAATTCATTAAAATGGTACAGCAACAAAGCTATACTCATAATAAAACCGCAAAGAAGAATCTTGTTAACAGACCGCTTAGTCATAAACTCAATTTACATATTCAAAGGACAAAAAAAGGGACCATCTACGCAAATCAAAGTCTAATTACATACTAAATAGAAGAATCTTTTATTTTAGTATGTAATTTAAATTCTCATATTTCAAGTCTTACATACTAAAAAGCATTTTCATTGAATTTAGTATGTAATTTTACCACCAAAAAGGGCTTATTTTGAAGTAATTTAAAGATTTTGAGTTCAAAAAAGAGAAAAAACTCCTTAAATCGCCCCATTTCCATCTTTTTTTACATACTAAATCGTCAATTTTTGATTTTAGTATGTATTACAACAAACTAAACAGCACAAACATCTTTACTTATCAAAAAAAGCCTCGCCAAAGCGAGGCCTTTCCAATGAGGTTAATGCAAATTACCGGATATTCACGACTTTCTGCTGTGAGCCGATGCGGAGCACGAATGTTCCGCCGCGAGTCAAGTTCATCGTGAAGTTTGCGGCATCGGCACGACCGCTATACATCACGCGGCCCTGCATATCGAGCAAGTTCACGGAGGCCCCGACCTTAGCACCTGAAATCTGGAGGCTACGGCCATTCGCAACAGCAGAGAACTTTGCTGCACGGGCAACTACCGGGATGCCGTTCGGATCGAACTTCGTCCACTTCTTGTCCTTGCAGACAAAGACCTTCTTAGCTTTGGTCACGTAGTAAGTTTCGTTTTCGCGATCCTTGGTGCATTCCGGCAAATCCTTTTCTTTTTCGACGGATTCGACAACCGTTTCGACAGAGCTTGAAGATTTCGCCTTGGAGCTAGACGAGGCTTCGCTCTTGCCGCTCGAAGATGTGGCCTTTGCACTGCTAGAAGTCGGCTTAGCCGCAGAACTCGATTCGGCCTTCACGCTGCTAGAAGCAGGCTTTGCAGCGGAACTGGATTCCACCTTTGCACTGCTAGAAGCGGGAGCAGCGGCAGAGCTGGATTCAACGTACGGGCCATACGTGACTTTTACAAAAACTTCTTTTTTCTGCATCAAGAAACGCATCCCGTTTTTACCGACTTTCAATTCAACCTGTTCTTCCTCAGTTTCACCATATTTTTCATAAACGGTAAAGCTAATGAACATCTTACCTTCAGGAACAATCGGAACAATTTCTGGCCAATCGCCCTGCTTAGCTTCAGTTATAGGCACGCCGTTCAGCAATATGTCGAAAGACTGATTTTCTTCGGTACCGACCTTCGTTATCTTGTAATAGGTATTTTGCTTCGCAGAAGAGCTGGATTCAACCTTCGAACTGCTAGAAACCAGAGTTCCACTAGAGCTAGACTCAGTCGTGCTGCTGGAAACAGGCTTTTCAGAAGAGCTAGATTCTGCATCCGCACTGCTGGAGGCTGACGTTGCAGAAGAACTGGGCTCAACTTCAGAGCTGCTAGAAGCCGGTTTTTCGCTAGAACTAGACTTGGCCTTCGAACTGCTAGAAGCCGGAGTTTCAGAAGAACTAGGTTCAACTTCAGAACTGCTAGAGACAGGCTTTTCAGACGAACTGGAGGCTACATCGGCACTGCTAGAGGCTGACGTTGCAGAAGAAGCGGGTTCCACTTCAGAGCTACTCGAAGCCGGCTTTTCCGAGGAGCTGGACTCCGTAGCGCTGGACGATTCGGCAACACCGCTGGAGCTAGGCTCAACAGCAGAACTACTCGAAACTTCGCTAGAGCTAGACGCAACCTCACTGGAGCTAGAAGCAGCCGCACTTGAACTACTCGGCAAGATGCTCAAATCCGTCGTCCACACAACGCCATTACAAACAGAATCCTGATTTGCCTTATCGCTGTGAATCAAAGCGCACTTTATATTAGAAGCGCACACAGGAGATTTGGCATCAGCATCAAGAGCGATCGCCGTCTGCTCCATGCAAGTACCCTTTGCAGTCCAAATGGCATAAACAGTCGTAGCGGTATCCGGGCATTTAGAACCATCTAGACGGTCCAAAGCATAGTAAGAGTTCGTGAGCTTGTTTTCCAAAGACCATCCCACAAAATCAAAACCATCCTTTGTCGGGGTCGGAAGAAACGCTGCGGAATCGCAAAGGAATTTTTTTGCTTCAGCAGTAAGAAGGGAATCAGGAAGAGAGCCGCCATTCAGCTCGTACTCCACCTTGAACGTTTTGCCCTTAAGATGCACTTTAGGAACATCGACATTCTCCGCAACGAACGTCGCCATGATATCGACATCGAAATAAGGCATTCTAAAAATGCAACTGCCATCTTCAGTTTCCACACCAGGCAACGCACCTGTAGCTGTTGCCCTATTTTTCGTACAAGTCACCGTGGTGGATGAATCCAAGTAACGGCTGACTTTAATCGATTCGAGCTTGTAGCCTTTATCCGCAGTCGGGGTTACAGTCACCTTATATCCAGGTTTTGTGCGGTCCTTAAGTTCTGCACGATCGCTAAACGAAAACGCAACGGTTCCATGACCAGAACTCTTTGCCGTAATGGAGTAGCGCAGCGATTCATACAACGCTTTTACATAGACATCGTGATCCGACATCAAGAATCGAAGTCCATCAGTCTCGTTTTGCGATACCACTTGCTCCATGACGGTTTCACCGTATTTATCATAGAGCGTATAGCCCATGAACATTTTTCCATCGGGAACGATTGGAGATACATACAGCCAATCCCCCTGCTTTGCTTCCGTTACAACTTCATTGTTCAGGAGGATGTCAAAAGACTGGTTTTCTTCAGTACCAACTTTACTTATTTTGTAATATGTATCTTGAGCATAAGCCATCGCAACAAAAGCGAGGGCCATTCCTAAACCACAACAGATATTTTTTTTCATACTCGTCCTTTAGGAGCGTTGCAAATTGTAATTCGACACAAATAATATCCAACATTACCATTCGTGCCCAAAACCTTTTCAAAAAAGGCCTTTGCATCCACTTTTTAAATGTAAATCAATTCATTACAAAATGCAAGTCGCACCGGAGTAAAATACCCTAAATTAAGCAACTTAGAACATTAATTTTTTGATATATTTTTAGAAGATGTTTTATTTCACTGTTTATTTCCGCAGTTTCAACGGCAAAATTGTTTACACAAGACCCCAGCTTGAACGCATAAACAGCCATGTATAACATCCACAAAAGGAAAATCTCAATGTTTGATGTTCAAAAATACAATAGACTCAAGGAAATAAACAAAAAATATGGCTATGGAAGTTGGGCTCTTTGGAAGGAAAACAATCCGAAGAATAAAGATGTTTCTTTCTTTGATGAGATGGAAAATAATGGTGAACTGTTTAATCGATTGACTGATAAAGTGATGATGCTTGCCTTAAATCCTTCTGGGAATGATAATGGGGCAAAACCATTACTTTGGAAAAATTTCCGTGGTGGAAAGTATGATCAGCGTATTTTGATGCTTGTGAAAGAATTTAAATGGGGAGGGTGCTATATTACCGATCTCTTCAAGGAAAAAATTGGAACTTCTTCAAAAGACGCGAGAGAACAAATTTGTGAATGGGAAAAAAACGGAAAATTGAAAGAAAAAATAGAGCCTTTCGTCAATGAATTGAACGCAATAGATTTAGATAGTTTGGATTGGATAATTGTGTTTGGGAAGAGTACGACGTATGAGATAGTAAAGGACCTCGTCAAAGATGGCTTTTTCCCTAAAAAAATCTTAGGAAAGATTGTAATAATAACTCATTACTCATATCGGCATAAGAAATGCAAGAACGATGAAGGATATTTGGAATGCGTTAAAGATCAATTAAAAGAACAAAATATATTTGCGTAAATTAGGCAAAGCGTTTATCTAATATGGAAGAAAGAAAAAAGGGAATCTCCCCCGTCGAGAATAAGAAAGAGCAGGAACGCTGTATTCTAGTGGGTATCGCAACGCCCAAGATTCGCCCATGGCTTGCAGGCGAACAGCTAGCCGAACTGGGACGACTCGCCGAAACCGCAGGTGCGTACGTCACGCGGAGCTTTTTGCAGCGGGTACAGAACTTCAGCCCTGCAACGCTCATTGGCGAAGGCAAGGTGAACGAAGTCAAGCGCGCCCTAGAAGAAGACAACGCGAAGATGGTCGTCTTTGACGATGACCTTTCCGGTTCGCAAGTTCGCAATCTCGAAGAACGCATGCCGGGAATCAAGGTTCTCGACCGCACAGGGCTTATTTTGGACATTTTCGCAAAACACGCCGTGACTGCAGAAAGCCGCCTGATGGTCGAAGTCGCGCAATTGCAGTACATGATGCCGCGTCTCACCGGTGCATGGACGCACCTTTGCCGCCAACACAATGGCGGCATCGGCACCAAGGGGCCGGGCGAAACGCAGCTAGAAACAGACCGCCGCATGATCCGCAAGCGCATTCAGGAACTCAAGAAAAAGCTTGAGAAAATCGAAGATGCCCGTGAGCAGCAAGCCGACAAGCGCACCGATATTTTCCAAGTCGGTATTGTCGGTTACACGAATGCAGGCAAGTCCACGCTCACGAATCGCTTGACAGGCGCCGACGTCTACGTTGAAGACAAACTCTTTGCCACGCTCGACAGCACAACGCGAAAGCTTTACCTCGATGGCGAAAACATCATCTTGAGCGACACAGTCGGGTTTATTCGCAAACTCCCCCACAACTTGATCGAGACGTTCAAGAGCACGCTTGGCGTGGCCGCCCACGCCGACTGCATCTTGGAAGTCGTGGACGGTTCTGCGCCCGATTACCGCGACCATCTCGAAGTCACGCACAAGACGCTCGAAAGCATCATCGACAAGGACACGCCTCGCCTGCGCGTGTTCAACAAGGTCGAAGTCGCCGACGAAGCGCGCCGCACGGAACTTTTGCAAAACTACCCTGACGCCATCCAAATCAGCGCCAAGGAGAACATCGGTATGGAACGTTTACGCGCCGCCTTCAAGGAACAACTCGAACGCTGGCATGAAAAGCGCGCCGCCGCCGAAGAAAAAGAAAAGGAAATCGCAGAACTGCCGTGGCCGGAGCAGCTATGAGGTATGAGTCGTGAGGTATGAGTAAAAACAAATGCAAATGTATCTGCAACAGGAACCGCGTAAGAAGATCCCGGAACTAGTCCGGGATGACAACGCAACCAAACCTCAAAGCTCAAAGCGAAGCGACCCCAAAGCCCAGTAGCGAGCAAAACGAGTGTCGCAAAAATATGCTTGCATATTTTTATGACCGAGTGCAGCCGCAGACGCCGAAGGCGTCAAAGGTGCGACCCCAAACCCATCAACCAACGACCATTGACTAATGACTAATAACCATGAATCGAGAAGAACTTAAAGAAAAATATGGCAAGAAGCGTGTGCCGCACGAGTGGCGCAAAACAGACTGGTTCACCACCCTCGTCGTGACGTTTTTCGGTTCGGGCATGTCGCCTAAAGCACCCGGCACCATGGGAAGCCTCGCCGCTGCAATTGTCGCCTACCCCATGGCACTTTTCATCTTGATGCAAAGAGATCCGGACTGGCCTAGGACAACTAATTGTCCTTTTCCCTGTTTTAGCGTTTATTGGGATGGAATTTTTTTAGATCCATTTTTCTTCCCAGCAGCCCTCATCGTCTTTTTCGCAGCCATCCCGTTTGTGAAAAAAGCGATGAAAGACACCGGCACCGAAGACCCCGGCTGGATCGTCATCGACGAAGTCTGCGGAATCTTCATGGCGCTTGCCTTTGTTCCATCAGATTTCATTATCGCACAACCTTGGATTCTGGCTGTCGCGTTCGGACTGTTCCGGTTCTTCGACATTCTCAAGCCGCTCGGCATCCATAAAATGGAAAAGCTCCCCGGAGCTTGGGGAGTCATGGCAGACGATTTGCTCGGCGGCGTCTATGCGGGATTAGTCATCACCATTTTCAATTTCCTAATATAGATCCGCTCTCCATTCGTTACTTACCCGAATATCTTGTTGTAAACGCTCGGGGCAAACTTCTGCAAGTAGCCGAGCACAAAAATCACGAATACGATAAGCGGCAAGACCCACTTGAAATAGAAGCGCAAAATTGCGGAATTCGGGAACTTCATGCCCACGCCCGCATTTGCTTCTTCGAAAGACTTTTCCTGTCCCCAGCCATAACGGGAATTGCAGAACAGCACGAACAGTCGAGGGTCTTTCATATTCGCTTAGATCCTCGCCTCCGCGAGGAAGAAACCTTCCTACTTCCTACTGCTTACTAACCACCAACTACTAACCACTATTCACTAGCTACAAACCACTTGCTTATTTTTTTACTACTTTAAACACATGGTATTAAACGTTATTTGGCTCATTTTCTTTTTCGGTGCATTTATCGCCTGCATCGTCCAATGGCTCGCGTTCGGCGATACCGGCATTTTCAACAAGACCATTCTCGGGGCGTTCGACATGTCCAAGACGGCATTCGAAATCGCACTTGGCCTCACGGGCATTCTAAGCCTTTGGCTTGGCATTCTAAAGATTGGCGAAAAAGCGGGCGCAGTCCAGATTCTCGCCAAAATCGTGCAGCCGCTCTTTTCGAGACTCTTCCCTGAAATCCCGAAAGGCCACCCCGTCGTAGGCACGATGCTCATGAACATCAGCGCGAACATGCTCGGCCTCGACAACGCGGCAACCCCGATGGGCCTCCAGGCGATGAAGCAGTTGCAAGAGCTGAACCCGAACGAAGACAAGACCGTCGCGAGCGACTCGCAGATTATGTTCTTAGTCCTTAATGCTAGCGGACTTACGTTAATTCCAGTGAGCATCATGACGTACCGTGCGCAGCTTGGAGCCTCAAATCCGAGTGATGTCTTTTTGCCGCTTCTGTTGTCCACATTTTTCAGCACAATCGCAGGCATTTTCGCCCTCAGCTTTTTCCAGAAAATAAAACTGAAAGACCCTATCACCGTCGCATGGCTCGGTGGCATCAGCGCATGCGTCATCGCCATCATGTTCTACTTTAGCCATCTCACTGCAGAAGCTATCGGTACAACAAGCTTGTTCGTGAGCGGAGTCGTGCTGTTCGGCATCATCGTCGCATTCCTCGGCCTCGCCTGCTATAAGAAGGTCCAGGCGTACGAAGCGTTCGTCGAAGGCGCCAAGGAAGGATTCAATACCGCCGTGATGATCATCCCGAACCTCGTCGCAATTCTCGTGGGTGTCGCCGTGTTCCGCGCCAGTGGCGCGATGGACCTCGTGATGAACGGAATCTCTTACATGCTCGGGCTTATCGGTGTCGGAAATGACGTTGTTCCAGCCCTCCCCACCGCGCTTATGAAGCCTCTCAGCGGAAGCGGCGCCCGCGGCATGATGATCGACGCGATGAAGAACTTGGGTCCGGACAGCTTTGCCGGTCGCCTCAGCTGCATGTTCCAGGGAGCTGCCGATACAACGTTCTACATCATCGCTGTTTACTTTGGTTCTGTCGGAGTCAAGAAGACACGCCACGCCGTCACTTGCGCATTAATCGCAGATGCAGTTGGCGTAATTGCCGCTATTATAATAGCTTACATATTCTTCCCGCCAGTTTAGACGAAAGACGATAGAGGATAGAGGGAAACTTTTGGGCTCGTCATCCCGAGGCGAAGCCGAAGGATCCAGTCACAGTTTTAATAAGCGCTAAAGGGCTAGAGCCCGTCATGATTTGTTTGCCATGACGTTGTTCTCTAATTATAAAATCACCGAAGCAATAAATACAATCTTCACTCCAAAAGATTAAGAAAAAATTACTTTGAAAAAATCCTGTTGTTTTTTTGAAAATTTTATTTACATTTAGAAACAAATTTGGTGTATATGAGATTTAATGCTTAGGAACGAGAAAATGGATTTAATCATTTTCAGTAGTGAATACAAAAATTTTAGGGAAGCAATTTTAGACAATATCCCCGATATTTACGGGATGATGCGTCGTATTAGCATAGCAATCGCTCCAATTTGTAATATTCTAAACATCGGTTATGTTAAAGTAAAACTCGTCGCCCCGATTTCGATAATTGCCAGGCAAGGCACCAATGATGAAAAAATAATTTACGAAGACCCGAACGGATACGAAATAGCCCCCATCATCCAGACATACAGAACAGGCGAAAACGGCATCGCCACCGTCGAAGTTCGGGCAAAAAAATCGCACAAATTCATCAATACCGAAATTCAAGCAGCAAAACTGATTTGCGACGACCTTTTCATCATCCTGGGCAGATGCCGCTTGATGAGCGCAGTCCATTACGCAAGCCATACCGATACCATGACGGGTGCCCCTAACACGGCACAGCTCATCCAGCACTGCATCGGACTCAAGGCAGCGCAAAAGCTGCAAAACTTTTCCGGTCTTTTCATCAACCTCAAAAATTACAAGTACGTCAACCAGTCCAAATCCCCTGCTGTAGGAGACAAGGGAATCATGACTTTTGCACGCACGGTCATGAAGATGTGCCATGACGAAGAAATGGTTGCAAGACTGGGCGGCGACAACTTCTTTATTCTCGTCAGAAAAGAAAACAGGGACATGTTCATCCGTCAACTGACCCCGATGCGGATAGAAATCATGATGCCCCAAATGCCAATCTTTTCGCTGACCATCCATTGCCGAATCGGCGTCTATGACGCAAAGCCCACCGATACATTGAACGAGATATTGCATTGTTCGTCCATCGCCATGAACGAATCGAGGATGCACCCCGGAACCGACATCGTCTATTTTGAAAAGCGCATGTTCGATAACGTATCACACGAAAAAGAAATCTCGGCGATGTTCCAAGAAGCTTTGAACCGCAAGGAATTTGTGGTCTATTACCAGCCCAAGGTTTCTGTTGACGAACAAAGCCTATGCGGCTGCGAAGCCCTCGTACGCTGGAACCGCAATGGACAAATTATTTCGCCGGGTGAATTTTTGCCGATTCTCGAAAAAGAAGCCTCCGTCTGCCAGTTGGACTTTTACGTGTTCCGCAAAGTATGCGAAGACATCCGCTCCTGGCTGAACATGGGCTTTGACCCTGTCCGTGTTTCATCGAATTTTTCGAGACGTCACTTGAGCAACCCGCATTTAGCCCAAGACATTCTCGAAATCATGCGAGAATTCAATATCGACAGCAAGTACATCGAAATTGAACTTACCGAAGCTTCTGATTTTGAAGACAAAGTCGCTATGCAGAAATTCGTGAACGAACTCCGCAGTCACGGAATTTCCGTATCCATAGACGATTTCGGCACAGGCTACTCCACGTTCAACGCCCTCAAGGACTTGAACGTCAACGTCATCAAGCTGGACAAGTCCCTCCTCGACCACATTGGCGAAGAAAAGCATCATGACGAAGTTGTCGTAAAGAACATGGTCAACATGATCAACGAGCTCCATCTCGAAGTCGTTGCAGAAGGTGTCGAAAATTCCAAGCAACTGGACTTTTTGCACGATGCCAAATGCTCGACCGTCCAAGGTTTTATTTACGACAAGCCTCTTTCCAAAGATGAATTTGAACAAAGGCTTTCGAACAAAGCGGGCTACAAGGATGTGCTCTAGAAGAACATCCAGACGGCCATCCACAAGACGATCAGTCCGAACTCAATTCCTTTTGAAATTCTGACCATAAAGCAACAGCCTAATCCAATTTCGGCAATTGCAGCCAAACGCAGCCACGGAGCATCCGCTCCCGTTTGCATCAAAGAAAGATTACTGACAAGTTCCACCCAAAGCCAGAACGTCTGTGCCAGCACCATGAAGCGGCGGCGGTTTTCGCGCAACCCGGTCGTAAAGACACACATCGTAAGCGCGAACATGCGGAACGGATAACTTTCCAGAGTCGGAACAGCAAGGTTCCCGACAAACGCGGTATAAAGGCAGCTTGTCATGACGACGAAAAACATCACAAGCGTGACACGAAGCATCCCCTTCTGATTCCAGAGGAACGCCGAAAAGAAAAGGCACAGGAGGCACGCCACGGCATTGGCAAAAATGCTCATTTGCGACTACCCTCCTTGCGTTTTCTAAAAAAGCCTAAATGAACAAACGGTTGCAGAGAGACTAACAAACAGCTCACGTAAGCGCCGAACGGACCTGCAAGATTGATCCAGTCCGAAGTAAAATAGCCATACGCCACCGCAGCAAGGACACCGCACAGTACAGGTAAACGTACAACCTTGAATTCCGGAGCCGAAAACGACGGATAATACTTCTTTTCGACATCATCAGGAACTTCGCCGTCCAATTTTTCGTTTTCTTCACCCATCAAGATTTCATCATTTTCAAAGAACCGCGAAAGCACGAACCGAACGCCAAAGAATAGCGCAATAAATAGTATCGCCCCCAAAAGCGTGAGACTCACATCCGCAAAACATGCTTGTGAAAAGAATGCAAAATCGTTTTGGTTCACCAAGAAATCGCTCTTGAGCAAGAAACCAAATAGAATGGAAGTCACCACAAGCAAACGCCCCCAAACATTTTCGCGAATGGCTTCAAAAAATAAAAGCTGAGGAACCAAACAACAGAATACAAACGAAGCATAGCCGCCCTCCCCTTTCAAGAGAATTATCCACATGAACAAGAGCGACATGAACCAACTGCAAAGCATCAGAAAGCGAACTATCAAACGGTTACTGTAATTTTCGAACAAGAGAAGAGCAACCGAAATTGCAAGCCCAATGTAAAAAGTACAAGCCACCAAATACAGCGGGAAAAACGCACCCTGCCACAAAGGATTTTCGACGCGGGCAAATTCAAGACCGAACGCGGACACCACCCAGAACACCGTCGGAAGAATAATCCACGCGAGCGGTCGCCTGATTTTCGCCAACTCCTTGCAGAGAGCCATGTCTTCGGCGGAATCAGCCGCAATGAGGTGCGTCACGAAATACAAAAGCGAAATAAAACCGACAATACCGATGCTATAAACATTGCAGCTCATCGAAACAGCCTCTTTGTAAAGCAGCACGAAAAAGAACGACACCGCTAAACTGCAAAAAGAACTCAGTTCAAGCAAAAGCGACGTGCGCCGATGGATTTTCACCTTCATGATAAGCAGGAATGCCGAAAGCAGAATGCCCGATGGAGACATGCCCAGCCAAAAAACGAATAACGTCTTGGGGAACCTCCAGTTGCCGTTGTCGTGTAAAAGCAAATCAATGGAACCATCCCAAAACGAGCCGCCTACAGAAAGCAGGAGCAACATGCACAAAGCAATAAAAACTATGATAAAAACTTTGCTGTTCAATTTTAGGCTACAGGTTTTAGGTTATAGGAGTTAGGTGAATTAAGCAAACTTAGCACAATTAATATTGCGCTACCCCCTATTACCTAATGCCTAAGACCTAATAACTACAATATATTTTTTATTTTTGGAATCGTTTTTCGATTTTTCCCAAAAATGGCAAATCATGACTGCTTTTGAAATCATTATCATTGCAATTGTCGAGGCGATGGACTGCTTTGCGGTCGCCATCTCTACCGGACTTTGCAAATCGTGCGTCAAACGGTCGCGGGCTATGCTCCAAGCGGTTTCGTTCGGCGTTTTTCAAGGCGGCATGACGCTCCTCGGATACTTTCTCGGGCAATTTGCCGAACGCTGGTTCAATGCCGTCGGCACGCCGATTGCCTGCACGATTCTCTGCGTGCTGGGTTTACGCATGATTTGGGGAGCCGTCAGGGGCGGCGAAGAGACTGCCGCAAAAGCGCATTTGAGCCTCATGAACATTTTGCTATTGTCGATCGCGACAAGTATCGATGCGTTCGCTGTCGGCATTTCGTTTGCGTTCATGAACGTCAACATGAACTTCGCTGTAACAGCCATCGCCATTGCAAGTTTTGTAATGGGAGTCGTCGGCTTCGAAATCGGCCGACACGCCTCCAAGCGATTCAAGACGAAGATTCCCGAAATTATCGCGGGAATTATTCTGATTGGAATCGGCGTGAAGATGTTCATTTAGCGGTTGTTTCGCAATGGACAAAAGCCCAACAATTTTCTAAATTTGACCCGCAAATTAAACCTAAAAGAGACAAATCTATGGGAAAATCACTCTATCAGAAAATTTTCGAAAGCCACACGGTAGCTAAGCTGCCGAGCGGCCAGTGCCAGCTCTTTATCGGGCTTCACCTCTGCCACGAAGTGACTAGTCCGCAGGCCTTCGCCCAGCTCCGCGAAGAAGGCCAGAAGGTGCTGTTCCCGGAACGCACTTTTGCAACGGTCGATCACATTATTCCGACCACCTTCCCGGAACGCAACCGCCCGCTCCAGGACGGCATTTCCGAAGAGATGTTCTCCCATATCGAAAACAACACCAAGAATAACGGCATCAAGTTCTTTGGCCCCGCCACCGCCGAACAGGGCGTTATCCACATCGTGGGCCCCGAAGAAGGCGTGACCCAGCCGGGTATGACTGTTGCCTGCGGTGACTCTCACACGGCAACGCACGGTGCATTCGGTGCTATCGCATTCGGTATCGGCACAAGCCAGGTGGCCGACGTTCTCGCCACCCAGACGCTCGCCATGAGCCCGCTCAAGACTCGCCGCATCAAGTTCACCGGCAAGCTCAAGCCGGGTGTGACCGCCAAGGACGTTGCCCTTGCTTACATCGCTAAGCTCGGCGTGAACGGTG
>JAEEGK010013010.1_pt1 | contig 18814 bp, 16 predicted proteins | sample 8958771 | NCBI WGS metagenome assembly JAEEGK01 (sample SAMN16246547, study PRJNA631951) | gut metagenome | biome: gut microbiome; feature: rumen; material: SC-attached | host: Bos | place: Iran: Karaj | collected 2018-10
GCTCATGAACTTATCAACACGTCCAGCGGTGTCGACGAGCTTGCTCTTACCAGTATAGAACGGGTGAGAGGTGCTGGAGATTTCTACTTTTACCACAGGGTAAGTTTCGCCTTCGAATTCTACTGTATCATTCGTCTTTGCTGTAGACTTCGAGAGGAACATATCGCCGTTGGACATGTCCTTAAACACGACGGGGCGATAGTTTTCGGGATGAATACCTTTTTTCATTTTGAGTTTAATATTAATAATGTAAATTGTTCAAATTCTCACTTTGGGCTGCAAAGGTACGAATATTTTTCTGATTACACAAACTTTTCGTCTCTTTTTTGTTTTTCCTTAAAGAAAATATGGTGGTTTGGAAAAAATACACTATCTTTGTAGCCTCTAAAGAACAATAACTATGATTATCATCGGAATCGCTGGCGGTTCAGGTTCTGGCAAGACCACCGTCGTAAAGCGTATTGCCAAGGCTCTACCGCCTCATTGTGCGGCCATCATCCCTTTGGACTCCTATTACAACGACACTACCGACCTGACAGACGAAGAGCGTAAGGCCATCAATTTCGACCATCCGGACGCCTTCGACTGGAAACTGCTTACGGATCATATCAAGAAACTGAAGAATGGCGAGGCCATTGAACAGCCTACCTATTCGTATGTGATATCGAATCGTCTGCCAGAGACAGTCCATATCGAACCGAAACCCGTCATCATCCTTGAGGGCATCATGACCCTGCATCATAAGAAGTTGCGCGATATGATGGATCTGAAGATCTATGTCGATACAGACAGTGACGTGCGCCTGATCCGTAACATTCGTCGTGACGTGGTGGAGAGAGGAAGGACTGTTGAAATGGTGCTGAGCCACTATGAGAATGACGTCAAGCCCATGCACGAACAGTTTATCGAGCCCACCAAGAAATTTGCCGACCTCATTATCCCCTGGGGACGCGAGAATAAACGGGGTATCGACATCCTGCGTACCTATATTCAAGGATTCTCAGAAGAAGTACGCGAGGAGATGAAAAATAGAGAGGATTGATTAATCCTCAGTAGTGGCTTTGGGAAGATAGGCTTCATGGCCCTTTGGGGTGGAGTCGCTGGCCTCGTCGGCATCTTTTACCTCTTCCGCGTTTTGTATCTCTTCAACCTCCTGCACTTCCTCAGCCTGCTGGATCTCCTGTGCCTTGGTGTACTTGCGCCTGTCGTTGTGGAACTTGATAGAGTTGATCATCTCTGTCACGCCATACAGCAGTGTACACCAGCCGAGAATCAGCATGGCTACGCTCGCAGGATCCATGGGACGGATAAGCACATAAATGCCTGTAAGGAGGATGATAGAGGGAAATATCCAGTATCCAAATCCTATTTTGCCGAACTTACGGGCGTTTACCAGGTTCATATACTGGTTGATGGCACCTAAGATGAGCATACCGCCGATGATATACATCAGTGCGGTAATGAATATGTTTGGTGTCAGCGCAAGGATAGCACCAAGGATGACACTTCCCACGCCGACGATGGGGAAGGTGGGGCGCTCGCCCGTCACAACATTGCCTTCAGCATCGGTGATCTTATATTCTGATACGTGCCTCCTGGCGTTCAGGTACACTACCAGTGAGATAATACCTGAGAGAAAGAATAGTACGCCGATGGCAACAGTAATCCAGGTAACGGTATTGTCAGGATACTTGATGAGCAGGATACCTACGGCAATGGCACAGATAGCACGAAAAAAGGAACTCTGTAATATCTTCATAATGGGTATTTATTCTATTTTACGCTGCAAAAATACAAAAAAAGCCACAGATAAAACAGATAATCGCAGATTATTTTTAATTTTGCACCAAAATCATACGAATGGAGACAGTATTATATCTTGTCAGGCATGGCGAAACGGTAGACAATGCCAACCAGATCATGCAGGGTCAGACACAGGGCGAACTGAATGAAAACGGTGTGCGCCAGGCTCGAGAACTTGGTGAGCAGTGGAAGAATCGCGAGATAGACGTTGTGATAGCAAGCGATCTAAGGCGTTCTGTCGACACTGCTGCAATTATCGCGGCTCCGCACGGATTGGAGGTCGTGATGACACCCCTGTTGAGAGAGCGTGACTGGGGAGGCTTTACAGGAAGATATATTCCAAGCCTGAAGAATGAAGTGTGGCCGGATGACATAGAGACATTAGAAAACCTTCTTTCCAGGGCTGGCGAATTCATCGCCTATGTCAAGAAGACTTATCCAGGAAAGAAGGTGCTGGCCGTTGGACATGGCATTATCAATAAAGCCATCCAGGCTGTCTATTATAAGAAGTCAATGAGCGATATTCAGAGGATGTCGAATGCTGAAGTCAGGGAACTTGTTCTCTGAATTATCGGTGTCCACCCATTCTGCCGCCTCCGCCGCTGTGTCCACCACCGTGAGAACCGCCACCATGCGAGCCTCCGCTGAACGAACCGCCTCCGCGAGTGCCACCACTGAATCCGCCACTATGGGAACTGCCGCCAAATGATCTGCTGTGGGAACCACTACTGAAAGAACCACTACGAGAACCACCACTGAATCCGCTATTGCTGCGAGAACTGCTGAAAGTGCTGCTTCTGTGGGAACTTATTCCGCTACGGTTGTTTGAACCATTGAAGGTGCTGTTGCCGCGAGAGCCTCTGTCGAAGTTCCTCTGGCGCATCAGAGAATTGCGACCGTCGATGGACCTGGTCGGATCCCTGCGCTCAACACCTCTGTTGCCACGCTCGATGGTGTTATTCCTACGCTCGATGGTATTGCCCCTGCGCTCGATACCCCTGTTGTTGCCAGGATTTCGCCTTTCGATGGAACCGCGTCCGATATGGCCTCTGTCGCGTGCAGTGACACGGGTGGAACTGTGACGGTTGCTGCCACGGAAGTCACCACGATTCCAACGGTCGTGCATGCCGAAATGCTCTCTGTGGGGGGCACGGTAGTGGTTGCGGTGACCGTGATAGTAGCCGTGTCCGCCAATTCTGTGCCAGGCATGGGCACCACGATAGGTGACATAGAAGTGAGGACGTCCGAAGTAGAAATAGTCACGGTGCGGATAACGGGCATAGATGCCGAAGTGCCAGTAACCAGCGTCCCAGTACAGCGGACGATAGAAATATGAGGCTGCAATGAAGGCATTCCACTGCCAGTCGAGCAGGATATAACTTAAGTCGAGATTACGGCGCTCCCAGTAAGTTCCGTACACATCGTAACGGCTGGTGACACCCATCAGGTAGTCCAGATTGATCTCATACGCTGCCTCGTACTGCTCGTCTGTGAGATTCAGTTCATAGGCCATCTTGTCTGTCAGGAACAGGGCCTCGTTGCGAGCCTGCTCATAACTCATAGCATGTGCAGTGACGGTTGCTGTCAGCATCATCATCAGTGCGAAAAACATCTTCTTCATACTCATATCTTTTTAAAGGGTTTGACATCATTTGTCTTAATCACGATGCAAAGTAACAACAAAAGTAGGGCATTCGCAAAGGATTTTCCCTAATCACGTGGGGGAATTTCCCTAAATTATATGGTAATTCGAAATTATTATTGTAATTTTGCACCCTGAATAGAGCATTTATATATGAGATTCTTGTTTTCTTTTATATTATCAATAGCATCGCTGCTAATGGCGCAGGCCCAAGAACGCTCATTGCTCGATAGTCTCGCCTATCGTGCAGAGATACAGGCTACTGCTTCTGGTGGCGACTATAATCCTCTATGGCTCAATGCAAACAAGTATGGCCTGAGTTCATTGAAGAATACCAATGGCTATCTGCGAGGAGCCGTCGAGCGTCCGTTGACTCTGGATAATGGACGTAAGTGGGGGCTCGGCTATGGGCTCGATGTAGCAGTGGCTGCAGGATTCACCAGTAAATTGATTGTGCATCAGGCTTTTGCCGAGGTGCGTTGGCTGAAAGGCACACTGACCGTTGGTGCCAAGGAACAGCCGATGGAACTGAAGAGCCAGGAACTGAGTTCTGGAGCGCAGACGTTTGGCATCAATGCCCGTCCTGTGCCTCAGGTGCGTCTTGCCTTACCAGACTATTGGATTATCCCCTATACAAAGAACTGGCTGGCACTCAAAGGCCATATCGCCTATGGTAAGACCACTGACGATGGCTGGCAGAAGGACTTTACCAATCAGAAGCACAAATATACAGAAGGTATGCTCTATCACTCCAAAGCCGGATATCTGAAGATTGGAAATCCTGAGGACGTCCTGTTTTCAGTAGAGTTGGGAGCCGAATTCGCTACCGAGTTTGGAGGAAAATGTTATCGTTTCCATTCTGATGGCACTCCTGATGATGTCGTTGAACAGGAGGGTGGTCTCAAAGGTATGCTGAGGGCTTTGATTCCTGGTGGAAAAGACACTGTAGATGATGAATATACAGGTGGTGCGGGAAACAGTCTGGGCAGTTGGCTGGCTCGATTTAATTTCGACTGTGAAGAGTGGGGATTCAGTTTCTATGCTGACCATTTCTTTGAAGACCATTCTGCCATGCTCTTCATGGATTATGATGGTTACGGCCAAGGCTCAGAGTGGAATGTTAAGAAAAAGCGACGCTATTTCCTTTACGCCTTAAAGGATATCCAGTTAGGATTCGAAATCCGTTTCCTTGATGCCCCATGGTTGAACAAGTTCTTATTTGAGTATCTTTATTCAAAATACCAGAGCGGCCCTGTGTACCATGACCATGATGAGGTCGTCTCTGACCATCTGGGTGGGCAAGATAATTATTATAACCACAGCCTTTATACAGGCTGGCAGCATTGGGGACAGGTCATAGGTAATCCTCTCTTCCTGTCGCCTCTTTATAATACTGACCAGTCAATAGAAGTGAAGAACAACCGTAGTGAGGCATACCACTTCGGATTCTGTGGCGATCCGTTACCTGGTCTCCATTATCGTTTTCTTGGGACCTATCTGAAAGGTTATGGCACCTACGATACTCCTTACTCTGAGCCACGTTCTACGTTTTCGATGCTTGCTGAAGCCACCTATTCTTTCGCAAGCACTTCCAGGTTCAAGGGATGGAGCATGAGAGGCGCCTTGGGCATGGACTTCGGAAAACTCATGGGTAATAATTACGGCTTGCAACTGACAATAGCCAAGAGCGGCATCATTGAAAGGAAAAAGAAATGAGAAAAATAATATATATACTGGCCCTTTGCACATTCCTCGTGTCTTGTGAATTAGAGACTTCAGGTAACAAGGAATTGGATGGCTACTGGCAGATGTGCCAGGTCGATACGTTGGCTACAGACGGTGTTACTGATACTCGCGAGGCTCTTATTTACTGGGGAATCCAAGGCAAACTGCTACAGATTCGCTTCTCTGAGAATGGCAAATATCTGGGAGAGGGCTTGTTGTTCAGGTTCGAAAGGGCACCTTATACTTTGAACTTATCGTCTCCAATACGCCACCATCTCTATGATACAGATGAGCCTATTGAAGATGTAGAGGTGCTCAAACCCTATGGCATCTATCAATTAGAAGAAGTCTTCTCCATCATTGAGTTGAATGATAAAAGCATGGTGCTGGACAATGGTGTGCTGCGTCTGCACTTCCGAAAGTATTAGAGCCCTCCTTCTAGGGCGACGTCGAGTTGCTCGTATATGGAGTTGTTGCTCTTGAATTCTGGCACAATCTGCTTCATCTTCCTGACGGTGGCCATCTTGTCGTAGTTCTCACAGATAGTTTCCAGTTCTTCTATTTCATGGCAGATTGTGTCGTAGTCATACTCTATGACATTGGCGATACGGATTTTCTTGTGGAATGATGGCTTGGTCGTCTCAGCCACATTCAGCAGTTCCTCATAGAGTTTCTCCCCTTGTCGCAGACCTGTGTATTCTATCTTCACATCCTTGGCGCCACTGAGTTGTATCATGCGTTTGGCGAGATCGTCAATCTTGACGGGCTTACCCATGTCGAAGACGAAAATCTCACCGCCATGGCCCTTTGTGCCTGCTTCGAGCACCAACTGACAGGCTTCTGGAATCAGCATGAAGTAACGGATGATGTCTGGATGCGTCACTGTGACAGGACCGCCGTTCTTGATCTGTTCCTTGAACAATGGGATGACAGAGCCGTTGGAGCCAAGTACATTGCCGAAACGGGTGGTGACAAATTGCGTGACTCCCTTGATTTTCCCACTCTTGATGGCCTTGTCGAGACTCTGCACGTAAATCTCACAGATACGCTTCGAGCAGCCCATCACATTCGAGGGGTTTACAGCCTTGTCTGTGGAGATCATCACAAACTTCTTGACATTGTATTTCACAGCCAGGTCGGCTATCACGCGCGTACCATATATATTATTATAGATACTCTCTTCTGGGTTGTCCTCGAGCATGGGCACATGCTTATAGGCAGCAGCATGGAACACATAATCGGGCTTGTACTCACGGAATAGCGACTCCATGTGCTTCTGGTGGCAGATGCTCGCCACCAGTACCTCGGCCTTGATGTCTGGCCGTTGAGCCATCATCAGTTGTACCTCGTGTTGTGGCGTCTCTGCCTGGTCTACCAGCACCAGATGCCTTGGCTCGTATTTGCAGATCTGCTGTACGATTTCTTGTCCGATACTGCCGGCTGAGCCTGTGATCATGATGCATTTGCCTTTCAACTGTTCGCCCACAGACTTCATGTCCACTACGATTTCATCTCGCGGCAGCAGGTCTTCGATACTGATTTCCTTGAGTTCTGGCGATGCTCCGCCAATCACCTTTTCCCACTCTTGGGCTTCCTGGGTGAAATAGATGTGGATGCCAGCCTTGATCAGTTCGTCAATCAGCGTCTCATTCTTCAAGAAGGTTTCCTTGCGGTAGGGGGATACAATCAAAGCCTCGATGCCTTCTTCTGTCATGGCTTTCATCAGTTCTGTGTCGAGTCTATGGACTCTGACACCCATCAGGATTTTGTTCTCTTCCTTAGGATCATCGGAGATGAAACCCTTCAGGTCGAATCTGGCAGGATTCTGGTTCCTGATATGTTTGGCTATGGCGATACCACCGTTTTTAACACCATATATATAGGCGTATTTCGAATGAATGCTGGTGAGGGTGATGTCGTAGACGGTCTTCACGCCGATACGCACCATCCATAACAAGAAGGTGGCCAGGACTGCTGCCAAAAGTATTTGGACGGCTGTAAGATAGGAGAGTGTCTCATGGCAGCAGAACACAAAGTGCGTCAGTTCAGACATCACAAGTCCAAAGAGGGTTGCATAGCCGACTTTCTTCAGGTCAACAAACGACGAGTACCGCAGGATGCCGCTGTATGTGCGGAAGATACGGAAGCCGATGATGAAGAATACCAGGTAGATAAGGATGCAAAGCGACAGCCGCTCGATGTAGTAGAGGGCGTCCTTACCACTGTTGAACTGCTGGTAAACAAACAGGAAGGAGGCAAATACGATGGCGCAGTCCATGAGGAAGATACCCCAGAAGGGCAGCGATTTCCTGTTGAAGTACCAATTGATGAGTTTGTTGAAGGCGCCGATGCTGGCGATGCTTTTCAATGTCAGAAAGATGATCTTGAAGTATTCACCCAGGCTCTTGTTCTGGATGTACTTCATGTTCAGTTTCAGTTTGTTGGGCATCACCTGCTCTATATACACACGGTCTGGATCGTCGGCATTGCCCAGAAGTTCGTTCTCGTTGACGTATTCTATCGAGGCATAGTCAGTGATGCCTGGCTTCACGTCAAGCACCTTCCGCTGCTCTGGGGTGTACATCTCCACGTATTTCCTCACCTCTGGCCTGGGCCCCACAAGGCTCATGTCGCCTTTCAGCACATTCAGTAGTTGAGGCAGTTCGTCGAGTTTGTATTTGCGGATAAAGTGTCCAACTCGTGTGATACGATGATCGTTCTCGCCGATGGTGATAAGGCCTTCGTTCTCTGAGTCCGTGCGCATGGAACGGAACTTATAGAGTCCGAATGGCTTGCCGCCCAGTCCGATACGCTCCTGCACGAAAAATCCTGGCCCCTTGCTCCCCAGCCTGATCAAGAGCCAGAGGATGAGAAACAGGGGTGAGAGGAGAATCAGTCCTATCGAAGAGAACAGTATGTCAAAGAATCTGATCAATGTATGATGTCTTTGAAGTTCGTGAGGATAAATGCCACCTCCTCGTCTGTCAGACGTGTGTGCAGGGGTAGTGTAACCTCATTCTTGAACAAATTATAGGCATTGGGATAGTCGTTGATATCGAAGCCCAGACGCTTATAGGCCGTCATCATCGGCAGGGGCTTGTAGTGTACGTTGCAGGCGATGTCGCGACGGGCCATCTCTGTGATGACTTCGTTACGATAGTCACTGTCTTTCCCCAATAGTCTCACTTGATACAGATGGCCTGACGATACATGTTCATCAGTATAATGGTCGCGCACCTGCACGTTGAGGCCCTTCAGCGCCTCGTCGTAGCGCTCTATCAGTTCACGCCTGCGAGCCAGCATCTGCGGATAGCGTTTCATCTGTACCAGTCCGATGGCAGCAGTGAGGTCTGTCATATTGCTCTTGTAGGCAGGCGACAGCACGTCGTATTCCCAGGCACCGAGTTGTGTCTTCGCCAGCGCATCCTTGCTCTGCCCGTGCAGCGAGTTCAGTTGGAACTGCTTGTAGAGCCATTCGTCGTCGATACCCTTGATGGGGCGCCAAGTCAGCGCACCACCCTCTGCCGTTGTGAAATTCTTCACTGCGTGGAATGAGAACGAGGTGAAGTCGCTCACCGAGCCGATCATCTGACCGTGCCACTTGGCTCCAAAGGCATGTGCGGCGTCGTCCACCACGATCACGCGTCCGATGGCCTCCTGTAACTCGTTGGCAGGATGGAACAGGGCTCGTTTGCTCTCTACGATAGCCATGATCCTGGCATAGTCGCAAGGCACACCACCCAAGTCCACAGGGATGATCACCTTCGTATGCTCGTTGATGGCGTCGGCCATCTTCTCATAGTCCATCTCATAGGAGTCTGGTTGGGTATCCACCATGACCAGACGTGCTCCCACGTGGCATACAGGACTTGCCGATGCCGTATAGGTAAAGGCAGAGGTGATGACCTCATCGCCAGGGCCGATGCCCAGAATGCGTAGGATCGACTCCAGACAGGCGGTGGCAGAGTTCTGGCACACGGCTTTCTGCGTCTGGCAGTATTCTGCAATCTGCCTCTCGAACTCCTTCGTCCGTGGTCCTGTCGTAATCCACCCAGAGAGCAGCGCGCGGCTGACCTCTTGTGCTTCTTGTTCCGTAATATCAGGGGGAGAGAAAGATATCTTCATAAGCTATCGGTTTGATTTGACATTGAATGACTTGCCCCCCAGCACCTTGAAGATTCCCCTCAGATAGCCGAAGCCATAACTCAGGTGGATGTTCAGGAAGATGTAGGGCATGATCAGCATCACAGCGAAGCGACGGGTGCGGATGGCCCCCATGGCACCCACTACAAGGCTGATGACCAGATATAGCAACAGCATGGCTACATACATCTTCAGGACCAAGGGCGAGAAGATGCTGATGATACCTCCGAAGAAGAGACACAGGAGGAACAGCAGTGGGAAGAACTGCCTGATGGTGGCAGGCGACCCTAACTTCTTGTTCACCAGTGGCTTGTAGAGACCGTACTGATAGTACATGTGGCGCATCTTGCGAATGCTGTCACGGGCAGTGTAGTTGATAATAACTTGTGGAATCAGGAAAATCTTACCGCCGAGGTTTTGCAGACGCCCATTGAACTCGTCATCTTGATTACGCACGAGGTCTGTATCGAAGCGTCCTGTCTTCTCGAACACCTCTCTCTTGTAGCAGCCGAAGGGCACGGTGTCTGTCTCCATGATCTTCGAGGCACCGATCTTGTGCATCGAACCGCCTACGCCGAAGGGATGGCTGGAAGCCAGGGCGATGGCGTGGCAGACGGCCGTGTCTTTCGCAGGCTGGGTGTTCCACACGCCACCTACGTTGTCGGCGTCGAGTTCATAGAGGTATCTCACCAGTTCTGAGATGTAGTTCGTCGGATAGGTACAATGCCCGTCAATGCGCATGATCACTTCGCCCGTAGCGGCCTCCAGGCCCTTGTTCAGGGCGTATGGCACCACGCGCTCAGGGTTGTCAAGCAACTTGATGAAGGGGTGTTTCTCAGCATAGCGTCTCACGATATCAGCGGTGTGGTCAGTACTCCTGCCGTCGATGAGGAGCACCTCCAGTTTATCCTGAGGATAGTCCTGCTCCAGAATCGACAGAATGCACCGTTCAATGAACTTTTCTTCATTGAAAAGCGGGCAGATGATTGATACTGTTCGAACGTTCATTTATCTTTAAAACGAAGTTTTATCGCAATTAGTGTGCAAAGGTACAACTTTTTTTGCACTTTTATTGCGAAATCGTAAAAAATGAGTAGAATAGCAGTATTTTATCTATAAATGCATCAAGAAATGCTATGTGCTTTGTTTTTGATTACCTGCCACGTGAGCCATGAGAGCACCCCCTGAAGGAAGGAAACGGCAAGGTACGACCATGCGAACTGGCTGAGGGTGGTGGAGAGCGTGAAGCAGACCACCATCGCCGTGATGCAGATGGCGAGGATGATGGCGTTGTAGGGTATCACGCTGATGGCATCTATCGTATTTCGATAGAGCATGTAGATGGCCTGTGGTAGGATGGAGAGCACCATGATACGCGTCAGGTCGGTAGCGATCAGATAGTCACTGGTGAAGAGCAGAGTGGTCAGGAACCTGGTAAAGACGAGGAAGACTACGCTGATCAGCAGCGAGGCTCCAACATAGCCCAGGGCCAGACGACGTATCAGGTGGTTGGCTGCTGCCATCTCGTGGCGCGCTATGGCCTGTGAGACGTAGGGCAGCAGAATGATACCCATGAAGGAGAAGATGGGTGTGACCATCGTGACAAAGAAGATACCTACGGAGAAATAGGCTGTGGTCTGCAATCCCTGCACGTTGCTGATGTAGATAAGAGGGAACGCTGCCAGGGAGAACTGGAAGAAATCGGCCACCAGACGACCTGAAGAGTACTTGACAATCGTTTTCAGATGAGTCGAGATGGGCGAATCTGGCGTCGAGATTGGTAACAGCCTGTCGCGCTTCTGCCATAGTTCCCTGCCTGCTAAGTAGGCAATGAGCAGCGCAGTGACGACAAGCCAAGACTCAAACACTCCAGTGACGGTCAGCACGGGCAGCGCTACCAGGGGTAGGATAATCGACAGTTGCGTAGCCAGTTGGGTGCCGTTGTACCACTTGAAGTCGCCCAGCCCGCGGTAGTAGGCATATACGATTTGCGCAATGGCCAGCACGAAAGCATAAGCCAGCACGATGAGCAACAGATTCAGGTTGCCGCTCTTGCCGATGGTGATATCCTGCATCTGTGTCGAGAACAGCATACTCAGCAGGAAGACCACGAGCGATACACCTAATATATATATAAGAGACGCACTGAGCAAGGGGGCCACCCTGCGAGGGGGATCGTCGTTGCGATAGAGGGGAATATAGCGCGGCAAGGCGATGCCCACACCAGCCAACATCACGAAAGAGAGCACCTGGACAGAGCGCTTAATCACGTTATACTGTCCGAAGTCGTCGATGCTCAGGCGGTTGGCCAGCAGTTTATTGATGGCAAACGAGCATAGCATGATGAGTATCTGGATTGAGAATGTCCAGACAACATCGCGACCCATGCCAGAACTGAATTTATCCTTGATCACCTTCAGCATGCCGATACCTTGGTTTGAATGATGTGAAACAGGAAGAACACCAGCATGAACATGGCCAGATAGGTGGTGTAGGCGTAGAAGGAGGCCGAGAACGACCACATGAGGAAGGCGAAGATGGCCACCAGCACCACCTGGTTGCAGATGGTGTATCGATGGGCTATGACTGCCTTGAGCGACATGTTGGCAATGGCACCCATGACGAACATGGCCACCATGGCCCCTGCCTCACCAAAGTCCTCTACCAGCGGACGGAAGATAGTAAAGGTGTTCGAGATGCCGAAGAATCCGTTCTTGCCGACGTTGTTGAACTCAGGATAGATGCCCTGCACGCGCTCCTCGATGCCCAGGAGATTGGAGATACCTAAGAAGGTGTGACTGCCCCAGGTGAGTTCTGTTGGCTGGTAAGATGTGAACCAGAAATCGATATTGTGCATGTGTCCTAAAGCGTAGGAGACGAACTTCTCGCTGATCTGCAGGATGGTCTTCTCGCTCACCTCGCCCGTACGGAACACCATTGATATAAAGAGTGTTCCCAGGAATCCTGCGATGATCAGTGCAAAGCGCAGGATGATCTTCCCCTTCAGTCGTATGGGCAGTCCAAAGGTGTAGGAACTGACGATGTAGGCGGCAAAGAAGAGGATGAACGATGCGATCATGCCCATCTTAAGTGACTGTGTCAGGGCGATGAAGGTGCAGGGGATGAGGGTAATGACGCAGAGCACCTTGTCCCACCATTTCTCCACGAGCCTGTAGCAGAGCCCGCCGATAACAGGTGCAGCGTATGAGAAGATGAGGAAGAATTGGTTGACGACATTCGACGCCTCGGCTCCTGCATAACGGTCTTCCGAGATACCTTTGTTCATCTCCAGCACCTCGCGCATGTCGAGTAGCGCCCGTAGGCTGAAGCCATGGAGAATGATGGAATAGATCGGATTCACCATCGCTCCGATGAGTAACACGAGCAGCAGCGGTCTCACCCACTTCTTCTTGAGTTCCAGACGATAGTCGGAGGGCGTGGGATTGTAGAAATAGTCGCTCGAGATGGTTCCTATGACGAAGAATACGACTCCTAACAGAAGGAACGAGCACCCCTCGAAGTTCAAGTCGATGTAATCTTGTAGTAACAGGGTGAAGAAAGCCATGGACAACCATAGCACAGCAAACACCCCCGCAGGCTCGAGCCTGAGGATATACTTCCACGACAGCAGAAGCAGAAGGATGAAGAGCGCGCAGAATAGGTAGACCATGCGACCTTAGAGGTGAGGGGTAGGGGATTACCGCTTATGGCGCTCACGGATGAAGATGGCACAGGCAGGGAAGAACAGTCCGAGGAGGAAGGCTCCTAGGATCACCGTCGACTTGACGGGCGAGGTCTGCTTCTTCACGCCCAGTGGTGGCGTCACCACGCGCACGTCTGTCTTCATGGCCTTGGCCATCTGGGCTTCCTCACGCTTCTGGAGCAGGAAGATATATACCTCGTTGAGCACCTTCCAGTCGCGCTCGTCTGTCAGGCCGCCGATGGCCTTCTTGGGGGCTGTGGCCAGCAACTGCCTGCCCTCGTTCTCTTTCTCCATGACGCTCTTCAACTGCAGTTTCAACTGCTTGATGGCGTTCTCGGCCGAGGCGAGCACAGCGTCGTGCATGGCTGAGAGTTGCTTGTCCAGATCCTTCACCAGCGGGCTCTCCTTGCTCGAACTGGCGATGATCTTGCTGCGCTGCAACTGCACGGTGTTATAGGCTTGTACCTGTTCGCCCAGTCCGCCCTCCTTCTCTGTGATGAGCAGGGCTGGCAGCAGTTCGTCCTTCTTCGACTCGTCGCGCAGGTAGTCGCGTATCGACTCCACCATGTACAGACGGCTCTTCATCTCCATCTGTGCCTGCGAGATGTCCTTGGCTCCGTCGGCATAGGCCTTCGCCATCACCTCCAGGTCTGGCATCAGCGTCTTGCTCTTGTACTCGGCCACACGGTTGTCGAGGGTCTTCAGTTCGCTCTCCAGCGAGGCCAGCCGCTCCAGCACATAACGCTCTGAGACGGCTGCCTGGGCATCCTGGTCCTCGTTCGACTCCTTGCGGTATTCTGCTATGACGGCGTTGATGATGTCTGTGGCGCGCTGCTTCGACACGTCCTTGCACTTGATCTCGATGATCGAGGCGTCGCGGCTGCTGACGACCATGTTGAGCGAGCGCTTCTTCAGACGGTCTACCACGGCCATCGGCTCTGTGCGCGTCACGGTGATGGTCACCTCGTCGTCCTCCATCTTCGACAGATAGGGGGTGGCCTTCACCTCGATGTCGCCGATAGGGCTCTTCACGGTGCTGTTCACGTGGCCTGTCACCTCGTCGCTGTATTTGTCGTCGTTCTTCTTCAGTTTGTAGATCTTGAAGTCGCCGTTGCGCTTCAGGTCGAGTTTCATGCGCACGTCGTCCTCCTCAGTGATGCTCTTGAACGTTACTGTGACGGGTAGCGTCTTATCGTAGAGGTCCTTGTTGCGGATGCCCTTGATGGTGTAGTTCATGTCGAGGTGCATCTGGTTGACCACGTTCAGCAGCAGCCAGGGCGACTGCATGGCGTAGAGTTCGTTGTACACGTTTGATGAGCCGAATCCGATGAATCCGCCCAGTTCAGCCAGACCGCCGAGTTGTCCCATCAGTCCGCCCATGCCGCCCTCGTCCCTGACGAGTATTTGGGCCTTGCGAGTATACTTGGGCTGGACTCTCACCAGATAGGCGGTTGCCAGCAACAGACAAGCAGCGACAGAGAGGATAAACCAGTACTTCTTCTTGATGCACAGGCGGATAAACTCACTGAAAGTAAATGATTCTTTCATACGATAGTGGTGGTTGTTTAAAGTTTGATGTCGTAATGCGTTAAAAGCGCCTGCAACTGGCTGTCGTTCTCACCCCTGAATCGGTTGGTGGCCGTCAGACGGTCTTTAGTGAGATACTGCCGAAGCAGGTCTGTATGATAATAAGCGATGTGCGAGTCGGCGAGGATGAGTTTCTCAGCCTGCGAACGCAGCCCCATGATATAGAGCCAGATGTCGTCGGCTTTGGGACAAAGAGCGGTGAAGACGGCCGCGTTCTTCACCTCGTCGTCGAAGACATGACTGGGGTACAGCACACCGCCGACTCCCAGAGGGAACAGCGTCGAGTGGTCGTACTCGAAGTTTGCGGCCACATGGTGGTACTCAGGCCAAGTGTCGTAGGGTGTCACCTGATGGTTGCTGTCTGCCGAAGGTACCTTGGCAAAGCCTGTGATGATGGCCTGCGGATGCTGGCGATGGGCCTCGATGAATTCCTCGACGAAATTGGCTGTGTAGTACAGGTCGTCGTCAGCCGTGATGATATGCTTGTCAGGGAATGCCGACAGCGAGTGTATGATCTTGGTGTACGATCCGATATCCTGGGCGTAGCGCACCTCCAGCCCGTAGTCGCACAGGAAACGGAGGTCGCTGGGCAGGTTCGCCTGACTGTACTCCTGCTCGTCGAGCCACAGCACCACGCGCTCAGGGCGCACACGCTGCTTCAGCAGCGAGTAGACCGTGTAGGCCACGCTCCCCCCGACTCGCTTGCCGTAACTGGTGAGCGATACGATGACGGAGGCGTCCTGGCGAGGAGAGAGGGTCAGCGACTTGCGCAGACGGATATCATACATCACCTTATGCTTCATGAGATTTCCCATGAAGGCGTCTTTCAGAATACCTATCTTATTGCCGAGATAACTCACCTCTTACCTCTTCACCTCTTTATTTAAATATCAGCACGGCCACGGTGGTCAGCACGGAGATGGCCGAGAGCCAGAACGAGGCCTTGGTGATCTCACTCGCGTTGGCCGTAGACTGGCGCTTCTTATAGTGGTTGGGGTCTACGTAGACGATGTCGTTCTGCTGCAGATAGTAGCCTGGCGATGCGATCATGGCCTGATGGTCCTGCAGGTTCAGCACATACACCTCCTGCTTGTCGCCGTTGGTGCGTATCACCTTCACGTGTTCGCGGTCGCCAGTGATGTTCATGTCGCCGGCCATACTCAGGGCCTGGAGCACGTTCAACTGGTCGCTGCTGAACTGGTAGAATCCAGGTGTGAGCACGTCGCCCAGCACGGAGAATCCCAGGTTGATATACTCCACGGTGACCACGGCGTCGGTGGCCACGTTCTTCTCCTGCATCGTCTGTTTCAGGTGCTCGGCCAGCCCTGAGCGTGTCAGGCCTGCCGCCTTCACCTTGCCCACCAGCGGGAAGTCGATATAGCCCTCTGGGTCGATGGTGTAGCCTGATGCGCCGCGGCTCTGGCTGATGGATTGTACTTCAGTATAGCCGATAATCTGTGAGGTCACAGGCATGTTCAGCACGTTGTTCAGTTCGGCCGACTTCGTGTTGACGATGATCGACAGCCTGTCTGCCGGTTTCAGAACGATGCCCTTTGCCTCGGCTGTTATCAGCGACTCGCCCTCCGCCCAGTTGGGTATGTACGATACGTTCTTCGGAGTCGTACACGAAGCGAGCAGCAAGACTAAACAGCCCGTTTTTAGAAGCGTTTTAATGTTCATTACGACCTATTTATATAAAAATCGGTGCAAAGGTACTTCTTTTTTTCCAAATAATTTGCAAGTAATCGGAAAAAAACGTAACTTTGCAGCGATTTTACTACAATCACACCTGGGGTTGACTGGATTTGACAGCGGGTTGAGATGGTACGTAAGCACGCGGAGGCTTCTTGGTTCCCTCCATAATCTGAGTCAGGAGAAAATTAATTGGCGAAAGAAATTACGCTCTCGCTGCCTGATCGAAGCACAGTAGATTGAGGCTCAATTCCGTCACCAGGTGATGGAACGAGACGTCGCTCCGAGGATGTTGTTCCGAATCCAGAGATCCAGCGGCGCAGGTTAAATCGGAAATAGTCTGGTCAGGCCTCGATGATCTGATGAAACTTTAGAGGATAAGGTTGCAGTTGGTGGCCTGGGTCTTGCTGCAGCACGAAAACGAAGTCCAGGATAAGCGTGTAGAAAGCGTATGGTTTCCCTGTTTGGACGAGGGTTCGACTCCCTCCAGCTCCACCACCCTCCAAAACATAGGCCGCTAATTCTCAATGAGTTAGCGGCTTTTTTATGCCCAGAGTCCCCAACTTTTTGTTTTTTCGGGGACGCTTTCGGGGACGCAAATTGGTTTGGGTTGAACCCTATTTTGCAATTATTTTCTTATTTCTTTACATAATTCAAATGATAAAAAAACTTAAAAGTTCGATAGCGACGTGCTTTTTACCAATTTTTTCTTTTTTCTTGTCATTTTTGCTATTTACATGCTTTTACATGAAATTACATATTAAGGTTGTATTCCAATGATGTCATGGGTTATGAAATTACCCATTTTTGCATACTTTTACATGATACGGTTCAAGAGTACCTGTTAGTGAAATCTCAGATGACCACTCCATTTTTTATGAAAGTACATGTTTTTACATGAAATTACATGTTAGGGTTCGTGGCGATTTGCTAAAAATGCGTATAAAATGAAGGTGCGAAGTTGCCAAATCCCTTCCGATAATTGAAATTTTCCAGATTTGCTACCCTAGGATTGTATGACAACGATTCACACCTATATACCTATATATATTAGCGAGGAAACAGTTCCTGCTGCTTATAAACCTGTTTGTAGTTCTTCGGTGGCTCAATCGACCAGCCGTATTCCTTCAGATTCTCTTGAAGAGCGTATTCTATGATGTTGTTCCGCTTGTATTGTTTGGTTCCCTTCTTGAACTTAGGCTGTTTCTCTTTTTCCAGAATTACCTGGATCACCTGCGTATAGCTGTCGTAACATAGCCTGGCCTCCTTATTTATTATTCCCATATAGTACGTCAGTTCACGTCTGCTCAGGTACTTCGAGAGCAATGAGATGACGATCTCCTCCTGCCTGTCCGCACCGTAGAAGATATTCGCATGCAGCTTCTGCTGGGGTGTTTTCCGTTTCTTCTCAACATATTCCGGCTCATAAGGCCATAATTCTTCGTCACCCTTTTGCCAAGGCCTGCAAAGCCCTTCCTTCGGATTCTCGCGTGTATAGACGTAGATGATGATCGATGATGTCTTGCCGCCCTTGCCCTTCCGAGGCCCTGCCTGATAATCGAACCAAACATTCGAGGCATGAAACATAAACAGGTCGTAAAGCTCATTCTGAGCCACCTGAAGGATATTACTTCGGATGTCCTTATAGCTTTCGTACGACGATTCCTGCAAGACCCGTCCTGTCTTCTTATCCCTGATTTCATTCAGGTTGAACAGCACCCGGAAATACTCCATTGCTATCGGCACAACGCGCTTTTTGTACACGTTTCCCGTCGTTTCCTCCTGACCGTCGCTGAACCGGTAATCGCCGCCGTACTTGCAGCACAGCTCATACAGCTTCTGTGTGTACTTTGACCTTAGCCGCATGGCCGTGCCGAGGTCGAACGTCGTGAAGTTCTGTGTCAGATTGATCAGCAGCGGCATAATCTCCGGTGAGATTCGGATGGCGTAGATGTCCTTCTCCTCGTCGTAGAAGAATGTGTCCACCCAGTGTATACGGCCCACGATGACACTGCCGTTCGGCCTGTGATAAGTGATGGGAAAGAACTTCATGCCCAATTTCGTGAGTACATCGTATGTGTACCTGATGTTCTTCTGGCCGCCGATGATTCCAAGGTCGCGGTCGGTCATGTAAAAGTACAGCTCCTTCCAGTTTTCCGGCACATTCAGGCCGTTCTCCACGTATTTATGCTTCACCACGCCCGTAATGAAGTACATCACCCGCCTCTCCAGCAGGCTACAGGAGATAGGTGAACTGATAAGGTCGTTGCACCATGTTACTGGTTCGTGTTCGATCGAGGCCAGTTCCGCAAGCCTGATCGTATCTTGTTTCTGCCGAGGCATAATCTTCTTTTGCTGTTTCCGTAGCTACGGATGTTCATCATTCATGCTTTGCTCTACCCGACGGATCGCAGTCCGCTTCCGACGGCCGCTGTCCGACTGGCTCTTGTTACGAAATCAAAGTAAAGCACAAATTAAAGTCGTCCGTAACTAAGACGCTGCAAAGATAGTGTTTTTCC
>JAEEGK010013011.1_pt1 | contig 18814 bp, 19 predicted proteins | sample 8958771 | NCBI WGS metagenome assembly JAEEGK01 (sample SAMN16246547, study PRJNA631951) | gut metagenome | biome: gut microbiome; feature: rumen; material: SC-attached | host: Bos | place: Iran: Karaj | collected 2018-10
AAGAAAAGATGATTTGTTCGGATTATACCTAAGGGCTTTTCGGCTGCGGTTCTTTCGATTTGCCGTATTAAAGTGGACACGTTTATGATTTGGTACGAGTCCACTTTAATATAATGAAGTGTCTGGTTTTCCCGCTGTTGCGTGGCATTAGTTGTTCTTTCCTCTGTCCTTCCGGTATCATAAATTGGAGAGGTTTCATTATACGAAACCTCTCCGATTCTTCATTCTTCAGAATGCTGCCACTACTGCAGTGAACAGCAGTCGCTGATATAGAGCTGATCAGCTGGGAAGCGGTTGGGCTGCAGTCACCTCTTTGGCATACTAAATGCTGCGATAGGGCCCTTTACATGAGCAGAACATGATAAGCCGTTTTTCTCTCAACCGACCAGTGACTGCTCACTTTCATCAGGCAAGATACCCTCAAAATCAGAATCCACGAAATCCGTAATGTCGGGTAGCTGTGAATCATCCTCGGATGCCTGGGCCTTTTCCATACGGTTTCGGACTTCTGCTTCCAGCTTCTCGGCGATATCCGGATTCGCTCGAATATAATCCTTCAGACTGTCCTTGCCCTGCATCCGAATGTCCCCATAAGTGAACCAGCTTCCGGACTTTTCGATAATCTCAAGCTTTACGCCAAGGTCAATCAGTTCACTGCTCCGGGAAATCCCTTCGCCGAACAGGATATCGAACTCAGCTTCCCGGAAAGGCGGAGCCACTTTGTTCTTGACGACCTTAACCCGAGTGTGATTACCGACCTTCGTTCCGCCCGTAGCGATGGTTTCAACTCTACGGACATCAAGGCGGACACTGGAGTAGAATTTCAGGGCCCGGCCACCCGTAGTAGTCTCAGGATTGCCATACATCTGCCCGATCTTTTCCCGCAGCTGATTGATGAATATTACGACGCAGTTAGTCTTGGATACAGAGCCTGCCAGTTTTCGCAACGCCTGGGACATTAGCCTCGCTTGAAGGCCAACGATGCTATCGCCCATCTCAGCCTCGATTTCGCTTTTAGGAACCAAGGCTGCAACGGAGTCAATGACTATGGCATCCACGGCCCCGCTCCGCACCAGGGCATCTGTGATCTCCAGCGCCTGCTCACCGGTATCCGGCTGGGATACAAGCAGCTCGTTTGTGTCAACACCAAGGTTCTTGGCATAGACCGGATCCAGAGCATGTTCGGCGTCAATGAACGCTGCAATACCTCCGGCCTTCTGACTCTCAGCGAGGATATGCAGAGCAATCGTGGTTTTGCCGGAAGACTCAGGCCCGAAGATCTCAATGATCCGCCCTTTCGGGATACCGCCAATACCAAGTGCATAGTCCAGGGCCAGACTGCCCGTGTGGATGCACTCGATATTCATATCCGGTCTCTGACCAAGATACATGATTGTGCCATTTCCAAAGGTCTTGTTGATCTGAGATATGGATGTCTCCAAAGCCTTTACCCGATCTTCTGCGGGCCTCGGAGATTCGACCTTCTTGGACTCCTTCTTCGCCATGTGTATGTCTCCCCCTTATCTGGCTCTTCGTTCAACAAACCAGCGACCGATATTAGAGCCATGTGATTCTGTGCTGCGTTCAAAGAACAAATAACTCTGCTTTCCCCGAATCTGAACAGTGTAGCGGTCTCCCTGCCCTCCGGCTTTCATCGCTGCAGCCTGGCGGATCTCCGTCACACGGTCGATCTTGTATTTCGTCCCATCCTCCCATATCAGAAGCATTGGGGCCATACGACCGTGTTCATTGAACGCGGCTATTACTTGTACATAAACCTTATCACTGTCCATTCCCAGCTCCCGGCAGGCGCTGTATCACTGGGCTTTCTCGTCGAAGAACTCTGACAGCGAGATCCCCATGGCACTACAGAGCCGCTCTATCACATCAACGCTTAATTGAGATTGACGAATCCGCGCAGATCTCAATGTGGTACTTGGTACACCACTCACTTTGGACAGGTCTGCCATCGACAGATTCCGGTGCGCAGCCAGTTCAGTTACACGCTCAACAGTGTTAATCATTTTCGGACCTCCTTTGACTGATTTCCCTGATAAGGCAGATTATCCATTCTCCAGGGATCTCATTTTCTCACAAAGGGTGTCCAATATATCGGACAGATCAAAGGACCCTACCAACGACTTGAAAACCAAGCTGTGTGTGAACTTCACGCGGCTCGTACTTTTCGTTGTACGAACGAAGAACCGGGATGTGGACATCCTCTCCGTTTTCCTGTTCAATTCGTTCTGTCAGAACTTTGAAATACGCCTGCCCATCATAGATGAAAATGCCTTCTTCGCCCAACCGAAGTTCCGTGGTTTCCTGAATCCAGATAATCTGCCCATCCTGATAAACAGGCTCCATACTGTCTCCGGAAATGGTCAAAGCGAAGTCCGCCCCGGCAGGAATCGCGGTTTCGGGGAAATCAACCATCTCAAAGTCCCCATCCTCCAGGAAGTTACCGGTGCCGGCAGATACCGGTGCCAGATACTTCTTCATCTTCCGGTTTCGGATCCTTTCAATGCTCACCAGTTTCTTGGGTGTATAACGACCCGTTGCGATAAGGTCGTCGCGGTATTCTCGGACCTTCTTCTTTCCCTGTTCGTTCAGGTATTGCATCTTAGGTGCAGAGGTGAAAAAGGTTATGTCCTCGTCGATATCCAGTACTTGGCACACAGCCACCAGCTGATACGCATTAGGATATGTCTCGCCGGTTTCCCAGCGGCCATACGAAGTGGCGCTGATCTTGCAACCCACCTTCGCCAAGGCATCCGCCAAAACATAACGGGATACTCCTTTTCTCTTCCGCGCTTCCGCCAGACGTTTGCCGACAATGTTCCGCTCCTGCTCGTCTAAAATGCTGTATTTCGCGTCCATCAGCTCTCCGAGCGGTATCACTTTCTCTGCTGGTTTTTTGCGTCCCATTTCGATCCTCCTCTGCAAAACGGGTGTCTTTTCGAGAGGAGTATAACACAGGCACTTTGATTCTGTCAACAAAAAGATGCATATAGCGTTGCAAATGCGTCCTTGACACAACGGTATATGCATTTTATAATGCCGGTGTCCTGACCCCGAGGAAAGTTACCACTCCAGGAGGTGACCAACGATTTCTTTGGAGGACATGGTGCTTCACTCCGACCTCAACAGCTTTTACGCCAGCGTTGAAATCATGCTGAATCCCGCCCTCCGGGGTAAAGCGGTTGCCGTCTGCGGATCAACCGAAAGCAGGCACGGGATTGTTTTGGCAAAGTCAGAACTGGCGAAGAAGGCTGGGGTAAAGACCGGAATGGCAAATTGGGAAGCAAGGGAAGCCTGCCCAAACCTGATTATTGTTCCGCCTCAGTATGACCAGTATCTTAAGTACTCCAAGCTCGCCCGTGAGATCTATTACAGATACACAGACCTGGTTGAGCCTTTCGGTATGGACGAATGCTGGTGCGCCTTTCGGGGGAACGAAATCCATGCGGCGGACGGCCATGTCTATGACTCAGTTTTAGATATCGCGGAGAAGATTAGAGAATCCATGCGAGAGGAACTGGGTCTCACGGTGAGCATCGGTGTGGCGTTCACTAAGATCTACGCCAAGCTCGCCAGTGACATGAAAAAGCCTGACGCCATCACGGTTATTACCAGGGAGGATTACAAAGAGAAGGTATGGCCTCTTCCTGCCTCTGATCTTCTGTATGTGGGATCAGCCACAGCTGTAAAGCTTGCACGGTTTGGGATACATACCATCGGTGAACTTGCTGCCATGCCGCAAGAGTTTATGAAGGGTCTCCTTGGAGTGAACGGGGTTAAGCTCTGGACTTATGCAAATGGCACGGACGCCTCACGTGTCTGTCATAAGGACTTTGTCAGCCCGATCAAATCAATTGGCCACGGAATCACCTGCTCCGCCGACTTGCATAACTGCGAGGAGGTTTGGAGGGTCATTCTGGAACTAAGCCAGGATATCGGCCACCGGCTCCGCGTTCACGAATTGGAAGCCACCGGCGTTCAGATCGCGGTTCGCGGAAACAATCTCCTCGGTAAACAGTATCAAGACAGACTGGAACACATCACTCGAAGTCCTCTGGAAATAGCCAGGGCAGCCTATGAGCTGTTTGACCGGGAATACCGATGGGCAACTCCCGTTCGTGCCCTCACGGTCCGCGCACTGGGTTTGGTACCCCAGGGGCAAGCCATGCAGAGCAGTCTGTTCTGGGATATTGACAAATCACTTCGGCTGGACAAGTTGGATACCGCTGTGGAGGGTATTCGCTCCAGGTTTGGAAAAGCGTCAATTCGTGCTTGCTGTTTGCTGCAGGATCTTCATATGCCCGATGACGGGCGGGATCAGGTAAAGATGCCTGGCCTTATGTATCAATAGGTTGTGCGATTGGACGAGGAGGTAGTCTGATGGCAGTGTTCGTGAAAAAGGATGCGCAGCTCATAGACGTTGATGAGCTTGATTTTTCCCTTGGTGTTTTCGATGAGCAAAATGATCTCGCTGAGTTTCTTCGTGACGTTTGAGACCTTCTGGGTAATTATCAAATCGATCTTTCCGTCAAAGCAGTCCTGGACCAACCTGCTCCACTCCCGTGCAGTTTCCATGTTGGGAGCCGACTGGCCTTCATCGATGTAGAAATCTACGAGTTTCCACTCTGGGCAGTCCGAAATCGTGTCAGACAGCTGCTTTTTGTGATATGCAAGGTAGTCGTCATATTTCGTCTGATTGAAAAACCGGATGTAAACCCCGACCCGATAAGGGATTTCAGGATTCGGCCTTTCACGTTGGATCGTGCGCAACCAGGCGCGATGCCTTGCAACCCTGGTTTCCAGAGAGCTTTGATTTGATCGAATCGGTGAATTCTGCGACGGTTTTTCCAATTCTCCAGACTTGTCGTATAGCTCCAACATGCTCATGTCCGTCACATCTCCTTGCAAATTAACGTGAATGAAGTATATCCGACATGTTTTGGAATAGGAATAAACCGGGAGTTCAAGTGATGAACTCCCGGTTTATGATTCACAAAATTCTTTTTTTCAGGCGGCCCAATTGAGCTGATATTTGCTGTTTTCTCTGGCTGAATGTGAAATCACAGAGCGTTGAGAAACTCCTCAACATTCACATAGACAATCCCATTGTCAAGCATTTGGCTTTTCCCTCTGTAAATCACACATTTCTTGGTAATCCTTCCGTACTGATGCTCAACGAGAGCACATTGCTCTTCGTCTTCCAGAACATGATACTGGTGCTGGACAATCTCTGAACTGTGCTTGACCTCATAAGCTTCGCAGGTGTTTTCACCAGATGTGTAGATCACCATGTCAAACTCGCTTCGGCTCAAAATCAGCTTGAATGCGCTCCGATTCTTGGGCAAAGCACGAACGGTTTCAAGAAGAACGATGTCCTCCATCATCTTTCCACGTACATCTTCAAGGATCTTTTCAGTGGCAAGATCCCGCTCGTCCTGCGAAAAAGAATTGAATGCCTCATCCTTCATCAGCACATGCACAAGTGCCTGAGCCTGGCAGTACCGCATTCCCGGTTGAGTGAAGAGGACGTATTCATCCGGCTCTGCGACCAGATTCCTTCTGGGACAGTCAACGATCAGATCCAAGGCTTTCAAATACTCCTTGATTTCAGCTACATGCGCCTGTTTGATACCGATCTGCGCATCTTCCTGATTCCTGATCTTGAGCATCTCCATCAGCTTTTCAGTAATCACGTTCTGGTCAATTTGATCCAGGATCCTGGAACGCTTCGCTGGATCAGGCTGCTTTCTCAATAACTCGGCCGCAGAGCCAAGATCGTGGGATTTGAATGCTTTCGTCAGCGTCGAAAGAAGGAACTGATGGTTCATGCTCTCAATGATCCGGTTGATCGCGCTGGTCAGTTCATCCGCTTCATACAGTTCCCTGAGATGGCGCAGATAATTGCCTCTCTTGCAGCAGAGCAGCGAGTGCTGGATGTTTCCGCAGATAGCGGTATCAATATACCGCCTGGTCGTCTCGTCGTCCCGGAAGGCGGCATCCAAAGCCGTAGCGTCAGGATCGTCAAATGCAAGTTCTCCGGGTAAAAGCGTTCCTCCATAACGGATATATTCGTCTATATCGTTGATTCCAAGCAGGCGGGAGTATTCGTGGAAGGGAATGAATGTCGTGTGGATCGTAAAAGCCCGATCATACAGTTCCTGCGTAAGAGTAAACCAGAACCCCAGGGAATCCGTACCCGACAGGACGATTTTCAACCCCATCATTGCGTAAATGTCCGAAAACAAGGAGGCTGAGTCAATGAAGTCCTCCAGCAAAGTGACCTCATCCAGGAAGATATACCGGTAACCTCGCTTCCAAAGCGCATCCAAATCCGCATCCAGATCTGCCATTTTGTCCGTGGTGCGAGCCTTGATATAGACCGCATGTGACCGTTCTTCTTCGGGCATTTCGTTGATCGCCTGGAGCAGCAGAGTTGTCTTTCCGGTTCTGCGCAAGCCGTAGAGAAGGCACACTCTGCCGGAAAGATTGCTTTTCAGATACTTATCAAGAAGACGATAACAGTCTCTTTTTTCAAATCCGCGAACTTGGGCAATTTGAGCGTTGAGCCTCTCACCGTATACAACATTCGTGCGAAATGAAGGAGCTGCAGAGGTAGCTCTGGTGACGGGAAGCGAGGCTTTCAGCTCTTTCAATTCTGCCGACAGCTTCTTCCTCAATTCAGCGCCCTTGATCATCTCCTCCCGGTTGGCGATTTTGATGTATTGGGAATGAGATTTGCCGTTTTCACTCCACTGCAGATACGGCTGCTTGTTCCCTTTGATCGTTTTATAGACCACATTCCCAAGGGGTAGCTGCACAAGCTGCTCCTCGATTTCTCTGATGCGGCGAACAACTGCTTCATAGTCCATACTCTCACCTCAGCAACCATGATAACATTAGATAACCATCGTGTCAAGGTTATCCCGAGGTATTTGCTATTGGTGCGAACTTCCACAGGCTCAAATCGGTTACAGCAAACAGAAAAGCCTACATGGTCGTCCCACGCAGGCTTGAAAGGGTTACCTTAAACTCATTTGCCGCCTGGACGGGCAGGGGTGTTCCAGCCCACAGCGCTGCCGTCAGCACCGCCGCCAGAAGCAGGGTCATCATTCTTTTCATAGGATCCATCCTTCTTTCTTTACACCGTTGCCGATACACAATTACGCCTGTTATAGCTTGGGAAACCGTACACGCCGCTTCTGCAGCACAGCCTTTTTCGACTCGACTTCCTGCTTCAGTTCCCTGATTTCAGGGCTGGCGTCTTCTTCCCGATAGAGCAGACGGATCAGTGCGTCCTGTTTTTCGATAATCTCGTTTTTTACGCTTCTTGTGGGCTCCAGGTTCTCCGCGACCTCCAACCGCATCTGAGCGACACGCGCTTCCGCTTCCTGCCGCAATCTCTCCGTCTCAACCCGGATCTCCTCCATACGCCTGGCAATGCGCTCGGTCTTATAAATGACCTCCGGATATGCTTCCGCAAAGCGGCGGTGGAAGACGGAACGGTCGCTGAGGAGCAGCCGCACCTCTTTGCTGATTGCCTCGGTGTCGTCCGCCTCACTGAGCTCAACGCCTGTCTTGACCAGCTTCAGCACAAAGTGGGACATCACGTAGTCCGCGATGAAAACCACGGATAGGGAGATCGCCATAATCTCCCGCAGGGGAAAGCTCATATGTTCAGAAAGACGAAGCAGCAGCGGATTGATCAGATCCACAATCACCACGCCGCCCAGCCCGAAGAGAATCAGGTTCCCGATCCAGACTCGTCCGTGAAGATTCATGGGCTTCCGGCTGTAATCCCACCAACGGGCATGGAAGCGTTTCTCCAGTATATAACTTGTCATATATTCCAGAAAGCCGCACAGAAGGAACGACACCGCAAAGGTCGTGCCGACGGAAAATTCCAACGGGGCCAGGCCTTTTATCACAACGGTGATCAATGCCGCGCCGGAGCCGTAGATCGGAAGCCACGGGCCAGTCAGAAAACCGCGGTTGATAAAGCGGTGAAACTGGAAATATTTCAGTGTGACCTCCATGCACCAGCCGAGGAAAGCGTAGGCGAAAAACAGCAATACCAGGTTTATCAGGCTTTCAATCGGCATTTTTCCAAACTCCTCTGTGTCCCGTATAAAGCTGCTGAGAGCTTTAAAACTTAATATGATTCGCCGTGATCATATTCTCCATACTCACAGCCAATGTGTGTGGCTCCTATTTCATCCACCAGAATAAGCTGCCCGTCTTTCCGGTCATACAGCTTTACAGTGCCCCAGCCGTTACCGCCATTCCAAAGTCGGTTATGATGCCTGCTGCCATCCGGCGCTTCATAGTTGATCAACAGCATGTCCTTCTTCAGGCAGTGCACTTCAGTTTCCATAGCGGCATAAATATTCTCCTGACGCACATGCCAGATAACTTCCTCGTCGTGCTCCTCAAAGGAGAAGTCTGTCTTAACCTTTAAGTGAAGCTTGGAGAAATTGAAATCATATTCCTTGCCCTCATAGTAAAACACGCCCAGCAGGCGGCGATCCAGCGGCACAAAATAGATCTTCGGTCTGCCGCCGCCGATATCGAAGACGCTGTCCAACAACTGTTTCCCGGATTTCTTGCTGATCAGGCAGTTGGAGGACAGCCAGACCCAGGGTGTGGTGAAATCCCGGCCCCAGTTCTTATCAGCGTAGCCATAGCAGCGTTCCGGCGTGACGGTGTACTGCCTGCCGTTGTAAAGAATGGTCCCGCTGTAGGCGCTCTTCATGCCCTCCGCATGCCAGTACATGGCGAAGGCTTCCGCATCCCGCAAGGGCTTGCTGGCCCCGTATCCGACGTTAAAAGCGATCTGCTTGTCTATCGTCAGATCCCAGGTCATTGTTCCTGCATCACACATCCACTCCGGATGGGCGGCCGCATCCTCCTCCGTGATGTCCACACTGCCTTTCAGCGCTGTCTCGCAGGCCAGGCAGTCCGCAGCCTCGATCCGATACGGAGCATCCGGGTGCAAACAGACATCTTTCCAGGCGAAGAAGCGGTGCATCTGACAGGCGTCCTCACCCCAGGTGCCTGCCTTCACCATAAGATAGGAAGGTTTCTTTCCTACGGCCAGGTTCTCCGGAAGCTGTCCCAAGACAGGCTTGTCCTCCGCCAGCGCAGGGTTGCAAACAAAAAACTCAATGAAAAACGGCTTGTCCTCACCGGTTTCAGCATCCTGAGCGGTGAAGGAATGCCACCACCAGTCGTATCCGTGATGCGCCAGGGGGCCATGCAGCATGCAGCTGTCCCGCTTGATATCGTGATGATTGAACATGATCTTTCTCCTGCAATTGTTCGCAGAGCTTCGTATTTCTCTTTTTGACGGTCACTTTCTGGAGCGGAATTTCACAGGAAACATCGAAAAAAGCAGAAGCCGGAGGAACATTCCGCCGACTTTTGCCCTTGTGGTCTTAAGATCGGTAGCGGAGAACTACCAACCGACTTGTTTCAAATCTCCCGGTTCCCGCCAATCATCCAATACCAAACCGTCTATTCCCGTGAAGTCTTTGGTGTTGTTTGTGACCAGGACGTATCCCAAGGATCGGGCATGGGCAGCAATCATTTTGTCTCTGTCCTGGTTTTGCTTATCCAAACGCTTCTTTCTCAATTCTGCCAGGATTCGCCCATAGTGAATACCTGCATCCATATTGAAATCAAGGATGATGATACCAGCCAAAAAACGATTCAATGCTTCCGCGTTCCGTTTGGGATCACTGCTGTTTTCAACACCGTAAACCATCTCTGCATAGGTTACGACTGATATGCATACATCCTGCCCAACATGGCTTGCAAGTTTTTTTGCACATGCAGAATCCGGATGCCGGATGGAGAAGACAAGGATATTCGTATCCAGCATGAACATTACAGTTCGACCCTCTGATTCGGTATTTCTTCCGGTCGTCCATCAGCCAGAAAATCATCTGTGAACATAGATAGACCGGAAAAAAAGGCCTCCTGTATCGCATTCTTTGGAGTAATGACTAGTGAACTGCCAATCCGGTTCACAATCAATTCCGTATCCTCAAAACGGTATTCCTTTGGTATCCTGACCGCTTGGCTTCGACCGCTCATAAACGGTCGGGTGGTGTGCATTTTGGTATCCAATTGAATCGCCTCCCTTGCCTATAATATATCGTGATATATTACCTGTCAAGCGGAAGCCTGTGTTGGACCAGGGAAAAAGATCCCCGGACCCCTACAGGCAGCCAGTAAGCGGGTGAGTCTACAGGAGTCTATGTTTGAGCCAGGTTGTGCCATGGACAAGCATTGTTGTATAGTTACCGCTCTCAGGTGCCTGGGCAGAGAACCGATCACGGTGAGCGTTTCTTTCTATCAATAGGTTAACTTTTTGAGAGACTTGTTTTTTCTGAGATAACCTGGCGATTTCGCGTCTCAAAAAGTCCCTGTAGACTTTTGAGATGTTTCATAAGTCAGAACCACTTTTTGAGATAACTTGGCACCTGCCTTAGTCCAGTATCTCCACCAGTTCGATGGTGAAATTCAATTCCTTCCCTGCCATCTCGTGGTTGGCGTCGAAGGTGATCGTTTTCTCATCCTTCGCGGTGACCCTTACAATCTGCTGCTGACCATAACTGTTCTGAAGATACACCTGGTCGCCGACCGACACTTCTTCCGCTCCGGGAACATTAGCAACCTCCACGGTTATGATTGCACTGGGGTCCGCCTCTCCGTAGGCCTCCGACGGCATAAGATGTACTTGCAGCGTCTGACCTACGTCCATATTTGCAACAGCTGCGTCAAAACCTTGGATCATCATACCGGCACCGCAGATGAACTCAAGCGGCTCACCACGAACATAAGAGGAATCAAACACTGTGCCATCGTTGAAGGTGCCGGTGTAATGCGTCCGGCAGGTCTTCCCAACATTTTTCCCCTCGATCGTCGGGCCGCAACCCCGGCAGCCACCGCATCCGCCACCGCAGCTTTCGCAGTTGCCGCATTCCTCGTCATTGTGGCAGTTGCAGGTTTGTTCTTCATCGTGGTGGTCGCAGTTCACGCCGGTATTCACCAAGTCCCCACGGATGTACGCCGCTACTGCCTCGTCAGCGTCTCCGGATGCGCCTGCACAGAGTTCGATGCCCTGTTCGCGCAGCGCAGCCTCGGCACCGTCGCCAATATCGCCGCAGATCAGTACGTCGACCCCATGCTCTTTTAAAAATGCCGCCAGCGCTTCATGGCCAGCACCGCCAGCGCTGACCAGCTCGGAAGAGACCGCTTTTCCATCGATAATCTCATAGACCTTGAACTGCTCCGTATGACCGAAGTGCTGGAATACTATCCCATTTTCATATGTCACTGCGATTCTCATTTTTGACCTCCTATTATTCACGTCCCCTGTTCCCTCAGCAGACAATCTTCGCTTTGGATGGCTTTTCTTCGTCGTAGATCACCTTCACGGCGGTGCCAATGCCCGGAACAGGGCTTCCCGCTCCGATCCATTTCCTTTTGGAATACTCGGTACCATTTACCGTATACGAGACTTTTATGATATGTGGGAATACCGCGCCGTCCAATGGTCCGGTTCTGACCGGTTTTGTGTTCACTTTCAGCCACCATTGCTTAGCGACGGAGACTACGATTCCCATGGTTCCTTTTTGCTGCATCACGGACTCTCCTTATATCAGTTTTGTCACGGGCAACTCCTTACTATTCAAGAGACCACTTGAATCCTTTGCAAGTCTTAACCCTTCCATTAACTGCTGCTGAGATATTTGAGACGTTGGAACCGACAGCTGCTGCAGCCTCTGTTAGGGAATTAAACTGGTGGAGCAAGATGCCGTTAGGGTCGAACTGATTGACACGTTTCTTGACGCCTGTATGTTTACTGCCTCCAAGGATTGCTTGGGCATCAATAGATTCTCCCGGTGGAGGAGCATCTTTGGCGTACCTCCAAATATAGTCACCACAAAAACGAGTTCTCCCATTTGCAGCATCACAGATAGCAGTAGTTGTCCTGCCTATTGATTCCGCGGCGATTGTCGCTGAGGGGAAAACCTGAAGGAAGTCTCCGGAAAGGCTGTATTGGTGTATCGGTTGAGAATTCTTTTTTGAAATCGCTTCTTTTGTATTCTCGTCATGGCGTTTTCCGGCAAAAGGATTCTTTTCACCGTCGTATTTTCCCAACATCTTCTCACGCAGAACAGACTTTGTCTTTTCGCTGTGATGTTGACCTTTGAAGTTGACGACACCGGTGTCTTTAATTCGCTTTGATGCCAACTCACTGAGTTTCTTCTTTGTTTCATCGCTTTGTTTGAAACCGTATGAACCGTCACCGCCGATGGTTATGTTGTATCCCTTTTCTGGATTTGTGCTGTCGAAATCCGCGATAAGACCCTGCTCAAATGCCATGGCTTCTTCTTTTGTCAACCCGGTTTTCACTATGACATGCTCAAAAGAATCCCAGCCGTACTCTTCAATATCACTCCAAAACTGACTGTTCTTTAGCCTGCGATATCCTTTTCCGGCACTCCATCTGACTCTTGGATCCCGGCTTGTGGTTCCAACGTAGACCTTGTTGTTAATCATGCTTTTGTGATAGTACACACACCAAGTGCTTTTCCCGTTGGCACCGGTCCGAGTTTGAATCTGGCGCTCTCGTGCGATAGCATTATAAGTGAACCCCTCATTCCCGCCAGAAGCTGAATTAAATCCAAAGGCGATATCCGTTGACTGGTATTCCTCAATGAAGTGCCTTTTCAGTTCCTCTGCCGCATCTACAGTAAAGAGAGTTGTTTCATTGAACGGTATCGGACTTGATATAGGAAACCACTCGCCAGTAGGACTGTAGATATAGTGTTTTGCGAGAACTTTAAACTGGTCATACCCGCCAAGATTATCTATCGCTTCCTGCATGCTTTCCTGATTTGTGTACTTACTTCCGGAAAAAAAGGCCCTCCATGGCTTCTGGGAAGTGGTGCCGACATAGATACGGCCATCGGGAAAAACGTGCTTGAATACACTGAACAAGCGGGCATCGGTACAACCGCAGCTCCTCTTTTTACCATCAGATAGTTCCGAAGTTGTTGCAGTTGTTTCATTGCCGCAATCACACCGACAGATCCAGCGAACGCTCCGAGATGGTTTTGAGGAATCTCTCTCTAAAACGACAAGCATTCCATAACGAGTTCCTGACAAATCTGTGAAATTCGGGTTGGGGCCATGGAAATTCTTCGCATTGTTTCTGGATACTTCGGCCTTTAGGCAGCCACAACTCTTAGTATTTCCTGAAATAAACTTACTTACGGGCAGTTCAATGATATTTCCGCAATCGCATTGCAACCGCCATACGAGCTCTTTGCCACGATAATCACCAGTACAGTTCAAGGCAACGAGGCGTCCGAAGCGTTGCCCAGAATAATCCTTTCGGATTGAAACGCCCCGTGGCTTACACTCGCTGTATGCAGCATCATCAGGAATATGGCTTGTTGTGCGTTCCACAAGATTCCCACAGTCACACCTAAAGCACCAAATGATATTCGTCCCTTGCCGCTTGTCGGTGGGATGTAACGCTGTCAGTCTGCCGAACCGCTTACCCGTTATATCTTTATAGCTAGGCACGTCCAATTCCTCCGATGGCATGAGATTGATGAACTGTTGGCGGTATAATCTCTGAAATGATTCCAAGAGTGGCAAAATGTATCGCAATTTGGCGAGAAGCTGCGACACATTTCATTACCGGATTAACCAGCGCTTTTTGAAACTGACGCCAAAAAAGGTGCGGGCCTCTTCCAGGTTCATGATGACCCACTCCCTTGATTTGTGAGCCTCCAGATTCTCTGGGAGTTCTTTCAGAAGCCTGTCGGCCTCGTAAGGAGCGCCGGCATTATACCTGAGTTCATTTGTCCTGCTAGAGATATCGAAAGAAGAATAACTGGTTTTCCATGCTTCGCGAATCGTCTTTATCGCATATTTGCCCGTAACCTGCTCACTGAAATAGTTTTCAAGGGAAAGGGGCCGGATATACACGGGGCAGTCATCTACATACTGTGAGATCAGAGAAACAATGATTTCCGATGACAGCTTTAGAATATCCGGCGCTTCAGTGTCATCCTGCCTAAGTTGTTCTATCAAGTCCGGCAGGCGGTCGAGCATCTCGTTAACATAGGCACGATAGAAAGCCGTGCCGATTTTCTGTTGTACGGATCTAACGACGTTGCTCCTCATGACCTCGGTGTTGGTCAATCCGGCGGAAACCCGGCATATTACTGTCCTGCGTATTACTTCCGGGGATACCGCCTTTACGTCTTCGTTTGCGCTGATCACCACCGCCGGATAATGAATAAGATGGTCACTTACACCGAAATCATCGTTTTTGATGGTTTCGATGGCGTGCTGGTTGAAACGGGTGTTTGTAAGGTCATCTACGATGATAGGCGCGCCTTCGACGTTCCTCTTGAAAGCCTCAATATTGGAACGGGTAAAATCCGGGGCGGAAACCTTTGGCTTCTGACCGATCATCATTTTCAAAAGGGTTTCAAGGAAACTCGTTTTGCCTGCTTTGCTCTGCCCGTAAACAAGTCCAAAGACTGGATAGGGGAGGCGGTTCTGGTCGAATCTCGCTGCCATATCCCGCATAACGGCCATAAATGGTGAGCAGAAAAACCAGTTGGCAAATTCAAAATACCGCTGCTGCAGTCCGGAAACGTCTCCATGAAATCGTTCGTACCCCTGCATGTATTTCAAGAACAGTTCGATATCGTTTTTAATACCTTTTGGGTCGGGGGCAAGATCCAGTATTTCATCATTGAGTGTTGCCCTATGCCCCAAAACGTCCATGACCAGGTGAGGGTACTCACTGCGCAATTCCCTCTGCTGGGTATTCTCGTCCATAATGTGCCGCCGGAGCTTGATGATATGCTCTGGGGATATAACGACTTTTCCGGTTTTTTTCTCTGCTTTGGGAATTACCGGCGCAAGTTTATCAGCCAGCTTGCGCACGTCCAGAACGAACTGCACTTCCTCCTGGTTTTCCTTTACGGGTTCTATCACCAGAGCTTTCTTCATCTTAACAGTGCCGACTACGGGGAGTTCGTCAATATGTTCCTCCAGATCAGATGATTCGAAAGCCTGCCTTGTAATCTCGTCCGTACATGACGACTTTAATTCCTCAAAAACCTCATAATACCAGTCATATGCCTTCTCATCGTCCAGATAACATATGTTCTCCCGCTGAATACCGGCAAAGGCGTTGAAGGACATGTTTGCGGAACCCATTATGACCCGCTTTCTGCCATCCTGACTGCTCAGCAGGTATATCTTTTCGTGGGAAAGCAGGGTTCTTGCCACGTAGAAGCGCACACTCTGGTCTTCAATACGGGAAATGAGACGTTCTCTTTTGTCGGAAGACTTTTCCCGCATACGGTCAATAACCTTGTTCTGAAATGCCATGACCTCCTGAAGCGTATATGACATGACGTTTTCACAGCCGAAAATGATTTGTGCACTTTCAAACAGATCAAGAAGCTGGTACATGAACCCTATTCCGGAAGAGTATGTGATAGCATATAGATGGTCGAATCCGGAAAACAAGTCCTTCCATGTTGCTGTTTCCGCACCATCAAATCTCAATCTAAGCACATCTAGGGTATGAGATGCGCTTGCCTTCTCGGAAATGGCCTCGTCAAAAAAGGACAGGTTGTCATTTTCAATAGATTTCATCGTATCAACCACCAGCAGAATATTTATAGGATTCCACTGCGAAGACTGCAGCGAGATCCCCTATCTTAGGTGCACAGTTTCATTGGATATCGGAATCCCCTATGTAGTCCGCAAGATCGCCCACATTACACTGTAGTATCTGACAGAGCTTGTTCAGAGTCTCCGTGCTTACGGGTTCATTCCTCTTTAGCCGTGTTAGTGTGGAGTTGCTGATCCCCTCTGCTTTCAGCCTGTATTGTGAAACACCTTTATCATTCATTATCTGCCAGAGTTTATTGTAAATGATCATGCCTTTTACCATCTTTCTCTTGCATTTTCCTATATTATGTACTATAATCCCTTATAAGGGTAGTACCTTTAAAAGGGTGTTACCGCAATTAGGGGAAGCCGGAGGCGGTTTAATGCTTGATTATACAGAGATAGGGGAGCGCATTCGTTCTTTTCGAAAAAAGAACGGGTACACCCAGGAACAACTGGCCTAAACTATTTCAACCTCCACAGCGTATATCAGCTATATTGAGAGAGCCATAAAGAAACCCAGCCTACAGAAACTGGCACAGATCGCAGAAGTATTTGGCATCCCGATTGACTCATTGATCTCCACTAGTCAGGCAGAAATGAAAGTCTTCCGTGAGGGCCCGCCTGGCTTGGACCGATACTCATCCCTGGAAAAAACCCGTCTTCTTAAAAACCTGAATGAACTTATCCATATTATAGAGCGATCAAACTGACTGTATTAAACGTAATACGGTCAGTTTTTTTGCGGCACTTTTATCCTCATGGTTAATTACTTAACCGGCAGGAGATTGAGTAAAACCGGTTAATACATTATTCTCGCCTCTCGAAGGAGGCCTATTATGAAGAAGAACGAAGAAAAACAGCGTGATACCCAGCTGATAAAGCAGCGTATCCGGGAGCGGTACAAAGGCGTGGGCGAAGACGTCCTGGATGTAATACCTGCACTGCCCCACGAGGACTTTTACAAATCGGATACGCAAAAAAGAGTGGCGGTATACGCGAGAGTTTCCACGGATGATCCGAACCAGACATCGTCTTATGAATTGCAGAAAAACCACTATGAAGACATGGTAAGCAGGCGCGCCAACTGGGAACTGGTCGGTATATATGCCGATGAAGGGATTTCCGGCACCTCTCTGCAGCACAGGGACAGCTTTCTCAGGATGATAAAAGACTGCCAGGATGGAAAAATCGACCTTATCGTCACGAAAAGCGTTTCCCGGTTCGCAAGAAATATCATCGACTGTATAGGTTATGTCCGCCAGCTGAAAGCAGCCCAGCCGCCTGTTGGGGTGTTCTTCGAGACAGAGAACATTTTTACACTGGACGAGCGATCCGAAATGTCCCTTTCCTTTATCGCGACACTGGCGCAGGAGGAAAGCCATACGAAGTCGGAGATCATGAACTCTTCCATAGAAATGCGGTTTAAACGGGGAATATTCCTGACACCGCCGCTTCTGGGCTATGACAAAGACCAAGACGGAAATCTGGTGATCAACGAAGAAGAAGCCAAAACTGTGCGCCTGATCTTCTTTTCCTATCTTTACGGCTACTCGACCCAACAGATGCAAAAGTATCCACTACAGAGGATATTCATAGCCACGTAATCGAGGAAACCAAGCAGTTGGCGAGCAATCTTTTGGCTGACGTCTATTACAGAGGCAAAACAGAAAGACCCTCCGTGGTCCCCAAATGGTCCCCATAGACGGTTTTTCTGGTTACAAAAATGCCGAAAAAGTTAGAAAAACCGGCCATTTCTTGCGAAATGACCGGTTTTTAAGTGGTTGCGGGGGAGGGATTTGAACCCTCGACCTCCGGGTTATGAGGACTTGACTTGGCCTTTTGCGATTTGTGACGATGTGCCGTAAACCCTTATATATCAACGGTTTCCGCGATTTGGCTTCGCGTAATTTGAGGCAATTTCTTGGGGTTTTTTATAGTCTTGGTCCCCAAATGGTCCCCATCGCCAAAGATAATAACTTCTTGCTTTGCAATATTCCTACCTTTTTTTGCTGGCGGAGATTCTGAATAAATACCCGGTGAAAAAAACCGATGAGGCGGGAGAATGGCGATGTGAAACACTCCATCACGTTGAATAGAGAAAACCATCAGACAGATGAACATGAAGAAAACAGAGCCCGTCAAGCCGTATTCGTACTCCGCCAACAGTTGGGTAGGTATACGACTGGCGGGCCTGTTCGCTAGACATTGAAAGGCTTTCGACTAAAACACTTCACCATTTGAATTATACGCTTATCAATCGTCTTCTTCATCCTTTGGCCAGGATGAGGTAATGTGAAGTTCGCCGGAATCCATCGCCACTGCCATGTTGTCGCCTATGCGCAGCATGAGGTCCCCATCGGTATCCATTGCCACGTTGTCCGAAATCGTGATTTCATAATCGCCGTCGGAATAATCGAATATGTGTTTTCCCATTTCTGCAGTCTCCATTTCATTTAAGTATGATAAGGACTGGAACCCGAAAAGTCAAGATTATCAATTATTTCAAGTCCTGAACTTTTCGTGAATTGTGCCCGCTTTTCATGGCTCGGCTTTCTTTCCTTAATAACAATGTGTATCTTTCGCGTAGGCGGATGATCGATCCGCATTACGGTCGGTAATCGAACCGCCGTCTTCGGTAGATGCTGTTTGTTCTTCGGCCCGGACCTCTGCTGAGTCGCACAGAATGCTCTGCATGACTTCCTGCTGGTAATCATGGCAGGGTATCTGCTTCTGCGAATTCGACGGACCGCGTCGCAGAAATGCTTATGTGAAGGTGATGGGCCCGTGTGCTGATACTCCGTAACCGGGCTAATACGATTGCGAAGACTATAGTTGTGAAAAGGAAAGACTGCAAACCGTACAAAAGAGTGTGCGATGAAGAGTATTTTCAGAACATGCCGCCATACCCGTCAAGAAGAATCCTGCTTGCGCCGGAAGCCCTTTCTTGTTATATTGAAAGCAAAGGGGTGCGAAAATGCCGCTGCTGAATGATTATGAGGATCGGGAATACAGGGAAAGCTTTGAAGTATCTGTGGTCGTCCCGGCCCACAACGAAGAAAAATACATCCGCCGCTGC
>JAEEGK010013012.1_pt1 | contig 18814 bp, 6 predicted proteins | sample 8958771 | NCBI WGS metagenome assembly JAEEGK01 (sample SAMN16246547, study PRJNA631951) | gut metagenome | biome: gut microbiome; feature: rumen; material: SC-attached | host: Bos | place: Iran: Karaj | collected 2018-10
TACGTGATCAACGGCACCGTCGAAGAGGTCATCCCGAAGATGATCAAGTATTACAAGGCAAACAACAAGTAGGCGTTATGGCGAATTTTTACACAGACCATCCAGAGATTAAGTTCAACCTTGAAAGTTCTCCCCTGATGCAGCGCATCGTGGAGCTCAAGGAAAACGGCTACGCCGACAAGGACAGCTTTGACTACGCGCCGGAAGACTACGCCGACGCGATAGACAGCTACAACCGCGTGCTCGAAGTCGCAGGCGACATCACCGCGAACACCATCTTCCCGAACTCGGAAGACGTGGACGCCGAAGGCCCCCACTGCGAAGACGGCCGCGTCCGCTACGCATCCAAGACCTACGAGAACCTGGAAGCCACCCGCAAGGCCGGCCTCAACGGTGTCACGATGCCGCGCCGCTTCGGCGGTCTCAACTTCCCGATTACCGCCTACACGGCCATCAACGAAATGATCGCCTCCGCGGACGCCGGTTTCGAGAACATCTGGTCCCTGCAGGACTGCATCGAGACGCTCTATGAATTCGGCGACGAGGACCAGCGTTCCCGCTTTATTCCGCGCGTGTGCGCCGGCGAGACGATGTCCATGGACCTGACCGAACCCGATGCCGGTTCCGACCTGCAGCGCGTGATGCTCAAGGCTACCTACAGCGAAGAAGACAAGTGCTGGTACCTTAACGGCGTGAAGCGCTTCATCACCAACGGCGACAGCGACATCCACCTGGTGCTCGCCCGCTCCGAAGAAGGCACCCATGACGGCCGCGGCCTTTCCATGTTCATCTACGACAAGCGCGACGGTGGCGTGAACGTGCGCCGCATCGAGAACAAGCTCGGCATCCACGGAAGCCCGACCTGCGAACTTGTCTACAAGAACGCGAAGGCTGAACTCTGTGGCCGCCGCAAGTTCGGCCTCATCAAGTACGTGATGGCCCTCATGAACGGCGCCCGCCTCGGCATCGCCGCACAGTCCGTGGGCATCAGCCAGATGGCATACAACGAAGCTCTCGCCTATGCCAAGGACCGCAAGCAGTTCGGCCAGGCCATCGTGAACTTCCCGGCCGTCTACGAGATGATTTCCAACATCAAGGCTCGCCTCGACGCTGGCCGCGCACTCCTGTACCAGACAGCCCGCTATGTGGACATCTACAAGGGCCTCGAGGACATCGAGCGCACCCGCAAGCTCACCGACGAGGAGAAGGCAGAACTCAAGCTGTACCAGAAACTCGCCTCTGCTTGCACGCCGCTCGCCAAGGGCATGAACTCCGAATACGCCAACCTGAACGCCTACGACAGCATCCAGGTTCACGGCGGTTCCGGCTACATGCTCGAATACGCTTGCCAGCGCCTCTACCGCGATGCTCGTATCACCTCCATTTACGAAGGCACGACGCAGCTGCAGACGGTTGCCGCCCTCCCGCACATCAACACCGGAACCTACAGCCAGATGCTCGAGGAACTGGAAGCGGGCGAAGTGGCCGCCGAATACGAGAGCCTCAAGGCCCGCGCGAAGGCCATGGACGCGAAGTTCAACGAAGCCATCGAGACTGTGAAGGCAGCGAACAACAACGAGTTCACCGACCTCTGCAGCCGCCACCTGTACGAACTCGCCGCCAACTGCGTGATGAGCCAGCTCATGCTCCGCGATGCCACCAAGGCTCCCGAACTGTTCGAAAAGAGCATGAAGGTGTACCTGAACCTCGCCGAAGCCGAAGTCGCGAAGCACTACAACTTCGTGAAGAGCTTGAGCGTGGAATCGCTGGAAAGCTACAAGCAGGCATAAGCCTCGCTAACGCGAAAGCGCAAAAAAAATAGAGGCCTCTGGAAATTGTCCGGAGGTCTTCTCTATATTCAAAAGATAAACATCACTCTAGTTTATCAATCACCACCCTCCTCGATTTTCCAAATTTCATTTCCATCTAAAGAAATCATTGAAAGGTTCTTGATATTTGGATTTACTTTAAAAGAACATGTTTGACATTCCATCTTAAATGGAACAAGTTTCCAATATTGGTGGTACACATCATTCTCATCTTCCCAGCCATCTCCCTCATCATTCGCAAACCTGACAAATGTTTTTTGGCCACAAATGGGGCAAGTATAAGCATCACAATAGTAGAACTGTTTTATTACCGCTTCTGTTTTTGCAAGGCATTCATTTACTTTATCTTCATTCGCCATATGGGCCAAAGATTTATACAAGCCACCCCATTTCCCAGCTCCAGTAGAGGCATCAACCATTTCCAACGGGTTTTGATACGAAGCGCGCCCCATTTCCTTCAATAATGCAACTTTCTCGTAATCAACATCTTGCTCTTCTTTGCCATCAAATTCCTGAATAATCAACTCAATTGGGTCTATCCCACAACTTAAAATTTTATAACGCCACAAATTCTTTTTACCAGAATAGGTCGTCATTTCGAAAACCTTCTTCACTAAAGGTAAAATTTCATGTCCAACAAACCAGTCAAGAGCATGATAGTTCAAGAAGAACAACCCTTTATGCCAAATTCTATTTCTTAAATGGTTCAATTTCTCCAAAGTTTTATAATCATCTAAGAGAAAACTGATTTCTTTTATTACAGTATCATCAGGATTAATTTCTCTTATTTTTTGAAGTCTTTTCAAAGCATCACTAAACTCAATAGACTGTATTTTTTCAGAATTTGGATTAGTCGCTCCATTTAATTTGCAATATATATCTACGATTCCTTTTTCATCCATTTTTTTTGCAAGCAATGGATCAATACGTTCAAGAGAGTCTTTCAATATCAATTCAAAAAAATGCTGAAAATGTGTAATACTTGTAAAGTAATCATTTTTATATTCAGATATTTCATACTCAGAAATTTCAGATTGAGAAAGCGTTCTTATTGTCGATAAATCAACAACAGGCTTGACAAAAGAAAGAGCTCTGTACGTGTCAAAATAACTTTGAATAGCCGATTTAAGCGATACATAAGCAGCTATTTCTTCTGATTTCCATCCAAAGTTTTCAAGATTTTCTATATTCATTTTTCCTCTTTTTTATGGTCCTAAGCAAAATTTATATTTTTTTAGATTAATGTAGACAAAGTTATCACCATTTTACACTCTTTGTCTGTACTTCATTTTCGCCTCTTTTATTGAAGTTTTCCCAAATTTATCATGTTCAATTTTCAACACACTCAAAATAGCGTTCCGCATTCGGTTCCGTGATATAAAAATTCGCCATGTTGATACAATCTATAGTACATGCGCCCAAGCTACCACGGAATTTCGCCCCGACTCTAACGAGTCGGGTTTTTCTTTGTTTATGAACGTTCCCCACTAACGTGGGACGGGCTATACTCGCTTCGCTCACCGAGCCTGTAGTCTTGGCCCCAAGGGGTTACTATCCCTAACGCGGAAGCATTTCAAATCTACTTATCCAACCACAACATCCCATTTCTTCTCATGATCGGCAAGCACCGAGATTGCATTTGCATTGTGAATTAAAAACTTATGCTTTGCGTCTGCACGTGCAATCAGAGAAAACATTGTTCTAAAATTCTGTTTCGAAACAGCATCCATATTTTTTGAATATTCTTCTATTTCACTGAACGATTTAGAATCAAAGAAAAATAGTATTTTAGACAAAATCGAAACAAAGCAATCAGAAACTTGTATTAAAGGCTCGTTTACAGAATCGACAAAGCAATAATTATTTAGAGCAAACTCTGACATCTGCGGAATAATTTGTTTTTCCTCGTCAAAATTGTGATGCGCATAAAGAAAAGTATAGCAAGGCCTCATATAAAAAGGAACATAAGTGTCTTGCAATTCAAATCTTTCATTGTCCATAATCAGAACATTTTCTTGTTGTGCGGGATGTCTAGCATTGTCCTTCACCATAGTCCTTAATATGCTAAACCAAGAATCATCTCTAAAGGAATCATCTTCCCGAGCAATATCGTCAAGAGTATTAGTCAAATCTAACCAAAAATTTTCCGTCTGAGTTATATCAGGGAATCCATAATTTGACAAAAAAAGTGCAAAATCTTCTAGATGCGCTTTTGCCGCTCTATACAAGGCATCCTTAAGCGAAAACAGCATTTCACCCATTTCTGGTTTATTCAAAGAATCAACAATATCAACAAGAGCATAATACAAATTATTCTCTACAGAATACTGTACATTCGCTTTTGAGTTGAAAATCCAGTGAACAACCTTCGTGACTCTATCTTGCCTGATAAAATACTCAAAACTCCAATCTGTCGGACAAAGATGATGCGATTTCAGCTCTGTAACATTTGCTTGCAATCCCAAAGAACTTATCAACGCTTGCGGATTACTGCTCAACGCATCGTCTTTAGAATCGAACACCAGCCCACCTAAAATAAAATAACGGCTCAGCGCATCATGGTTATTAAAATCACCACCTTCTTTTAGACGAAATTTCCTGCAATTTCCAGTTTCATCATAGTAAAATTCCCATTTTTCATCACAGGGTTTTACTTGGTGCATTGCCGCTTCCATTTCTCTCAGTTCCACAAGCTCTTCTTTAGTCATTTTCCATTCCTTTCTAATTTACACACAACAACATTGGTAAAATAACTTATTTTACCATCATTTATTACAAAGTAGGAAAAGAATAATTTTCCTACTCCACGCCCAAGGCCTTGAACATGGCATCTACAGCGGAATTATACTCGCTTCGCTCACGGAGCCTTGCTAACGCAAGTCCCCGCCCTTGCGGGGCACTATCCCTAACGCGGAATCGCAGCCAAGGAAAGGTTATTCAACATCGAACATTTTCATCGGCAACATGCGTCTCTGTTTCGCTTTCAGCACTTCGAGCACAACTGTACTTTCACCACCTTGAGGGACGGTCGTCTTTATCGTCACTTTCTTAAGCGTTCCCGGCAGCGGGCAGGAGTTGTCGCAATACTCAAACTCGCTTACCGCATTTGCCCCATTCACAACCACGTCCATCTTCATCACTCGCTTGTTTTTTTGCGAATAGTATAGCGTTGGCTTGGACGGGTCCTTGGGTGTAATCTTCCAGAGGTTCCCTTCGGCGACAGGATTGTTATAATCTTCGGGAGAGCCCATCTGCTTGTTCACATCGGCTGGGTTCTGTGCGGGCATGTTCTGCGCCGGGAGTTTTTTCCCGGTTTTCAAGTCCGTGACCTTCATGCGTCCGTTGTTCTGTACCATTTCCATCTGCATCATGCTGGACTTGATTGTTGTAATGGACTTGCTTTCTCCCGCTGTAAGCAGGGCCATGTTCACCACCTGAGGAGCCATATTGGGAAGCGTCACCGTAGTTCGCATCTGCATTTCGCAGGTGTCCGGGAAGGCAGATTTCTTCTGGTTGTCAAAGACCGTCTGTAGACTCAGTGCATTGGCTTGAATGACAACGAAGGAAACGGCGGCAAAAATTCTAAACAAGTTATTCATTATTTATCCTTACAGCAAAGATAGATTTTTCGTTGATTTAATTGAGCCATTCACCTTGAACATCAAATACGTTTTATTCATGTCAATACCGGCCCAGTCAACCCGCACAAACTGTTCGCCCGGAGCAAGAGTACCGGCAAAGATATTTTTTACGGGAGCACCCTTTGCCGTCACCAGACTCAGTTCTACATAGGACCAGTTGTCCATCGTGACAACGAGTCCTTCCGGCGTACGTATCACGGGTATGGAATTGCCCGGCGCACGGTAGCCGAAATCGACATTATATACGGAATCCGGGTTGACTTCATCCGGAGCGGGCAGTGCCCAGACAGGTGTATTGCCGTAGAGCATGTACCCCGTGGAATCGAACACGCAAATGCCGCGAGCCACGCGTATCGTCATTCCGAGACTGTCGTGACTCGGGTCGTCATCCGCATTCCACATCGCAGGCCAGCCCGGCAAATGCAAAGCGAACTTCACCGGATTCTGCCACGTATTGCCAGCGGCAAGCGACGAGTCGCAATGGACTGTCACCTGCCAGCGACCGGAACCGAGGCTTTCCATCGAGGCCGAAGAACATTTGGACCTGTCGTCAAGTTCATAATCCGGCGCAAGGCCTTCTTCCACGAAGAAGTAGTAACGCACATCGAAGTTCTTCAACGAGACATTGCCCGTATTTTCCACATTGAAGTGAATCTCGCTAGCCCGGTGGTCTTCACGCATATCGGACGCAAGCACGCGAACCTTGGCCTCGAGCGATAAAGGATCTTCCATCTCGGCGCAGGAACCGCCTATCAGGTTATTGTCCTTATCCAGGACGACAACGCCAACATCTTCATAGAAACCGTCAATATTTGCAACCAGGCCAGAATTCGGGTCCACGAAGGACGGGTCGTCGGAAGCATCCCACGGCACATTGCCGGAATTATAGAGACCGAAATGCGGCCCGTCGCCACCGAACACTGTTCCGGCAACCGGAATCGTTTCGGCAAACGACCATTCCACGTAACCCGTATTGGCACTCTCGGAATGCACTGCAGGGAATGTTGGTCCGTAGTTCGGCCAATAACGGTCAACTCCAGCCTGCGAGGCATCCTCGCCACGGAAATAGTAGCGGACAGAGAACCCATTCACGGGCTCATTGGATACGTTACGCAGGCGAATGCGCGGACGGAGCGTAGATGTTTCCGGGTACCCCTCGTAGCGCAAGTACGACTTAACCTTGCGAGCCGTATCGGCAGGTACAATTCCAGCCACCTTGTCAGAGGTGCTTATACCCCAGGCAATCATCGAAGCCGGAATATTGGCGGTCGTGAGAGCTGCTCCGCCAATCTGGACACCGGCAGGGACCTTCAGCATAAGCGTATGCGTACCCGCTGCAAGATGAACGGACACACCAGAAACAGTCACCGCACGCCAGGTATTGGAAACGGAGGCAATCCCCGTCAGCAGATTTGATTCACCGACATAGACCGGCTTATCGCCAGCCGTAGCGGACCTTGCGTACAACACGACATTGTAATCCGCGGTATTTTCAACGATTACGGACATCGCGAGTGTCGCCGAATCGCCCGACACAAGGTACTTGTTACCGGCTACGGAGCAGGAGAACTCGTTCGAGAATCCGCTCACCGCATCCATATCCTTCACGGCGACGACGATGACATCGGAAACCTCCCCCGCATCGGTGACGGGCTTCGAAAGTTCCTCGACTTCAGCAGCAGTCAACGCACGCGAATACATGCGTATATCCGCGATGTTTCCAATATAGGAAGGTTCGCTACCCGCCTTGCCCATAGAGAACACACCTTCCATTTCACGTTCTAGAGAAATCCCGGAATTACGAGCAGCCTTCGATTCGCCGTCGACATAGAATTTCACGGAATCCGAATCTACCGTAACGACAACATGTGACCAGGACTTGTTTGTGATCGGCAAGATGGAACCCGTTTTCCAGTTATGCGAACCCTCAACAAGCATCAAGGCCCGCTTATTCTGCAAAAGGCGAATGTCAAGAGCGTTTACGCCCTTAAAACTGAGTATTTCATGCCAAGCATTATCGTTGGGGTTCCCCGGCTTAATTCGGGCCTCGAAAGAATAAGAATTCGTGCTGCCAAAATCGACCGTGCCATTGCCATAGATATAATCCGTAGACTTGCTAAAATACAAGCCGGCATCGCTGCCCCAAGGACCGCCCATCTTTTTAAACAAATCAAGATCATGGCCCGTTCCCAACAACTCATGCACAAGGCGACCACCACCTTCACGCGCCGGGTACCACAGGGCAAGTTCTGTCGGATACGGGTAGAGTTTTTCAGATACATGTTTCTGTTCCGCATGGTTATGACCATAATCTTTCACACGAACTTCCATAGAGAGATAGCAACCGGTACATTCAGCAAGCTGCTTTCGAGAAATACGGATACTTGCAGACACATGACCGGCAGAATCAGGCACCACATTCATGACACGCAATGTATCGCCACCGAACACCGGCGTCACGACCACGCGGGCAATACCCGACTCGGAATCGTACACATCCGCAGTCGCCGTAAAGATTCTGTCAAGAACCTCGGAAGAATCCTGCACGGAGAAGTTCCTGATGGCAGGACGTGCAGAATCCGTATAGACTCGCGGCCCCGCCATCTGCATATCCATGCCGAGAGCGGAAACGCCCACGTAGCGCGACTCATAAATTCCGGACGCAATCTTGCCCAAGCCGGATGCACCGGAAGTCTTGGAACCGTCATAGATTACCGTATCGGGAATCTCGCCGCGGATTTCGGCTATGACTTTTCCATCACGATAGAGCGATACCAGCCCGTAACCCGGATGCGTACAGCTTGCGCCGTATGCCATGTAGCCGTTGTCGAGGCCCAGCCACAACGAATCGGATGGAACGGAGCAAGCAAACTGCGCATTCACTGTCAAAGCGCGAGCCACTGCCGGAGCTGCAGGGAGTTCTTCCATATTTCCTTCCGCATCGGGTTCGCCAAGGGCAACCACGAACACGTAGCTGGTATCAATGGCCTTACCGCGAGAAGGCAAGGCAATTCGGGCAAAACCGTTGGAATCCGCAGTAAAAGCGAGAGTGTCTGGCGGAGTAACATCACCGCGGTTAGCCCACAGCGAATCATCATCTACGTACAGCCTAAATCTCGATATGCCGTCCACACGGACCGTGCGGTTTGCAGTCGAGGCGATTTCAGGCAAGACAGTCACGCTGAAGTTAGGAGTTTCCGCAACGGCGGAATCCATCACCGTAAACACAGAGAATGTTCTTGTTTCAGCAGAAATCAGGAGGTAGGCCCACGTGGTATCATTCCCAGCACAGCGAGTATCCGTCGTCTTGTTAGCATTGTTGCATTTAAGAGTATCAGTTCCATCCATAACAGCACTTCCGTCTGCATTCAGGAACCCATAGAGAGCATTTTCGAGCGGAACAAATTTTTTGCCCGTGAAATCCACCTTGTACAATCTTACCGTCTGCGGGGTCGCACGCATCGCCACCATCTCCTCGCGACTTATCTTCATCTGTATACGCGGAAGAGCGGAAGTGTCGGCAAATGTCATTGACGGCAAGACTTCCACAATCGGACCCTTGAGAGCTAGGTTGTTGAATACTTCAAACGAGTAGTCCGACGCATCAACTGTTCTGACCGTGACATTTTTGACGGTATCGACCGAATTCTTCGGGAATGTAACACTGGCTTCTTCAAACAGGGACTTGACCGTATTGCCACTTGTCGGCTCCACAGCACGTCCGATAATCATCTTGAACTCAGCAAAATTATATGCGGTCTTATCTCCCCATAAAAGCATGAACTGGGTGTTTCCCTGTAACTTGTTGACATCGAACCAACCCAAGCGATACCAACCTTCTTCATCATTGCTATCCAGTTTCACACCGTTTTTCCACTTGATAGAATCCAGCATGGGACCAGGAATGACATAGAAGGCGGTATCATTCAGGTAAGCCACATCGTATGTGTAGTTTTTCTTTAGGTACGCGCGCAATTCAACAAGTTCCTTGGGGCGTTTATCCTCGATGGAATCGACCGACTTAAATCCTATGGTCATATCCGAGGAATCCGGGAAATGGCCAGCGATATTCAAGTGAGTGTGAGTACTGGAGTCTAGCTGTTCCAATACAGCAGAATTTACAACAACATTTTTCACCCATTCGTTGTCATTTCTATACAGACTGTTCCTTGCCAAAGAAACGCTTTTCGGACGCACTGGTGTTTCTGCAAGAGCATCTTCAGATTTCCGGTAAATTATATCTTCCTTAAGCGAATCGGCCTTGACATATAAGGTGTCATTGGTAGCGGACAACCTAATTGACGAAATACCACCTGAAATCTTAGCGGAATCAACCCCCAAGTTGCTTATCGAAGCATCAACCTTATCACCGACAAGATTGCTGAGCACCGTTGTAACGGAATCGAATTTTACAAAGAATCGACTGCTGTCGGCATCAAAGTTCTGCGACGAAAGTTGGACAGGGAATTCAAGCTTCTTGTTCCCGAATTTAGAGACATCGACGCTATCCCTGAAAAGAGCTTCCAGCGATTTAGCACTTGCAATCTCAGGCGAATTCACCATATTTTTAATGACACTATCGCCACGCACCATTCTAGCAGTCCACACAGAGTCGGAATAATCCCCATAATAGTAGTGCGCACGCGAACCAAAGTCATAGTACTTATAGCAAGGTGCGGTTCCATTGTCCGTAAATTCCCATTCTTCGCCTGAGACTTCACAGGAGTCTTTTACATGCTGTTGCCAATTTGCCGTAGCAGGATAGGCTATTGAATCAACAGTAACTGTTCCTAGAGCCTTGTTTCGTCCAACATAGAACACAACGGAATCAGTCCCTGAATAATATGGAGTATTCCTTACCGTATCATCATTGCTTGTGGCGTATACGATGCACTTATTCGCAGAATTGTTGCTTCTTTTAAAGTCTGCCAGTGCAATTGTGTCGCAGCGCTGTACCACCGCGTCGCTCACCACGGCGGCTTGGAAATAATCATGAATATCGTTGGGACCATAAAAATGCAGATCGAAGCGAGCGTCTTGCGGATGGTTCTTATCCTCATCCGCAAACAGGAACGTATTCAGGCCACCATCAATCGATGACGCTGGATACATGGGTAGATATTGGACCTCAAACGGAGTCAAGAGGCCATATGTACGGTCATATTTCCATTCAGTTCCATCGTAATAAGTGCCGTCGTCTGTTTTTCCTAGTGATTCAAGGGCTTTCCAGTAACCACTTTCTCCCTCTCCAAAAATCGTTTTATTCGTATGGTCAAATCGGACCGTGCGGTTTACAAGGTTATCCATACCGAACGGGGCGTTCCAATAGGTAGATATATCTAGAGCCATGTGATAATAGAATACTTGCCAAAACTCATCGTTTTCGTATTCACTAATCGTACCCTTATCCATAAAATACTTTCCATTTTCACTTGACACGAATGTTATGCTAAACAAATTACGATTCGGATTATACCCTTCCGTATCATACACACAGACACTATCTAAAGATTCTTCATCAGCAGATGACCTACACCCCAAATCAGCATTTGAAGATGGTAATATTTTATAGCGATAACCCGATGTATCAAGAACAGCATCAGGGTTTGGCAACTTAAATTTTTCCTCGCTAGTTAAATCTTTCAATTTCCACTCGCATGAGTTCTTCGCCGTATTAAAATCAGCTACAGTATAGCTCCCATTCTTTTTAGATCCGAGGATTTCATCCCATGTTTTTTCCGTACAGGCAACCATATCAAAGAAGGAGCTATCTTGAATATTCACAAAGCCCCGACCGCTATAACCAACAGCAAAAGGGGATAAAACAGCAATTAAAGTGGTATCTGTAAAAGTAAGTGTATCTACAGAAATAGAGTCTTTCGACTCATAGTCTCTATCGCAATCGTTCCACTCAAACCAGTCCCAAAGTTTTCCACATTTTATTTCAACAGTACGGTTATGAGTTCGTCTCATCACCACCAATTTCAGTTCCTTCCTATGTCTCTTTATCGCCAGGCTGAATCGTTTCGGTTCGTACTTAAGAACCTGTTGCGTTCCCGAGATTTCGCCTTTTAGGGGGATTCCGTCAACAAGCGACGAATCCGGCAATTTCCACCCACCGATATTCGCCTTGACCAGGTAATCTGCCGTGGGTTCGTACCGGTACATTCCGGGATTTCCAGTATCGGGATTGGCTTCGGAAACATAGATTGCCGGGACCGTGTTATGTAGATTCTTGGGATATGTGGGAGTCAGGTCCCTCATGGTTTCTGCATGCTTTACATGGAATGTCGCCTCCGCAGACACGGCAGTATCTGTCGCATTCGCGGGATACGCCGTAATTTTCAGCGTATACAAACCTTCTTCCGCGACCGATGTTCCTTTTATCTTTCCATCCCAGCGGACCTGGTAGGCGCTGTCGCTCACGTTAGCCCGCATTGTTTCGGTCGTATCCTGCAACACAGCGATGCAATCGCCGGTAGCATCCATAATGCACGCCCTTACCTTGGCATCCCTGTACTTGACACCATACTTCGCCACCATGGAACCAAGCTTGAAAGCACGCTGTTCACACAAGCTATCCGGTGTCGTTTCGTCGGCACAGACAAGCGCCGTATCCTTTTCCATAAGCGTAAAATCGGGCAAGGTTGTATCGGGGAGCACAATCTCGAGTTCGGGGAGCTTTACCTTAACCTTTACCGAATCCCTGATTACATACGGGTTGTTCGCGATGTTTTCGGTAATTTCGGCATAGACCGTCATGTTTCCTTCCGCCGGGAACCTTCCCGATTCGGGACCGGCCCACCTGAAACTGATTCCGTACGCTCGCGGATCTACGGTCCAGCCAACCGTCAGCGGGTTGAGCGTATCGCTACTGACGAGTCCGTCCGCTACCCAGTAGAAACCGTCGTTTTCCTTTCCCCCGAAATAGACCTTCATTTTTGGCAAGAAAGTATCCGCAAACGCATTTACTTGCGATACATGGAAAGCCGCCGTTGCAGTCATCACCACATGGCCCTCGTTCCCGGTCAGAAGCATCTTGCTGTTCACGGAAGAAAGCGGGCGCAGCTCGGGGAAATCCTCGAAATACTGCCCCGACGATGTCGGCAAGGCGACCATACCGTAATCATGCTGTCGAGTTTCGCAATTTTGGGCATTATTCCCGTCAGGTCCCTCGCAAGTATGGCCAAAGCCGAGCGAGTCGTACGTCACTTCCAATGTATCGCCAGCGGCAAGTCCATTCCATTGAAGATGGTAGCCGTCTTCCTGTTCATAGAACCACACGGCGGACTTACCAGAGGAAGTATCATTCGGAGCTCCGAAGTACGGATTGCGCCAGGCCTTCGAGACAGATTCATCGAACATACCCACGCCAGCGGCATCCTTGGCATACACACGCATCATGTAACTGCTATTGAACAGTCCCGACAAATGCAGGGAAACATCCAGCGTATCCTTGCCGACAGTTAGGCTGTCTTTCGGGGTAACTACGAAATGGTGTTCTACACCCGCCGAATCAATCATTCCCAAATCAACCCACGCAGTATCTGTCACCCACAGGGAATCGGGCCCGTTGATGCAAACGGTATCGGCATCTGCGGCGCAAGTTCCTAACTCGATAATGTAAGTCCCTTCAAGATAATTATCATTTCCGAGGTTACGGTCAAGGTATCCCAAAACAGCATCGTTGCTCTGCGAGACCCTGGAAACATTCCGAGACTTCTCGTTTTGCAGGGCCGAAACTACTGAAATTCCCGAGGTTTCCCAAACAAGCACGCTGTCCGTACTAAGCGAATCGATGCGGGCATAGCGCAACCGATAAATCGTATTCAATGAATCCGCGAGTCTGTAGGGAGGCGCGATACCCGTAATGGCGACCAGTTTCGCAGTCGCACGTTCATCGTACGGAGAGGTGATTACCGGAGTCCGTTCGCCCATGTAGAACAGGTCCGTCTTGAAGGTTGCATTTCCGGCGGCATCGATACAGGCCACTTCCAGGTAGCACTTGCCATGACGGCCTTCCAGGGAATCGATCTTGAACTTCACGGAGTCATATTTCAACGTTGTTGTAGGAATCAGTTTCCAGCCGGTCGTATTCCCGCAACCGCCTATACGGTAATGGCATCGCATTCCGGTGCGGTTGGTGGCTACATCATGGCGTTCATCGGCAGAAATCGTCGCCGAGTAATCCTTGTCGGAATCGGAATAGACCAGTTTTGTACTCACCAGGCTCTCGATGTATGGCGCGGTCTTGTCGACACGCAACCTTTTCGGGAACGCGTAGGCGGAGGCGTTTCCTGCAGCATCGCGCACGTGGGCGCGGACTGCATAGTCGCCGTCTTCGAGACGCATGCCGGACATTTCCGTCCAAGTGCCGTTCACGGCATCCCCGTCCTTGACCCATACGGAATCGCCTGCATGGTCCACCTTCGTGGTATCGCCCAGGTGGACAAAGTTCCAGGCGACAGTCACGGGGATGCTGTCGCGACCGCCTAGGGATTCCGTTAGCTTGTACGATATTTCAAGCAGACTGTCTTCGGTTGCGTAATCGTACGCATTGTTCCGGGCTGGTCTGGAAAGTGCGGAATAGGCTGATGCCGAGGTGGAACTACCCCGCATCGCGCCGTCACTCATTACAGGAGCCCTGGTATCCACGAAGAAACTGTCAAATACGACAGACGAATTAACAAAGTCGTTCGGATCGGGCCAGAGGGTATCCGCAATACTCCCCGGATGGGAGCTGATTGCATCTACGAGGTCAACCATTTTGCCGTAAACGGCGCTGTCGGGCACGGCGTAGTCCACGGCATAGGCCTCGATACAGTAATTCCCGTCGCCCTTGTTTCTAATGGCATCACGAGTCACGCTGTTCCACTGTATTGCGAACTCCTTCGAGGCCACATCGGCCATTGCCGGGAAATCCGCGACGCGGGTCTTGCAACGGTTCAAGGAATCGCCGTCCATCTTTTTCAAGGCAAGCCGCATCGCGCGGATATCGGGAATTCCATTCCCAGTCCACGAGAAGCGTGCAGCGAAGGATACGCTGTCAGGGTTGACGACTGCGCCCTCGGATGCGAGCGCGAACGCGGGCGGGGTCCTGTCAACTTTAAACGGCACTTCGTAGGTATTCGAGGAATCCTTGGACGCGGTGTCGGCAGTGTTCTTGATATCGACAAAGAACTTCCAGAGGTATTCGCCCTCATGCGGGTTCTCGTCGGCGTGGTTCGAAGCGAAATATGCACTCGAGGAATCGTAGACGATGCCAGTTTCACTTGCGCCAGACGCAATCAGCGACGAATCAATGTACCATTGGACCTCCGGTTTCATATCGCGTAACGGGTAGGTTATGACCGTATCCACGGACTGCAACACAATCGAGTCCTTCGCCGAATCCGCCTTGAAGCCCTGATAGCCGAGGGCCGAGGCATAAGCCTTGAAGCCCTTGATCTTGTTCACGACAACATCGCGCTTGGGCCACGAAGGCTGAAGCATATTCGCGGTCGCCTTGAAGAGATAATAAAACCGCTGCGTGTTCGAAAGCCCGATTTTGTTCACCGTCGAAATCGTAACCGTATTCTGGTTGTCTTTCTGGATAGCGAGAAGATTCGGATAGAAGTCGGTTGCGATAAAGTCAAACTGACCGTTTTTCTTGACGGGGTGAGGAACCTTGTCTATCGTATCGCGCCTAGTCTCTACCCTGCGTCCATTAACATCCGCTGAATCCACTATGATTACAGGATTATCCCAAGAGCCACCACCGGAGCGTTTGTACACTGTACACGCCGTCGAACTCGTATCAGGCTTGGTAATATCGCACTCCCAGGCGATTTCTTCTTGGAAGTTGAAATTCATGCGGATCTGGCGTAACCTGTGCGGCATCAGGTCATCCACGACAAACGAATACTTTTCAATCCAATCTTCAACGGTAATCGCAGGAACTTCATAACGTTCCACATGACGGATGGGAACTCCTTTCTTGTTTTCAGAGCCGTCCGGATGCAAGCCGTCCACTTTTTCCCAGCGGTCCACCTTCACACCCATCTTGGACCAGTCGGATTCCGACTTGAATTTAAGTTCACTTAACGCGGAGATAGGTTTCTGAATTGCGGATGTCAAGTCGTCGGCCTTGTAGAACAAGCCCACAGCGCAGTTCACAGAGTTGTCCGAACCTAGGTAGTAGCAGTTTCGGTTCAACGATGCAACGGATTTTCTTTCCGCCTCAAGCAGGCTCCCCTGAATCAAAAGCGTATCTACATCCTTTTTTAACGAATCCGGCAACTTGCCAAGGGAATCAAGGATGAATCCGAATCTTGACTCTGCACGCACACCCGCATTCTGAATCGTATCCAGCGTATGCAAATCAAGCATCGCGAGGTTCACGAAGGGACGCTCGTACAGGAAGTCTTCCATAAGATAGGGGGTGTAGGATGACGATGAATCATTCAGAGAAGTAATATTATTCGCATCAACGGTCATCTTTCTGAGATTTTTCGCATATAACGGGATTTGATGTGATTCAGAAAGGTCCATAACTCCAGCAGCAATCGCTTCTCCAAATGAAACGGCCGCAAAAGCTGAGTAACTTGCGGCAACACCTAATTTTGCGGCATCAGCAGCAGCTGGACTTATAACGTAACCTAGTAAGTCTATTGCAAGAATCGTGCCCGACGTCACCTGTAAAGCCAATGCAGCATCGCCTAGAGAACCAGATACATTAGGAGCCGCGTTAAACCACGCCCTCTTTGTATTAACATCAGAATCGTTCAGTAAATCTACATGTCGAGCTTCGCTGGAGTATGCGGGAACAATGGAACTTCCATTCTCTTGAATAGGTATTCCTGCAAAACCCGCTAATGCCGATGTCAAAGTATTTGCAAAGACAGCCGACACATCTCCAGGTCCAGACAACTGTTTTGCAGCATTAGCAAAGGGTAACGTAAAATTATTCGGCAAAAGATGTCGCAAATAATCCAGCACTCCGTAGTCCAATTGATTCGGATCCGTAAAAGTCATTCCGTTTTCACTAGCGAGAATTCTGAACATCGGCAAACCGGAAACATTATCCCTATAATCAAGATTATTTAACGAATCTATCGTACCATATCCTTTTTGCAACGGATCCACATAGTGAACTAGGGGGTCATCCTCAAAATACACTTCAGGCGAAGCAGCCCTTGTTATGGGAACACTAATAGCCGGCAAAGCAAAAGAAAGTCCCATTATGGTCAATCCACATTGCACGGCAAAGGTATTATTCACAAACAGAAGAGGTATTCCGACCACAGAAGCCGCTATCACGGATTGCAGGTAGTCAACAGCTAGTTTTTCGCCGACAAAATTCCGCGCTTCCTTTGACACCTGCATATTTAACGCACCGGTCCCTTCATGCGGGCTATCAAGCGTGATTATCTTGTCCACATCGCCATTGTAGAAGTTTCCTTGCACATACTCGCGAGAAACTACACCACCCATCGAATGGCCGATAAGAATGTAGCGAGATGCTAGTTGACGGTAAAGATCGGAGTTTCGGCGAATTGTATCCAACGCGGCTTGACCAACATATAAAGAATCCTTCCCATTTTTCGAAACCTTAAGAGACGCTTTCACCTCCTGAGCCTCTTCCATCATTGCACGACGATGTTCATATCTGGTTGCAGGCATGTACCACATCCTGTCGCCAAGTTCAAAGGCGTTATTGTAGGAACTGTTCGCAGGATTGGAAAATGAACGCCACTGATAGACATAGGAATATTTTGGATGTACATCATCCGCATTCATTTCCGATTCCTCGAACACCTTTGTCGTAAGCCAGTGTAATAGACGGGGCTTGTCATCCGGCTCTTCATAATAACGACCCAGCGCAGCACCATTATCTAAGGCTTTCGTCGCAGCGTAAGCCTCCTTAATTTTCGTGGTATCCGATATATCTAGGAACCCTTTTTCTTTACCATACGCTCCGTGAATAAGCATCACGTTATAATTTTCAATAGATTCCATTGGTTTGGGAACGGACCAGCATTCACAACACACCGCAGCAAACAGTACAATTATCAACTTTTTCATATTTATCCTACTGAAAATCAATATTCAACCACTAACTCATCATTTTGATAAAATTTTAATCCATCACCATTACCATACCATATTACGTCAGAACAAGTAATTTTATCACTATTTATGCTACAGATATTCCCGCTTAATTTAATCATATCACCCCAAAAGCCTCCAATTGCAAATTTTCGAGGTGCAGAAATCGTGTCCTGTTTGTTTTTTAAAACAAGACTTTTTTCTCCTTCATTATCAAGGATAACACAATACACTTCATTTCCCCACGCTCTTACATCATCGCACACCTTAATCCATTCCAAATTTTTATCCAAACGTTTGTAAGTCAAAGTTCCAGAGATTGTATCCAGAACCGCGTACTGACAACTATCTCCGCCCGCATTCAATGATTTATCTCCACGGGCAATAAACTTTCCGTCAAGCCATTGTTTCACCGAGGTGATTCCAAATTCACCAGAGCACCCTTCTGTTAATTTTTTCAGCTTTATCTGATGTTGGGATTCCCCAATTTTCCACAATCTAATTGAATTCGGCATATCACCGCCCCAAATAATTGAATCCGTCATCTGCCCTCGAAAGGCATTCGTCATGTTATATTCACCAAGGGTATCGCACCATCTCGGACCATCTTCCTGAACGCGGTAATTATAAACACACAAACGCTCGTGTCCTGATTCAACGACATCCCAATAAGGTTCAAATATACCTTCATGAGACTCCGTTCTCATTTGGTAGCTCCCAACCATAACCAAAGAATCGTCAACAAACCCAACTATTTCTGCTCCCGAAAAGCCCTCATTCCAGCGAACCCTATCTTCGGAGCACCCCCACATGCATATGCATACAAACGCCAGCGTCAAAACAGCAAGCAGTCTTTCAATTTCAAGCTTGTTCAACAGATGTTTCATGCTCTGTTCTCCTTAAAACTTTTTCTGCGTATTTTACTACAAAATAATAGCAAACCAAGTTGCATGTTGAGCGCCCCTGTACCTTCATGGGGACTGTCTAACGTTATTATCTTATCAACGTCTCCGTTATAGAAGTCGCCCTGCACTAACTCGCGGGAGACGACTCCGCCCATGCTGTGCCCGATAAGGATGTAGCGAGAAGCCAGTTGTCGATAGAGGTCTGGATTTTGGCGGATAATTTCAAGAGCATCTTGACCTGTATGAGTTGAATCATTCACGGCATCATACCAAACAGCCTTCACTTCCTGAGCTTCTTCAAACAGCGTACGGCGATGCTTGTATTTTGTATCCTTTAAAATCCACGTTCTAT